>Ga0183098_10385_pt1 | contig 99421 bp, 90 predicted proteins | sample BioMet9_FD_128884 | JGI IMG/M metagenome (GOLD analysis project Ga0183098, IMG submission 128884) | Microbial communities from bioreactor (seeded with sewage sludge) at Lawrence Berkeley National Lab, California, USA - Biofuel... | ecosystem: Engineered > Bioreactor > Anaerobic > Unclassified ...
TTCAGTGTGATTACCAGTTGACCGTGACGCTCTGTCAGGTTATACTGGGCTTGCGTTAATTGTGTCTTCATAACTCAATTTTAACGCAAAACAGAGAATCGGCCAACCCTTTCGGGCTGACCGATTCATTGTCTTTCTTAGAGGCTCGTTTTGCAACGCGCCCTTCCTTTGTCTTTTAATCTCAGATAAACCCAAAGCTGCAGGCGATTATCAGTACGCCACGCCCCAGTAAATCATCTTTTTTGCCGGACGGCCGCAGATGGGGCATACGCCGCCCAGATCTTCCTGGGCGAAGGGGATGCATCGTGAGGACATGCCTGCCTCGTCCTTCATGCGTTCCTCGCAGGCGACGTCGCCGCACCACATTGTCTTGATGAAGCCGCCGTGCTCCTCCTGAAGCTTTTTTGCCTCCTCAAGGGAGTGCGCCTCAAAAATATGGCTGTCCAGGTTATTCTTTGCCTTGTCGAAGAGTCCCTGCTGCACAGTGTCAAGCAGCTGGGGAACGCGGTCGGTCAGCTCGGCGAGCTGAACCTCGACCTTCTCGCCGTTATCGCGGCGGACGGCCATGCACACGCCGTTTTCGATGTCCCGGGGGCCGATCTCAATGCGCAGGGGCACGCCCTTCATCTCCCACTGGCTGCATTTCCAGCCCATGGAGTTGTCGGAATCGTCCATACGGGCGCGGATGCCGGAGCTTTTCAGGGTATCCAGCAGCTCGGACGCCTTTTCTATAACTCCTTCCTTGTGCTGGGCCACCGGCACCACGATTACCTGGATGGGGGCGATGTTGGGAGGCAGCACCAGACCGGAGTTGTCGCCGTGGGTCATGATTATGCCGCCAATGACGCGGGTGGACAGACCCCAGCTGGTCTGGTGGGGATAGCAGAGCTTGTTTTCCTTATCGGTAAAGGTTATGTTGAAGGCCTGGGTGAATCCGGTGCCGAAATAGTGGCTGGTACCGGACTGCAGGGCCTTGTGGTCGTGCATCATGCACTCTATGGTGTAGGTGTTCACCGCGCCGGCGAACTTCTCCTTCTCCGTCTTGTTGCCGCGGATAACGGGCATGGCCAGCATCTTTTCGCAGCAGTCGGCGTAGACCTCCAGCATCTGGAGAGTCTCCTCCCTGGCCTCCTTTTCCGTGGCGTGTATTGTGTGACCCTCCTGCCACAGAAATTCGCGGCCCCGCAGGAACGGGCGGGTAGTCTTTTCCCAGCGCAGAACGGAGCACCACTGGTTGTATTTCATGGGCAGGTCGCGCCATGAGTGCACCACATGGCTCCAGTGGTCGCAGAACAGCGTCTCAGAGGTTGGGCGCACGCACAGCCGCTCCGGCAGCTCCTCGCTGCCGCCCATGGTGACCCACGCGCACTCCGGCGCGAAGCCCTCCACATGATCCTTCTCCTTCTGGAGCAGGCTCTCCGGTATAAGCAGCGGCATAGCCACATTCTCGTGCCCCAGTTCCTTGAAGCGCGCGTCCAGGTATTTCTGGATGTTTTCCCAGATGGCGTAGCCGTAGGGGCGCATGATGAAAAGTCCCTTGATGCCGGAATAGTCCACCAACTCCGCCTTGATGCACACGTCCGTGAACCACTGGGTGAAGTCCACCTCCATGTCGGTTATCTGCTCCACCTTTTTGTCTTTGCCCATTTTTAATTATCTCCTTATTTCGTCAGGGGCCTTCCCCCGCCGTTTTTTGCATACGCAGATAAGTATTCTACAAAACCCCGCGCCGTTTGTCAATCTCAGACTTTTGCGATGACGTGGGCGAGAAAGGCGATAAGCGTTCCGGCGGCAGCGTATCTGTGCACGGTGACCAGCTTGCCCTTATGTCCGTAGAACATCACAATGCCCAGCACAACGGTGACAATCAAGAGCGAAGCCGCGATGATGCCGGTGACCGACGCGAATTCGCCCGTCACCTGTACCGGCAGATGTACGGCCACGGCCACGGCCGCGGCGATGCCTATGTATCTGTGGTTTCTGACTATGAATTTCATAAGGGCCTGATACGCTTTTTTGAAGCCCGGCTCCTTGGGCATGCCCGCTATCCAATGCTTGTTTATGCGTTTGAGCACATAATTGCACAGCGCCGCGATGAAGCACACCGCAGTTACCCATCCAAGAAATTCTCCCATGCTTCTTTCTCCCATATTATTAAATTTTGCGGAACCTTACGTATTATATTTCACCGCACATTGATGCGCAATACATTTTATGACCATTTTATGTAAAATTCGAGTAAAATGTAACATGAAGCGAAAACTCCTGCTTGACCGCCGGTGTATAATATAATATAATTTATAAATATTATGTAGACCAGTCAGCGGAACGGGGTGACATGTATCAATAAACAAAGGTTTTTAACGGAACTGTCAAAATTTCTGACTTTCCTGTCCGACAGCGAGCGGGAACAGGTATTGCAGAAATTCGGTGAGATATTCGACGCCGCCCCCAGCGAGGACGAGCTTCTGGCGGCCTTGGTCTCGCCTCTCAAAGTCACGGTGGAGCTGTCAAGGGCATACGGCAAGGGCGGCATCCAGCAGGCGCTGGAGCGCGCAGTGGAGATGTCCGGCGTGGATCTGTCCGCCGCGTCCGTCCCTGAACCCGTTATAGAAGCCGAAAGCGCCACCGAAGAAACGCCGTCGGCTCCCGCGGCGGAGGACGAAGCCGTCTCAGAAGCTGAGGCGGATGCCAAGGCCCCGGTCTCAGCCGATCAGGCCGAACAGCCCGGCGCCGCAGCGCCTTCTCAAAGCGCATTCGACGAGTCGGTTTTCCCGCCGGACGCTCCTCCTTCTGCGGAAACAGCTCCCAAAGAAGACGATATTTATGACTCTATCGGCAGTGCCGTGGAGGCCGCCTTTGAAAGCGGCCCGTCCGCCGAACCTGCAGCGCCTGCCAAGGCTCCCGCTTCCATGCCTGCCAACACTGAAATCAATTTTGCGGATCATGCTGCAGACAGCCCGGCTCCAGCTGCGAAAGCCCCATCCGACAATTTCATCTCTGTCCCGGTACAGGGTATTACCGCCTCCGACACCGATGATACGGGCAGTGAGGACTTTCAGGATACCGAGCCAGAGGAATACTTCGACAAACCGGAACCGGCAAAACCCGAAAAGTCTCGTTCCAGAGGTAAGCTCCGGCCGCTGATGCTGGTGCTGTTTCTGATAATATTCGTACCGCTGGGGCTTGCGGGCATCGCGGTTCTGCTGGCGGTGACGGCGGTCATTCTGGCCGCTGCCGTTTCGGCAGGCGGGTCCGGAGTATTTGCGGTGTCGCTGGCATTTTCCGGTATGGCTCTTTTCTCCGACATTATCATGACCATAGGCATGGCCCTGGTGTGCTTCGCATTTGCGCTGGTCCTCCTGTGGGGCGCGGTATGGTTTGCCATCTGGTCTGTGGGCGGACTTATCAGGGGCATTGTCAGACTGGGCGGAAAATGGTGCTATAAGGAGGCCGAACAATGAAGACAGTATGGAGAGTCATAGGGCTCATCGGCCTTGCGGTGCTCACGCTGGGCGCTGTGTGCATCGTGGTGGGCCTCATCACCGGCGGCAGCGTCACCCGCATCTCGGACACGCTGTTCGCAAACTACGACGTACAGTTTTATATCGACTTGGCAAAGCAGATATTAAGTACGATTATGAGTATGTAAAAAAGCCCGCCTTACGGCGGGTTTTTTACGTCTGTTTTGTCCACTTGAAAAGCAGCACCCCGCATATCATCAGCGCCAGCCCCGCAAATTTCGTCCATCCGAAGGATACACGCTGACTGCCCATGAGCCCCATGGCATCGATGGCGGCAGCGGTCAGCAGCTGTGAAATCAATATGATGGATATGGACACGCCCGGGCTCAGCGCCTTGATCCCCAGCATAACCGTAACCGTAATAACGACTCCCAGTACGCCGCCCAGCCAGTAAAGTCTGTTCACCCCGCCCAGGGCGGCAAAGCTGCCACGGTGATAAAATGCCAGCGCCAGCGCCGAGAGCGCAAAGGCCGTGCCCTGCACCAGCGTCCCGGCTTCCATTGTGCCTATGCCTTCGCCCAGTCTGGTGTTCATCACACCCTGTACGCTCATGGCCGCGCCCGCCAGGATGCTGTATATTACGCCATCCATACCCCAAGCCCTCCAAAATCAAATAATTTTCAACTGACACTTGCGTTGACCGGTGACTTATGATACTATGAATTATCCGCGGCAGAAATACATTCTTCCGTGATATATAGACTTTCCCGGGAGGCTTGTGTTATGGCAGCATCCAAAAACAAATACTACCTTGTGGACGCCGAGGCTCTGCCGGAGGTCTTTGTGAAGGTCACTCAGGCCAAGGAGCTGTTGGAGACAGGAGTGGCCCGCACAGTGGCGGACGCTGTGGAGCGTGTGGATCTCAGCCGCAGCGCCTTTTATAAATACAAAGACTCCATCCGTCCCTTCCGCGACATGAAGCGCGACACCATCGTCACCTTCTCCGCGATACTTTACGACAAGCCCGGCGTACTTGCCTCACTTCTGACTATTTTTACCGAGTCCGGCGCAAATATTCTCACCATCAACCAGTCCATCCCCACGGACGGAGCCGCGCTGGTGACCATATCCATCACCACCGAGAATATGACCGCCGACACCGACGGGCTTATGGACACCCTGAAGACCGCGCCGGGAGTCATAACCGTGGAAATACTGGCAGGCTGAATTTTAATAAAAAACACTGTGGAGCCTTTTGGTTCCACAGTGTTTTTTATGCCGCCGGGGCGGAATTATTCGTTTATTATTACCCTGCTGCCTCGTATCTCCAGTTTTCCCTGGCAATACAGGGTCACCGCTCTGGGCAGGAGCTTCCACTCGCCCTCCTCCATGACCCGGCTGCGCAGGGACGCAAGATCGTCGTCGGGCTTCACTTCCACCGACGTCTGCAGAATTATGGGGCCGATGCCGCCCTCCGGCGTTGCAAAATACGCCGTGGCGCCGGTTATCTTCACACCCCGCTCCAGCACCGCCCGGTGCACGCTGCCGTCGCAGTTTTCAAAGGCCGGTATCAGAGACGGATATACGCCGATCACCCTGTTTTTGAAGCCAGCCGCCACGGAGCCCAGCGGCATACTGTAACCCGCCAGGATAACCAGATCCACGTCCATGTCCTTCAGTTTGTTGGCAACCGCCATACTGAAGGACGAGGTGGTTGGGAACATGGCCGGATCCACGGTATAGCCCGGCACCCCGGCAGTCTTTGCCCGCGTGAGCGCGTAAGCCTGTGGATCCGAGGATATCACCGCCACCAGTTCAAAATCCGGTATCTCTCCAAAATATACGGAATCCAGCAGCGCCTGAAGCTTTGTACCGCCGCCGGAAACCAGCACCGCACCTCTTGTCATAAAAGCACCCCCCTGTCACTGAAGCAGCTTTGCGGCCGCCTGTACGTTTTTCTTTTCTATCGTCCTCAGCCGCTGAGCGGCCATTATCCTCGCCTCCCGGTCTCCGCTTCTGCGTATCGCGGAAGCGATGGCTCCGGTGAGTCCTTCCTCCGTCACATCGTCAAGGCCCATGCACGGTCCCTGTCCGATATAATCAATAAACGCCGCCACCTTCGGATCGTAGCTGATACCCACCAGCGGCACACCCTGTCCGGCGGCAAATATAAGTCCGTGCAGGCGCATGGACACCACCGCCTCCATCCGGGCCATGAAGCCGATGGTCATTTCCGCGCCCATGGCGGAGCCGAGCAGAAAATATGGCGTGCCGTCAAGCAGCTCGATCACCCGCTCGGCAGCCTTCACATCATCCTGATGGTTTATTGTCAAAAACACCGGGATCAGCTTCAGCTGGCGGTAAGCATAGCGGGCCGCTGCCGCGAAATCGGGAACGTGGCTTTCAAATCCCGGCCAGCGCCGAAGAGCGAAGCAGATGTATTTTTCGCCGGGTTCCATGCCGTTTGCCCTCATAAGGGCGTCCACTTCCCAGTCCTCCGCCGCCGGCAGGTTCATGGCGGGGTCGGAAGCCAGGATTATTTCCGGCCTGTCGATGCCGAAGCGCCGGAGCTCTTCGAGACTGTTAGGTTCTCTCAGTGTGATAATGTCCACGTTGTCGTTTATTATCCGCCGGGCTCTGGCAATGTCTACGTCGTTGTTCACGGGGCCTATGCCGCAGCCGTACATTATCACGCTGCAGCCCAGATGCTTTGCCATCCTTATGGTGTACAGGTAGTATTCAAGACTCCGCCGGCTGGTGACGTTCTGGATAAGACTGCCGCCGCCGTTGATATACAGCTTTGCCTCTGCCATAGCCCTTTTGAACTTTGGGTAGTTGAATCTGTATACGGCGTTCACGCCGCGCAGCTTCTGCGTTTCCCTGGGCTTTCTGGACAGAACGGTTATCGGCATGTATTTGTCCAGCGCGCGCATCTCGACCACAATGGCTTCGAGTATTGCCTCGTCTCCGGAGTTGCCGTGGCCGTATGCGCCGCATATGACCACGCCTTCTTTTCCGCCTGTTTTTTTAAGCGTCTCCCGGCGCAGCACCGTATCGTATATCTCCAGCTGAGTGCGGCAGGTGGTCTCCGTAGAAAAATCCGCCGCGCCTTTTTGAAATATGGCGTCACCCATAAGGGCGCGCTTTTCAGGATCGGACGCCAGGGCCGCCAGTTCCTCCCCCAGCGTATCGGCGTCTCCGGGCTCAAACAGCATCCCGGTCTGCCCGTGTCTGACCAGCATGGAAACTCCGCCCACGGCGGAGCTGATGGTGGGCAGATGCGCCCTGGCGCCCTCCGGAATGGCATACGGAAAGCCCTCCGACAGCGAGGTAAGCGTATTGATGTCCAGCACTCCGTAAAAGCTGTTCATATCCGTGACCCAGCCGGCGAAGAACACCTGCTCCTCTACTCCCAGCTCCTTTGTCAGAGCCTTCAGCTTTTCAAGCTCCATGCCGTCGCCGGCGATCATAAGCTTCAGCCGCGGGCACTTTTCATGGGCCTTTGCGTACCCCCTTATCAGCGTCCCCACATCCTTGACGGGGTCAAGGCGGGCGGCAATGCCTGCAATCACGTCGTCGTCGGCAAACGGGCAGCCGATCTTTTCAAAATACGTTTTTCTGTCGGTCCTGGGCACGGGCTTGGAAAAGTCTATGCCGTTGTGTATCGTAAAAATCCGGTTGGGCTCAAAGCCGCGATCAATGAGGATCTGCCGCATCTGCTCCGACACGCATACCCTGTAATCCAGCCGCCTCAGAGCCCAGGCGTTGGCGCGGCCGTAGGTTATGGCGGCGCCCGGCCGGCCCATATAATCCAGACGGTAGTCGCTGTGGACTGTGCTTATAACGGGAATATCCACATGCCTTTTCAAAATGGCGCCGATAAGGTTTGCCCGTGAGCCGTGGCAGTGTATGACGTCATATCCGCCCTCGTCCACCATTCTGCGCACACGGCGCACGCCGTCGGCGAAGCTTCTGTCGAAAACGGTAAGCGGGATGCCCAGCGCCTGCGCCTCCTCGGTAAAGGAGCTGCGCATAAAGCAGACAAGGTCCGCGTCTATGGTTTTATTCAGTTCCGTCAAAAGCGAAAGCACGTGCGTTTTGGCGCCGCCGCTGTCGCCGCCGCTTATGAGATGTATAACTTTCAAGGCATCCTCCACTTGTTAACCGTGACTTGATATTGTATAATGTTATAATTATAGTCCACCTGCGATTGCCGGTCAACATACGAGAGGTTACAGAATGACAAAAATTTATCTTATACGCCACGGCGAGGCCGAAGGGAACCTGTACCGCCTATGGCAGGGCCATTGGGACGGCAGGATCACGCCGCTGGGGTACAAGCAGATAGACGCCCTGTCCGGGCGATTCAAGGACGTGCATCTGGACGCGCTTTATTCCAGCGACCTTAAGCGGGCGGTGACCACCGCCGGGGCCATAACCAGATTTCACGACCTGAAGCTGCACACCACGCCCCGCCTTCGCGAGATAAACTGCGGCCCCTGGGAGGGGATGCCCTTCGGCAATGTGGAGCACGACTTTCCGGTAGAAATGAGCTATTTCAACAGCGATCCCGACAAATGGCGCGTCAGCGGGGCCGAGACCTTCGCACAGTGCCGTGAAAGGATCCTTTCGGTCCTCACCGATATTGCCCGCGCAAACGACGGCAAGACCGTGGCCGTCGTCTCCCACGGCATGGCCATACGCACCATTCTGGCATATTTTCTGGGCGTGAGCTCCGGGGACATACGCTCCATTCCCCATGGGGACAACACCTGCGTGGCCCTGCTGGATTATGACGGGGAGCGCTTTTCCGTTGAATATTATAACGACAACTCTCACCTGCCGGAGGAAATAAGCACCTTTGCCAAGCAGACCTGGTGGAAGCTGGAAAACGGCCGCGACCGCTTTAATCTTCGGGACGAGGTACTGGACCCCCGCGCGGACGCGAAGCTCTACTCCGACTGCTATGCCGACGCATGGCGCGCGGCCCACGGCACCGAAACCGGCTTCGTGGCAGCCCCGTATCTCACCGCCGCTGCAAATCATCACGCCTCCGATCCCCGGTCCGTCCTCAAAATATACAGTCTGGAAGACTTTGCCGGCATCCTTGACCTTGATCCTCTGCGGGGCAGCCACGCCGGCTACGGCTGGATAACGCTGCTGTATCTGGCTCCCGAGTTCCGCAGCAAGAACCTGGCCGTTCAGCTGCTGGGCAGGGCCGTGTGCTATTACGAGGAGCGGGGCATGCGCTCCGTCCGCCTGCACGTTGCCTCCGACAATCCCCGGGCGGTGGAGTTTTACAGGAAAAACGGCTTCAGCCCCATAAATGTTGAAAGCGGCCTGATCTCCGATCTGCTGCTTATGGAAAAGAGTCTGGTCTGATGTATGTCTGGCAGGAAAATCTGAAAATACTGCGTCCGCCCATACCAGAGGGCGGACGTATTCTGGCCGTGTCCGACATCCACGGCAATCTGGATTATTTTGACGCGCTTTTGAAAAAGTGCGGCTTTTCCGACTCGGACACGCTGATAATAGACGGCGACTTTCTTGAACGTGGCAGCCGGTGTCTGGACACGCTGCACCGCGTGATGGAGCTTTGCTCCGTTGGAAACACCTTTGCCCTGTGCGGCAACTGCGACTGCTGGTTCGACGCCGTGGACTTTCCCGAGGGATATACCGGCTCCCGCCTGCTGCACTACGTGCTCTACAAGCGCACGGGCATCATGTATGAGATGCTGTGCGAATGCGGCGTGGAGCTCACCGAGGACAGCGACATCGCCTCTGCCATTCGTATGCTGGGTACGCGCTTCAGGGCCGAATGGGATTTCCTGCGCTCCCTGCCCATGGCCATTGATACGCCCCACTATACCTTCGTGCACGGCGGTATCCGTCCCGGCATACCGCTGGAGGAGCAGAAATGCGGCGAGTGCATGAAAATGGACGACTTCCGCAGCCGTGGCTGGAAATTTGACAAATGGGTGATCGTGGGCCACTGGCCGGTGACTCTTTACTGCGAAGACAGGATACTGTCCTGCCCCATTGTGGATCGCGACCGGAAAATCGTCAGTATAGACGGCGGCTGCGTTCTTGAGGACGACGGCCAGCTGAACGCCCTCGTTATCCCCTTCGAGGGCAGCGAGGATTTCTCCTGTATCTGGTACGACCGTTTCCCCATGCGCCGGGCGAAAACGGCCCAGACGGCGTCTGAGAGCTCATATCACATACGCTGGGGCGACAGTCGGGTGGAGCTTCTGGAACGGGGCGATGAATTCTCCCGCTGCCGGCATATCCGCACCGGCTACGAGATGGACGTGCTGACCAAATATCTTTACACCGGCGAGGACGGAGAACTGTGCGTCAAGGACTGCACCGACCGCATTCTGGAGGTCCGCCCCGGTGACGAGCTGAGCATCGTTGAGGAAAGCTCCCGCGGGTACTATGTCAAGCTCGCCGGAGAAAGCGGATGGTACCGCGGGGAACTTATATGAACGTTAGATATGACGAAAACGATTTTCTGCCCGTATCCGCGGAGGACATGCAGCGCCGCGGCTGGTGGTGGTACGATTTTCTGCTGGTCACCGGCGACGCCTACGTGGATCATCCCAGCTTCGGCCCGGCGGTGATCGGCCGTGTGCTGGAGGCGGACGGTTTCCGCGTGGCCATGCTCGCTCAGCCGGACTGGCATTCGGCGGACGCCTTCAGGGCCATGGGGCGGCCCAGGCTGGGCGTGATGATAGGCGCAGGCAATCTGGATTCCATGGTAGCCCACTATACCGCGGCGAAAAAGCACCGCTCCGAGGACTTTTATTCCCCGGGCAAGCAGGCCGGGCTGCGCCCCGACAGGGCCACCATCGTTTACTCCAACCGGGCGCGGGAAGCCTTTCCCGGTCTGCCTGTGATAATAGGCGGGCTGGAGGCAAGTCTCCGCCGCTTTGCCCACTACGACTACTGGGACGACAAGGTGCGCCGCACCATTCTCTCAGATTCGGGCGCGGACATGCTGATATACGGCATGGGCGAGTACGCCGTGCGGGAAATCGCCTCCCGGCTTAAGAAAAAGATCCCCGTGGTTGAAATGCGCGACATACGGGGCACCGGCTACATGGCCGCAGACCCTTCCGCATGCACTTTTGAAAGCGTCATGCTGCCGTCCTACGGCGACGTTTCCATGAGCAAAACCGCTTACGCCGACGCCACCCGCGTTGAATACTGGGAACACGACCCGGTGCGCGGCACGGCGCTCATCCAAAAAGACGACAAAAAATACCTTGTCATTAATCCGCCCGCCATGCCCCTCACATCGCAGGAGCTGGACCGGGTGGCGGAACTGCCGTACACCCGTTGGTACCACCCCATGTACGAAGCCATGGGCGGCGTACCGGCCATTGAGGAGGTACGTTTTTCTGTCATTCACAACCGCGGCTGCTTCGGCGGCTGCAACTTCTGCGCCCTGGCCTTCCATCAGGGCCGCATGGTGACGGCCCGCTCCTCCGACAGCGTGGTGCGCGAGGTCACGGCTCTCACCAAAGAGCCGGATTTCAAGGGCTATATAGCCGACGTGGGCGGGCCCTCCGCAAATTTCAGCCACCCCTCCTGCCGCAAGCAGCTGAAATACGGCATGTGCCCGGATAAGCGCTGTCTCGCTCCTGAGCCCTGCCCCAACCTGGACGCCGACCATTCTGAATACCTCGCCCTGCTGCGCCGCCTGCGGAATATTCCCGGCATAAAACGCGTTTTCGTGCGCAGCGGCATCCGCTACGACTATATGCTGGAGGACGACAGCGACGCCTTTTTCCGCGAACTGGTGCGGTATCACATATCCGGTCAGCTGAAGGTCGCGCCGGAGCACTGCATCGACTCAGTGCTGGACTATATGGGCAAGCCCCACATCGGCGTGTACGAGGAATTCATGGACCGCTACCGCCGCATGAACGACAAGTACTCCAAGGATCAGTACATAGTGCCGTACCTCATGTCCTCTCACCCCGGCTGCACACTTGCCGACGCGGTGGCTCTGGCGGAATACCTGAACAAAAAGGGCCGCCAGCCCGAGCAGGTACAGGACTTCTATCCCACCCCCGGCACGATCTCCACATGTATGTATTATACGGGGCTGGACCCCGAGACCATGAAGCCGGTATATGTGGCCCGCACGCCAAAAGAAAAGGACATGCAGCGGGCACTGCTCCAGTGGAAGAACCCGGCGAAGCGCGCTCTTGTTGAGAAGGCGCTGCTGGAGGCTGGCCGGCGTGATCTCATAGGCTACGGGCCGGAGTGTCTCATACGCCCTGGCAAAACCCCCGCGGGGCAGAGCGCAAAAAGTTCTCCTCCCAGACGCAGAACGGAGCCGGCAAAGAACGAGCCGAAGCAAAATGAAAAAAAGACCCGAAAGCCCGGCTGGGCAAAGCCCAAGCCGAAAAAGAACGCGGGAAAGAAGAAGGGCTGAAAATGGAAAACTATATAAACATTCTCTGGATATACCTTGCGGCAGTAAATATCGCTCTGTTCGTCCTCATGGGCGTGGACAAGTACAAATCCATCAAGGGCGCCTGGCGTATACCTGAGGCAACTCTGTTTCTTTTTGCTATTATCGGCGGCGGGCTGGGAGGAACCTTTGGCATGTATTCCTTCCGCCACAAAACGCAGCACATGAAATTTGCGGTGGGATTTCCCTTGATAACCATCGTCCAATGGGCGCTGATCGTCTGGCTTTTGAAGGGCATATAAGAAAACTTACGGCCGCTCAAAAAGTGCGGCCGTAAGTTTTCGCATCTGTCATTCTCCGGTGCCTGCGGTGGCGTCCCGGCGGAAAAGCAGGGAAACGCACCATACGGACGCAAGCCCCACCAGCGTGTATATCACGCGGCTCACGGGGGCAGTCTGTCCGCCGCAGATGAAGGTCACAAGGTCAAAGCGGAACAGACCCACGCTGCCCCAGTTCAGCCCGCCGATAATGGCGAGTATCAGCGCGACGCGATCAATGATCATCATGTATTAGCGGCTCCTTTTTTATTGGTTTCCGTCATATCTTGCCCGCTTTTCAAAAAAATATTCATTCGACAAAACTAGTGCTTTTTCGCTCTTTACAACGGCGGAGGTTTGTACTATTTTATAGTCACAGCTTATCCAATGGTTCCCGCATCGGGGGACCCGGCTCATATCTTTATCCCACAACCCTGTTTTTTGGCGGACCGTTTTTCGGTCCGCCGTCTTTTTGCAATATTTTGTATGCTTCCCGCCCGGTTCGCGGTAATTCGCGCAATATGGAGTGTAAATTCAGATCAGACAACACTACATAGGAGGCTTTTGCCATGCAAGCATTGAAACGGCGCCCCGGGACGCGGCGGGGCGGGATAATCTATCTACCAGCGGCGGACATATCGCCCAGCCCTGTACAGCCCCCGCAGGGCCTTCGACGAGGAGGGGCTTAAGGAGCTTTCGGAGAGCATATCGGAATACGGGGTGTTAAATCCGCTCACCGTGCGCATCCGCTGCGGCAGGTACGAGCTGGTTGCCGGCGAGCGCAGGCTGCGGGCGGCAAAAATGGCCGGGCTCAACGAGGTGCCCTGCATTCTTCTGGACGTGAACATGGAGGATGCGAGCCTTATAGCCCTTGTTGAAAATCTGCAGCGGCGGGACCTGGATTTTGTGGAGGAGGCCCAGGGCATACAGCAGCTAATACACCTTTTCGGCATGAGCCAGGAGGAGGCCACCCGGCGAATAGGCAAATCCCAGTCCGCCGTGGCCAACAAGCTGCGAATACTCCGGCTGCCGGACGACGTGCAGGCATCCCTGCTGGAGCACGGACTCACCGAGCGCCACGGCAGGGCCCTGCTGAGGCTGACCGAGGCGGATGAGCAGCGGGAGACCCTGAAATACATCATCGACAACGACCTCACCGTGGCCGCCGCCGACGAGTATGTGGAGTCGCTGCTGGCCGTGAAGGAAGCGCAGGCCATAGTGTCCCGTCAGGAGCTGAAGAAGATCTTCGTGCTGAAGGACGTGCGGGTATTCATGAACACGCTGATGCGCGGCATAGATCTTATGAAGCAGGGCGGCATCGACGCCGGGATGGAACGCAAAGAAACCGACAGCGAGCTTATTTTCACCATATCCATACCGAAAAACAAGCTGGAACAGTAATAGGACAGCCCGGCACCGGCGTACTGTATACGGGGGTGTCGGGCTTATGATAAGTTATTTTTCCGACCTAAGATACAGGGAAGTCATAGACATAAAATCAGGCATGCGTCTGGGATATGTGAGCGACGCGGAGATGGATCAGTCAGAGGGAAAACTAATATCGCTCATCACACCGGGAAAGGCCAAATGGTTCGGCCTGCTGGGCCGCGAGGACGACTACATAGTGCCCTGGAGCAGCATCGTGCGCATCGGAGAGGACATTATAATGGTGGAGCTGGAGGGCAATTCGCCCCGCCGGCGCCATGAAAAGCGGAAATTCTTCTGAACATGGCGAAAAACACCGGTTTTTTGCGGGAAATAAGCAAAAATCCTCTTGCAATCCGGTAACTATTCTGATAATATATTTAAGCATTTCACACGGACACGGACTTTCTCCATGTGACTGCCGCCGGGCGGCAGTTTGGCGGAGGGGCTGATGTGTCCGGAGGAAAAACAAAAAAATACGGAGGAAAAACACATGTCAGTAGTATCCATGAAGCAGCTGCTGGAAGCCGGCGTCCATTTCGGACACCAGACCCGCCGCTGGAACCCCAAGATGGCCGAGTACATTTACTGCGAGCGCAACGGCATCTACATCATCGACCTGCAGAAGACCGTCAAAAAGCTTGAGGACGCGTACGACTTCGTCCGCACCCTGTCCGAAAACGGCGGCACTCTCCTGTTCGTCGGCACCAAGAAGCAGGCTGCAGACGCCATAAAGGAAGAGGCCTCCCGCGTCGGCATGTACTATGTCAATGCCCGCTGGCTGGGCGGCATGCTCACCAACTTCAAGACCATGCGCACCCGCGTCGACCGCCTTGCACAGCTGAAGAAGATGCAGGAAGACGGCACCTTCGATATGCTGCCCAAGAAGGAAGTCATGAAGCACCTGGGCGAGATGGAAAAGCTTGAAAAGTACCTGGGCGGCGTGAAGGAAATGAAGAAGCTCCCCTCCGCCATGTTCGTTGTCGACCCCCGCAAGGAGCACAACGCCATTGCCGAGGCCCGCAAGCTGCACATCCCCATCGTTGCTATCGTCGATACCAACTGCGATCCCGATGAGGTCGATTACGTCATTCCCGCCAACGATGACGCTATCCGCGCCATCCGCCTCATAGCCTCCACCATGGCCAACGCCGTGCAGGAAGGCCGCCAGGGCGCCGACGCCGAGGCCGCCGAGGAAGGCGCTGCCGAGGCAGAGGCCGAGAAGGTCGAGGGCGCGGCTGACGCCGAGTAATAAAGGCCCAATAATGCAAAATGATGCAGGGAGCAGAAACTGCTCCCTGTTTTCGGATAAAAATATAAATACAACAAATACAGGAGGATACAACAATGGCTTTTACCGCAGCAGACGTTAAGAACCTGCGTGAGATGACCGGATGCGGCATGATGGATTGCAAGAAGGCTCTGGTGGAGTCCGACGGCGATATGGACAAGGCCGTGGAGTGGCTGCGCGAGAAGGGTCTTGCAGCTTCCCAGAAGAAGGCCGGCCGCATAGCCGCCGAGGGCATGGCTTATGCCGCCGTGTATGACGGCGTGGGCGTGGTGGTCGAGGTAAACTCCGAGACCGACTTCGTCGCCAAAAACGAGAAGTTTGTGGCTTTTGTCAAGGGCGTGGCCGAGACCGTCGCGAAGCAGGATCCCAAGGATCTTGAGGCCCTCATGGCCTGCAAGTATCTTGGGGGCGAGCTCACTGTGGAGCAGCAGCAGCAGGAGATGGTCCTCACCATCGGCGAGAACATCAAGGTTCGCCGCTTTGCCCGCTACGCCGCCGGTCTGAGCATCCCCTACGTCCACATGGGAGGCCGCATAGGCGTTATCGTAAATATGGAGGTTTCCTCAGGTCTTGAGAACAACGAGACCGTCATCGAGCTGGGCCGCGACGTTGCCATGCAGATAGCCGCCCTCAACGCTCCCTTCCTCGACAAGAGCACCGTCCCCGCCGAGACGCTGGAGCATGAGAAGTCCATAATGATGATCCAGATCAACGAAGATCCCAAGAACGCCTCCAAGCCCGACGCCATCAAGGAAAAGATGATCATCGGCAAGGTCAACAAGTACTACACCGAAGTGTGCCTTATGCAGCAGCCTTACGTCAAGGACGACAGCGTCAGCGTTGAAAAGCACGCCGCGGCCGTGGCCAAGGAAGTTGGCGGCACCATCGTCTTCAAGGGCTACACCCGCTTTGAAAAAGGCGAGGGCATCGAGAAAAAGCAGGAAAACTTCGCCGATGAGATAGCCTCCATGGTAAACGGCAAGTAATTTGTTTATAAAAATCTCCCGGACTTAAAAAAGTCCGGGAGATTTTTTAATATCCGCTCCTGCGAAAAATTCAGCGTTTAGGCTGAAAAGATGGCTGTAAGGACGGTAACCACGCCGAAGCACACGGCCAGGGTTATGCACACCGTAAGCCCCACGGAGTAGGACTCTTTCGTGTATTTGTTTTTGTTCTTCATAAGCAGCACCAGTCCCACGATTCCGGCGACGGCCAGCGCGCCCATTACGTATATGATAATCGGCATCATCTCTCCACCTTTCTGATGTTTTTTTCAAATTTGCTTCTGGGGCCCATGACTTCATGGCCACATCCCATACACCGCAGGCGAAAATCGGCCCCTGTGCGCAGCACCTGCCAGCGGTCCGACCCGCAGGGGTGCTGTTTCTTCATTGTCAGGATATCCCCCACCTGTATGTCCACCGGTCATTTCTCCCCTTTTATTTTGTCCCAGTAGGCTTTGGCGGCCTGCTCGTTTTTGTTGTCGCCGGGCTCGTAATACACGACGTCCTTCAGTTCGTCCGGCAGATACTGCTGGCGCACCCAGTGGCCGGGGTAGCTGTGAGGATATTTATAGCCCTGCTCCCGCTCAAAGCCCGTGCCGTCAGCGTGTACGTTCTGCAGCTCTCGCGGGATCGGTCCCGCTTTTCCGGCCTTCACGTCGCCCGCAGCTTTGTCTATGGCCATGACCACAGAGTTGGATTTGGGCGCCGTGGCCAAAAGTATGCAGGCCTCAGCCAGCGGAAGCCGGCCTTCCGGCAGGCCCAGCTGGAGCGCGGAATCCACACAGGCTTTCACGATCGGCACCGCCTGGGGATAGGCAAGGCCTATGTCCTCGCTGGCGGAGCACAGTATGCGCCGGCAGGCGCCCAGCAGATCTCCGGTTTCCAGCAGGCGGGCCAGATAGTGCAGCGCCGCGTCGGGGTCGGAGCCCCGCAGAGACTTCATCAGCGCCGACACTGTGTCGAAGTGCTGATCGCCGTCCCTGTCATAGTGCATGGATGAGCGCTGGGATATGGCCTGGGCATCCGCCATGGTGAGCTGCACCGCGCCTTTTTTCGGCACGCACGCCGCCATGAGCAGTTCCACCGAGTTCACGGCCTTGCGCACGTCGCCGCCGCAGGATGTGGAAATATACTCCATGACCCCTTCGCCAGTCTTCACTTTTACGCCCATTTTCTCCGCCGTCAGCTTCAGCGCCCGCTCCGCCGCGTGCTGTACCTCGGCGGCGGGCACAGACTTGAACTCGAACACCGTGGAACGGCTGAGGATTGCGTTGAACACGCAGAAGTACGGGTTTTCGGTGGTGGACGCGATGAGTGTGATGCGTCCGTCCTCTATAAATTCCAGCAGGCTCTGCTGCTGCTTTTTGTTGAAGTACTGTATCTCGTCCAGATAAAGCAGCACGCCTCCTGGCGTGAGCAGCGTATCCAGCTCGTCGATGATGGCCTTGATGTCCGCGATTCCCGCCGTGGTGGCGTTAAGCTTGCGCAGGGTGCGGTTGGTGCGCTGGGCGATGATGCGCGCAACAGTGGTCTTGCCGGTGCCGGAGGGGCCGTAAAATATCATGTTGGGTATGTTTCCGCTTTCGATTATGCGGCGCAGCATGCCGTCCGGGCCAAGAATGTGTTTCTGGCCCACCACGTCTGAAAGCTCCATGGGCCGTATCTCGTCAGCCAGCGGCTTATACATAGTCCCGCCTCCCCTCGCAGATTTTTCTGTGCCTTACAGTATAGCATATCTTATCTGTTTTTCAAAGAAAATCCCGCCGAGATTGAATTATCCCGCCGGGCATGGTAAGATGTGAAAAAATCAAGAGAAAGAAGCGCCGGATATGAGAAGTGCCCAACAGATTGCTGAAATAATACGCTGCCTTGAAAACGAATACCCTCTGGCGGCCTGCACGCTGGACTACGGCAAGGACTATGAGCTGCTGTTTTCCGTGCGGCTGGCAGCACAGTGCACCGACGAGCGGGTGAATAAGGTCACCCCCGCGCTTTTTGAACGCTTCCCCACCGTGCAGTCCATCGCGGAGGCCGACGTGGCCGAGGTGGAGGAATACATACGCTCCTGCGGGTTCTACCACTCCAAGGCGAAGGATATCGTGGCCTGCGCTAAGGTCTTGACGGAAAAATACGGCGGCAAGGTGCCCGGCACCATGGAGGAGCTGACCGCCCTCCCCGGCGTAGGGCGGAAAACTGCCAATCTGGTGCTGGGGGACGTATTCCACGTGCCGGGCTCCACGGTGGTGGACACTCACTGCATCAGGCTCTCCAACCGCATGGGGCTGGTGGACGGTCTGAAGGAACCGGAGAAGATCGAAATGGCCCTGCGCAAGATCCTGCCGCCGGAAAAATCCTCCGATTTCTGCCACCGCATAGTTCTCCACGGCAGGGCCGTGTGCCGCGCCCAGAAACCGGACTGTGAAAACTGCTGCGTGAAGCATGTATGCCAGACATACGAGCAGCAATAAAAGCATATGAAAAATCCGCTTTGGAGATCTTGAATTCCAAAGCGGATTTTTATTTTCATTTTCCCAGCTTTTCGTCCTTGTCGATGATGGCCTGCACCGCCTGCTGTACGGCAGACTCAAAGCCCAGCTCCTTAAGCTTCAGCACGCCCTCGATGGTGGTGCCGCCGGGGGAGCAGACCTGATTGCAGAGGGCGATGGGATGCTCGCCCGTCTCCTGTACCAGCTTGGCGCTGCCCAGGACCGTGCCTGTGGCCAGCTCCACTGCAAAGGCGCGGGGAAAGCCAGCCTTTACGCCTGCATCCGCAAGAGCGTCTATGTAAAGATACACGAAAGCTCCTGAGGCTCCGCCGATGGCGGAGAAAGCGCCGAACATATTCTCCTCGATACGGAAGGTACGCCCCACGGTGCCGAAAACTTTCTCGGCAAGAGCCACATTTTCTTCTCCGGCGTATTTGCCGCCGCAGACGGCCACCACGGCGGCTTTCACCTTGGCATTGATATTTGGCATGATGCGCACCACGGGCACGCCCTGGGCGAAGCGCTCTTCATATCTGGAAAGCGGCAGCCCGGCCGCTATGGACATCACGGTCTGCGCGGGCTTCACCAGTCCCGCGATCTCGTCCAGAACCCTGGGCATCATCTGGGGCTTCACAGCCAGCACAACCACGTCGGCGTTCTTCACGACCTCGGACGCCGATGAGCATGGGATAAGTCCTATGCTGTCCTTCAGAGCCAGCGTTTTGCCCTCGCTGCGGTTGAAGCCGTATATTCTGTCCCCGGAAAACTCTCCGCTGCCGTGCATACCCGCAAGTATTGCGCCGGCCATATTGCCCAGACCTATAAATCCGTAATTCATTTGATCGCTCCCTTTCCAAATTTCATTCCCAGGGCCTGGTTTTTTTGTCCCAGCCCTTTTCATGCCAGTATTCCACGTCTGATTTTGTCCAGTTGAAATGGTGGATCATGCGGGCGGCGGCGAAGAAGCCTTTTGTTCTCACTCCCGGCTCCACCCTGCCCTCATTCTTCCCGATGGTCTTTGCCAGCTCGTCGGTCTTGCGCTCCATCATCCGCTTTCTCATGGGCTTAACATCCTCCCAGCGCGCAGCAAACACCGGTTCGCCCCAGGTATATATTTTGGGTATGCCCCAGAAAAAGCAGCTGTCCGCCACGTCGCGGCAGGTGGTGCGTATGCCCGCCCCGGCGCAGGTGGTGAGCACCACGGCCTGCTTGCTGAACATGCTCTCCTCCGGGCGGTGCAGCATCCAGCGGTAGGCATAGTGATCCAGAAACGCCTTCATGGAGCCGGTGGCGTGGTAGACGTACACGGGCGTTGCGAAAATGAGCACGTCCGCAGCGTCCAGCTTTTCGGTGAGCGGCGCCACATATTTGTAGTGGGGGCACTTCTTCTCGTCGTCCATGAAGCATGTGCCGCAGCCGCAGCAGAACTGGGGCAGATCACGAGGCAGAAAAATCTCCTCTATATCCTCCGCCGGCGAAAGCTTGTCTGCCAGTATGCGTCCCAGATGATAGGTGGAGCCCTTGTGGTTCTGTCCGTTTATTAAAAGTACCTTCAATGTATTGCTCCCTTATTCGCCGATATAAGTAAAGCGGCGGTATTCCTTCCCGTCGCGCACTACGGTTTCGTTCCACATGGACGCCGGACGCACCCACATGCCGCGCTGGCCGTAAAGCGCCCGGTATACCACCATCTTTTCCATTGTTTCGGAATGGGTGGCCGTGCATACGACCTCATACTCCCCGCCCTTGAAATGGCGGTAGCGCCCCGGTTTTATCTCGTTGTCTGCGTGTTCTTCCATAATTATGCGCTCCCTTTCCGCCATATGCCAAAGATAATATCACTAAGCCCTTCAATCCGCAATATATAAGCTCACCCGGTTTTAAGTCGTTTTAAGCTTGCATGCATATCATGTAGTCAGAAATCAGGTGATGCTTTTTGAAGCATATAGCGCTCATCCCGGCCTATGAGCCGGACGAAACATTGCTGAAGCTGCTGTCGGAACTGAAGGCCGCGGATTATGAGACCGTGGTGGTGGACGACGGCAGCGGCGCAAAATACAGTGAAATTTTTGTGCGGGCTTCGGCAGACGCCCTGGTACTGACCCATGACACCAATATGGGCAAGGGCGCGGCGCTGAAAACCGGACTGCTTTACATTGAAGAAAACTGCCCTGCCGACTGCGTGGTGGTCACTCTGGACGCCGACGGACAGCATAAGATCCCCGACGCGGAACGCGTATGCGCCGACGCTGAAAATCACATCGGCGCCCTGTGCCTTGGCAGCCGCGCCTTCACCGGGAAGGTGCCGCTGCGCAGCCGCTTCGGCAACACGCTGACAAGGTGGGTGTTCACCCTCTCCACCGGAAAAAAGGTGCGCGACACCCAGACGGGCCTGCGGGCCTTCGGCGCGTCCATGATACCCATTCTGCTGGACATAGACGGCGAGAGATACGAATACGAGATGAACATGCTGCTCACCTGCGCCCGCCGGGACATCCCCATACGAGAAACCGACATCGCCACCGTATACGAAAACGGCAATGCCTGCTCGCACTTCAATGTGGTCAGGGATTCTGCAAAAATCTATGGCGAGATATTCAAATTCGCCGCCTCGTCCTTCACCGGTTTTTTGGTGGACTACGGCTTGTACAGCCTGCTTGTGGTGGTCACGGCCGGGCTTGGGACGGCAAGCGTGCCGTTTTCAAACGTCACCGCAAGGATCGTCAGCGCCACTGTCAATTTCACGCTGAATAAAAAACTGGTGTTTAAAAGCGACAAAAGCACCGTAACCACCGGCGCCCAGTATTTTGCGCTGGCGGCCTGTATCCTGCTGGGCAACACCCTGCTTTTGAGCTGGCTGGTGAACGGGCTTGGAGTAAACCGTTTTGCCGGCAAGATCGTCACCGAGATAACCTTCTTCACCCTGAGCTGGCTTGCTCAGAAATATATCATATTCAAAAAGCCCGTTAAAAAGGAGGGCGCAAATTGAAAAAGTTCTTCGCATCCAAAGCGTTTCCGTTCATATACGGCGCGATACTGGCGGCGTTCACCCTGTTCGTGGTGCTGGACGCCTTCGTAATACCCCGCTCCTACGCATCAGCCTCGGCCGCTGAAAGCTCCTCCGCCCAGACCGTTCAGACCTCGTTGTCCTCGGGCTCATCCTCCGGCAGCTCGGGCACGGCAAGCACACTGTCTTCCAGCGCCGCCACCACGGACACATCTTACTCCGACAGCAACATTACCATAAAGATCACCACCGACCGGGTGGACGGCACCACCGTATACGTGGCGGATATCCAGGTGACGAGCGTGGAATACTTAAAAGCTGCTCTGGCAGGCAGCACCTACGGCAAAAACGTCACCGCCGTCACCTCGTCCATCGCCTCCTCCAACAACGCGATACTCGCCATAAACGGCGATTATTACGGTGCCCGGGATTCGGGCTACGTAGTACGAAACGGCACCCTCTATCGCTCTGACTCGGCCGGAAGCGATCAGGAGGATCTGGTGGTATACTCCGACGGCTCCTTTGATATTATCAGCGAGGGCGACGTCACCGCCGAGGAGCTTGTGCAAAACGGAGCGTGGCAGGTGTTTTCCTTCGGCCCCGGCCTAATCGATAACGGAGAAATAACCGTCAGCTCAAATTCCGAGGTGGGTCAAGCCAAAACCAGCAATCCCCGCACCGCCATCGGCGAGATATCGCCGCTGCATTATGTGATGGTGGTGGCCGACGGCCGCACCAGCGAGAGCGCCGGTCTGAGTCTTTACCAGCTGGCGGAATACATGCAGTCCCTGGGGGTGCAGACGGCCTATAATCTTGACGGCGGCGGCTCCTCCACTATGTACTGGAACGGTCAGGTCATCAACAATCCCACCACCACGGGTAACTCCATCAAGGAAAGGAAGGTGAGCGACATTGTATACATCGGATAATGACGCCGAACGCCGCATGAGGCGTATGACGCTGAAATACGCCGCAGTATCGCTGGCGCTCATCGTATGCGCGGCCATATACGAGTATTTCAGCCACGGGGTCTACTCCGTATACATGCTCGGCATGTTTGTCATTCCTCTTGTTCTTGGCGTGCTTCCCTCGGCAATACTGAGTAAAAAGCGCCTGACGCCGCCTGCCGGCATACGCCACATATGGAACGCGGGCATAGCCACCCTGACAGCGGGCAGTTTTATGGCGGGCGTCTTCGAAATTTACGGCACCGCCTCCGCCCTTACCATGGTATATCCTGTCGCAGGCGCCGTCCTTCTGGCTGCTGCCGCCGCAGCGTGGCTGGCAGAGTCCGGTTCCGGTTCCGGAAAACACACGGCATGAAATGTATAGCGTTTTCAAGTCTCCCCGCGGTTTCGCGGGGGGACTTTATTCCCGAATAACAGCTTACTCGACCCGGATACGCTCACGGTTCCCAATCAAAACGGAGTTAAGGTCAGCGCCGATACCGACTGCCCGAGACAGTGCTTCTGCGCTCTGGCATATTATACTATTAAAAATATCGCAAATAAAGCCAGCGGCGCGACGCCTGCGCAATCCGTTTACAACATTGCCGGCACGGTAACGACGCCCTGAGCGCCACGATCAACGCGGGGCAGGCCGCCGCGTCCCTTCTGGATATAACGCGCGCCACAGTTCTGGCCGCCACCTCCGACCATCTTGTCTTCAATGCCACAGTCAGGCTGAACGGGGCGGGCTCCTATATCAAAACGCTCACAGCTGCCGAAGCCAAAGCCTACTGCACCGCCCGTCCCGGCATCACGGCCGTTTCCGTTCACGGCATCGTCATTTCGCTCGAAAACAGCGATTCGACCGCCAAGAAGTTCCCGAACACCGTCCTCTATCTCGGAGACAGCGCCAACTGTGTAGACAGCAACAATTAACCCTGCTGGCAGATCAAGGTCTACGGTGAGGGCCAGTTTAAAACCGTGAACCTCAAAAAGCTTATTGCTGCCTTTGGTTCTAGCACCAAACTCACAACAACTGAAGCCACAACAAAAATTACATCGGCTCGCTGCTAAATGATAATTGCGCCGTATACTATAACGGGTACCAATCAAAGCTTTACTGTCCTGCATCTCGCTTCGGATCTTGACGTCAATTTGGTCGCTTATTCTTACGGAGCCGGGTCAGAAAACGTGGCCAAACATACATTGTCAGTGCCTGCGACGGTGAAAACATGCGGATGAAACAGACTGATAGCAATAATGTAACCATCGACGGCATTATAGCGAAAAGCGGCGATCACGCTTTCGGCGGCTGCTATGATCTGACGTCCCCGGACGGGAAATTTGCCGCCAAAAACCTCACGCTCGGCGATACCGTCATCGCTTTCTTTAACACCGTGGACGGCAAAAATGACCTCCGCGTGGCATACGTTATAGGCGCTTCCGCTCAACAGGAAACTAATACTCCCCCTACGTACACAGGGCCAGTAGATGTTGGTGGTACCGCTGATGGTGGTCCCACTGATGATGGTACCCCAGTCGCCCGATAGCGCGATACGGTAATCGCCTTTTTAAAATAAAAAAAGCATTTGGACTGTATAAATGTGCGTCAGCCGTGAGGCTGATGCACATTTTTGTATATCTACGGCGCAAAATATTGTAGATTCTCACAGTTGATTAATTTTGGTTCCTGCTCAATAATAGTATTAAGTCCTAATTATAATAATGTGAAAGGCTGGTATTAAAATGGAAAAATATAAAAATCTCACCAATGAGGTCGGCGCGCCGGTAGCCGACAACGAAAACTCCATCACCGCCGGTCCCCGCGGCCCGGTAATGATGCAGGACGTGTGGCTGCTGGAAAAGCTGGCCCACTTCGACCGGGAGGTAATACCCGAGCGGCGCATGCATGCCAAGGGCTGGGGCGCTTACGGCAAGCTGACGATCACACATGACATCTCTCAGTACACCTGTGCCAAGGTACTGCAGCCCGGTAAAGTGACGGAGTGCTTTGTCCGTTTCTCCACCGTTGCAGGAGAGCGCGGAGCGGCCGACGCAGAACGGGACATCCGCGGCGTGGCAATGAAATTCTACACCGAGGACGGCAACTGGGATCTGGTAGGCAACAACACCCCTACCTTCTTTATTCGCGACGTGCACAACTTCCCAGATCTTAACCGCGCCGTGAAGCGCGACCCCTACACGGGCATGCGCTCGGCTCAGAACACCTGGGATTTCTGGACTCTGCTGCCGGAAACCTTCCATCAGCGCACCGTGGTCATGTCCGACCGGGGAATCCCCGACGGCTTCCGCCACATGCACCTTTTCGGCGAACACACCTTCTCCTTCTATAACGACAAAAACGAGCGGGTCTGGTGCAAGTTCCATTTCAAGACCCAGCAGGGCATCAAAAACCTGACAAATGAGGAAGCGGCGGCTAAAAACGCTGTGGACCGCGAGAGCGCTGGGCGCGATCTGTACGAGGCCATAGAGCGGGGTGATTTCCCGAAATGGACCATGTACGTCCAGATAATGACCGAGGAACAGGCAAAGCGCCACTATGAAAATCCCTTCGACATCACCAAGATCTGGCGGCACGCCGAGTATCCCCTCATCGAGGTGGGCGAGCTGGAACTGAACCGCTGGCCGGAGAACTACTTTGCCGAGGTGGAGCAGGCCGCCTTCACCCCCGCCCATGTGGTGCCGGGCATCGGCTTCTCTCCCGATAAATTCCTGCAGGGCAGACTGTTCGTATACGGCGACGCGCAGCGTTACCGCCTGGGCGTAAACCACAACCTTATCCCAGTGAATCAGGCCAAGGGCGTCAAGGGCGGCGTGGCCGACTACCACCGGGACGGAGCCATGCGCACCGACTCCAACTACGGCCGCACCCCGGCCTACACCCCCAACTCCGCAGGTTACTGGACCGCCCAGCCCGAGGTTGCCGAGCCGCCTCTTGATATTGAGGGGGCCATGTGGCGCTACGACCCCAAGGACGACCCCACCGACGACTGCTTCCGCGCGGGCGGCGACCTGTGGCGCGTGATGACCGAGGACAAGAAGGCCCTGCTCATCTCAAACACCGCCGCCGATATCGCCTCCGTCACCGAAAACGTCAAATATCGCCACGCCGTCCACTGCTTCAAGGCCGACAAGGAATACGGCGAGCGTTTTGCGGCGGCTGCCGGGCTTTCCATGGACAAGGTGCTGGAGCTGGCGAAACTTTCAAACGACGGCTTGATAAACGCCACGCTGGCTGATAAAATGTAAGCACTCATTTGTTTACAGGAGACGCTTATGAAGCAGCAGCGCAGTACTCGTCAGCGCCAGCTGGTGCTGGACGCCGTTATAGCCAGGCACGACCACCCCACTGCGGATCAGATATATCTGGACGTTCGCGCGGCGGACGAGCGGATAAGCCGCGGCACAGTATACAGGAACCTCAGCGTATTGAACGATTCCGGCGAAATACTGCATGTAAAGGTGCCCGGCGCGGACAGATACGACTGCCGGCGGGAGCCCCACTATCACCTGCTGTGCACGGGCTGCGGCGCGGTGATGGACGTGCCCATGCCGTACCGCGCGGAGCTGGACCGCGAAGTGGCCTCCGCCACCGGTTACGAAATAACCCGCCACCGCACCGTATTTGAGGGGCTGTGTCCCGACTGTACAAAAAGGACGGCAACGTGAAGACCATCGGCATGGTCGGCGGCCTTGCCTGGCCCAGCACGGCGGAATACTACCGAATCATAAACGAAGAGACGGCCAGGCGCATGGGCGGCAGCCACTGCGCGAAGCTTATCATGGCCCAGACTGACTTTGACGGGATACTGGCGGCCCAGGCCGCCGGGGACTGGGACTTTGTGGCCTCCGCCGCGGCGTCCCAGGCCAACATGCTCAAAGCCGCAGGCGCGGACTTCTTCATTATCGCCTGCAACACCGTCCACGCCGCCATGCCCCGCATTGAAGCTCTCACAGATCTGCCGTATATCCACATCGTCGACCCCACCGCCCGCATCGCGCTGGAGAATGGCTGCAGTACCGTGGGGCTAATGGGCAGCGGTTATACCATGAACGGCACGTATTTTACCGGGCGCCTGGAGGGCAAATACGGGCTCAGGGTTTTGCTGCCGCAGCAGAGCGACCGGGAGTACATACACGCGGCGCTGTACGGTGAGCTGGTAAAAGGAGAGTTTTTGCCCCGTACGCGGGACAGATTTATCGCCGCCGCGGAGGACATGGCCGCCCGGGGAGCCCAGGCCGTCATTCTGGGCTGCACCGAGTTCGGGCTTCTTTTGAAGCCGGAGGACAGCCCGCTGCCCCTCATCGACACCGCCCTCGCCCACGCCCGTGCCGCCGTGGATATGGCGCTTTCCGACATCTGAACACTGAAAAAATCCGCATGGAAAACCATGCGGATTTTTTATATACATTTCACTCCTGCTCTTCCTCCGCCGCGGCCTCGTTTTTCTTCGCGAGGTCGTTGGTGTCGAGAGAATTGCGATAGACGACCAGAGTATCGAAAAGATATTCCGTCACCAGATTAAGGCCCATGTTTATGAGCGTCACCAGATCGCCGTTCCACATGAGCGTGCCCTCAAGATACTTGCCGCCCAGGACTGTCACCGGCGTGAATACGCAGTAGTACCCGAACACCTTCAGCATGGCCGCGGGGACGTTTGCGGCGGAGCGGAAGGTATAGCGCCGATTCAGCGTGAAGTTCCACAGCACCGACAGCACCAGGGCCGTGAGGTAGCTTATCCAGTAGGAGATGTCCAGCACGTTATAAAGAAGGGCAAAGCTGCCCATCTCGATAAGGCCCGCGCTGGCTGAGAACAGCACAAATTTAATCGTGCGCCACAGCTCTGTTTTCCCCTTCTTTTCCATATCAGCCCGCCGCCTTTTTGGAGTATTTTTTCAGGTACACCGTGCGCATCAGCGCCGTGTCGAATGCCGACAGTCTGGCGTCCGCGCCGCAATCCCGGGCGTGCAGGAAGCTCACGCAGGCCTTTTCGGCCAGCATGCGCACCGCGTGCAGGTCGCCCTCGTTGCCCGCCCTGTAATATATGCCCGCGCCCGGGACCAGCACGGCGTCTGACTTTTTCAAAAGGCGAGTCACCGAAATTCTGTTTGGTTTTGCCCTGGGAATAAATCTGCCTATCATCTGGGCCATGTCGTCCAGCTGAGCCGGTATGGCCCAGCCTGTGGCCGCGGCCAGCAGTGCCTCTGGCGCGTCGGAATGCCCGCAGTGCGGAAAACGCAGCTTTACCGCGGCGTATATCTCTCCCGCAAGCTCTCTGTCCACCGGCGGCACGGGGCCGTCCAGCCCTCTGCAGCTCCGGCGGCAGATGTCCTCCAGAAGGCGCGCCCGGCGGAAGGACTCTTCCCTGTCGCGGCCCGCGATGACCGCGCCGTGATGGGCCATAAGCACCGTATGTGCGCCGGTGCGGAAGGCTTTTTCCACGTTTCCGGCCAGCTTCTTTGTGCCCGGAAGCCCGTATTCCGCCAGAGCTATGCCGCCCAGCGCCGCCCGCTCGCTCTCCGAAAGGCTCAGAGCGTCAAAGCCCGCAAGGCTTATGGCCGAGGCATAGGTCTGGTGGGTGTGGATAACGAAGCCGGCCTCCGGAAACGCCGCGTACGCCGCTATGTGTATTCCCTTTTCTGAAGAGGGTTTTCTGCTGCCGCTCCACTTTCCGCTTTCCAGGTCGACCGTGACGACGTCTGCCCCGGTCATGCTCTCATAGCCCAGCCCGCTGGGCGTTATGAGCATGCTGCCGCCCACACGGCAGCTTATATTGCCCCAGGTGCGGGCCGTCAGGCCCTCATAAAGCAGCATGCGCCCCGACTCTGCGACCTGTTTTCCGGCGTCCTCAATATTCATTGTGTCTGCCCCTTTCACAATGCGGATATTATTTCTTCCCGACTATCTCGATGGTATCGAAAACCCTGGAGAAAGCGTCAATCGCGGAGTCGATGTCCTTTTCAGTATATGCCGCGCTGGTATACATGCGGTTGCCGGCCAGCGTGACAAGGCCCTCGGCCATATATGCCGCGCCGATGTGCTGCATTTCCTTTTTGCGGACGCTTGTCTGCTTCAGCACTCCCGGGATCTCCCATGGCTTGGACCAGCGGATGGCGAAGTGCATGGTGCCCACCGTGTCCAGATGGCAGATTGAGCCCACATTGTAGGCCACAAAGGGCAAGCCTTTCTTCTCTATAAGCACGTTCAGGCCGTCTGTGAGCCTGTCGCCCATTTTCGCGGCGGTCTCCCAGGCGCGGGTGCGCTCTATCTCGCAGATGGTGTGATAGCCGGCGCAGCAGCTTATAGGCGTGGCTGACATGGTTCCTCCCACCAGGGCTTTCTTGCCGCCGTGCTCGTCCAGACCGGCGCCCAGATACTTCATGTACTCTGCCTTGCCGCCCAGTCCGCCGGCGCCGGGGTATCCTCCGGCCACCACCTTGCCGAACACCGTGAGGTCGGGCATGACGCCGAAATATTGCTGCGCGCCTCCGGGTGCCAGCCTGAAGCCAGTGACGACCTCGTCGAAAATAAGAAGCGCGCCGTATCTGTCGCACAGCTCGCGGCAGCCGGCCGGGAATTCGAAGTCAACGGGGCGGGTGCCGCTCTCGGGGCCGATGGGCTCCAGCATCACGGCGGCAGTTCCGCCGCGCAGCTCGTTCATTTTAAGCACTCTCTCCAGGTCGTTAAGATCGTTGGGGAAGAACTCTTGAGTGTGCTCGAACACATATCCGGGTACGCCCTGGGACTGCAGGCCCTTGGTGCCCGGTATGCGTATGCCGTAGGCCAGCTGATCGCTCCAGCCGTGGTAAGCGCCGCCCATTTTCACCACGTTCTTTTTCTTGGTGGCAAGACGCGCCACGCGGATGGCGCCCATGCAGGCCTCGGTGCCGCTGCCGAACATGCGCACCTTTTCCACGGACGGCACCATATCCACGATTTTTTGCGCTATCTTGTATTCATACTCGTGGAAAAGACCTGTGGAGGGGCCGCAGGTTTCCAGCAGCTCCTCAACCTTTTCCCGGACGAATTTAGGATTGGAACCCAGAACCGTGGGGCCGCCTGCCTGCAGAAAATCAAAATACTCGTTGCCGTCGATGTCGTAAAGCCTGTTGCCCTCGGCCTTGGTGAACACCAGCGGGAACGGATAGTTGAATGCCAGATTGTGCTGCACGCCGCCGGGTATGACGTTCTGCGCCTTCAGGATCATGTCGTGAGATCCGGCGCACTTTTTGCCGTAGTATTCTGACTCGTATTTCTGCAGCGCGCTTTTGCTCACGCTGTATATGGGCTTTTTGATGAGCTCGTCCAGCTCCCTGGTCACGGTCTGTGCGTCCACATAGCGGTAAAGTTTTTCCATAAAAATATCTCCCTTTCTCATTCTGTCTCAGCCGCCGCGTTCAATATACGGTAGCTGTCCTTATTTGCCTTCCAGAGTTTTTTGAATACGGTGTAATTTTTATCGTAAGCGGCCTTCACTGTCCTGTCAGGCTCGAATGTCGCCGTCACCGGTATAAACTCGCCGGCAGCCTCCAGGCTGTCTATTATGCCCAGACCAACGCCCATCACCGCCGCGGCGCCCACGGAGCCCACGTTTTGCGGCGAGGCCACCGTCTCCACCCGGCGGCCGGTGATGTCCGCCAGTATCTGGCAGGTCACCGGGGAAAGCGCACCGCCGCCCACGAAGCGCAGGGTGTCGGAGGTCTTTATTTTCTTGTCCTGGCACTCCAGCATCCACCGCAGATGGTAGCACACGCCCTCCAACACGGCCCTTATCAGCTCGGTCTTGCCTGTCTCCAGCTTTATGTTGAAAAACATTCCGGCGGAATTTGGGTCCTCGAAGGGGCAGCGGTTGCCGTGGAGCCATGGGGTGAATATCACGCCGCCCGCTCCGGGCGGGATGCGCTTCACCGTCTCGGTGAGATAGTCGTAGAGGCTGGTGTATACCGCCTCCTGGCTTTCCGTGACGTTTTTCTTTTCCAGATAAACGCCGATCTCGTCCAGCGCCAGGTGATCTTTCACCCATTCAAGACATTTTCCGGCGGTCTCCATCTCGGCAAAGTAGTTGTATTTCCCGTCCTGCGCCCCCACTATGGAGGCGATCATGGCGCTTATATCCACCATGCGCCGGTCCACCACCGTGGAAACCCAGCCGGATGTGCCGCAGTATATGTGCGTCTGTCCCACATTGGTGCAGCCGGCTCCCACGCCGATAAGCGTGGCGTCTCCGCCTCCGCCGAACACGGGCGTGCCCTCCGCAAGGCCCAGCTCCTCCGCCGCCCGGCCGGTGAGCCTGCCGGCCACGTCCGTGGCCTTGATAAGCTCCGGCAGATGGTCGAAGTTCACCCCGCACATGCGGCAAAGCTCCCGGCTCCATCCCCTGTGCCCGTCACGGGTATCGTACAGGAATGTGGAGAAGGCGCTGTCGTCCGTCATGACGAAGCTGCCGGTGCAGCGGCAGATAAGGTATTCCTTCACGTCCAGCCATTTGTATACCCGGCTGAAAACCTCGGGCTCGTTATTTTCCACCCATTTGTATTTCCAGATCGGATCCTTCACGCTGGAGGATACCGCACCGGTGAGACGCAGAGAGCGTATCAGCTTGCCCACGTTGGCCCCGGCGATCTGTACACCGCAGGCCATGCCCTCTTTAATCTCCCGTCGGGCCCGCTGATCCATATAGCTCATGGGCCGGCGCAGAGCGTTTCCCTCCCGGTCCGCCAGAACCAGGCCCTGCATCTGCGAACAGAAGGATATTCCGGCAACCTCCCACGGCTTTACGTCGGTCTGGGCAAATACAGCTCTTGTGGTCTGGCACATGGCGTTCCACCATTCGTCCGCGTCCTGCTCCGCGCCGCCGTTATCCAGTATGTACAGGCCGTAGCCCATATTGGCGTGGGCAAGCATGCGGATGTCCCTGTCTATCCCGAAAAGGCAGGTCTTGACCCCGGTGGTGCCTATGTCGTATGCCACGACATATGTCATTTTTCCTCCCCCTTTCCGTGGCGGACGTCATCGCTGCAGAAGGTAAAGGCGGACTCGAAGAACTTCAGCAGCTCCTCCGCCACCCTGTCGTCCTGCTGGAGAATGTCCCCGCCGCAGTATAATTTGAACCTTTCCCTGTAATAGTCGCAGCTGTAAGAAAACTGCATCATCATAAGCAGATTATCGAAGAAAAACGCGAAGAGCTTCGGATCCACGTCCCCGCGTATGTCGCCGTTCGCCTGGGCGCCGGCGATAAAGTCCGTATAAAGTCCGGCTGTAAGGCCCTCTATCTCCACAGCCAGCACCCGGGCGAATTCAGGATCCTTTTCAGCCGTTATCTCATTGTAAAGCACGTTGTAGGTGGCGTGCTCCCGGGCGCTTTTCTGGGCGGCGCGGATAAGGCTCTCCGCCCGGTCAAGTATTTTCTTCTTCCCGGTCATGGCGCCGGTCAGCGCATCCCTCAGTACGTCCAGGCTGTGCCGGAGGCAGGCAAGGAAAAAATCGTCCTTGCTGCCGTAATATTTGTACAGCGCGCCCACGCTTATGCCGGACTTGCGGGCGATCTCGTTGATATTGGCCCTGTTCCTGCCGCATCTTGCAAATTCGGCGATGCCGGTTTCCAGTATTTCGTCCATCTTTTCCGCGCTGAGCTTCTGATACATAATATCCCGGCTTTCTTGTGAGTCATCACTCACGTCTTGGTTTTAAAATATCACAAACTCATTTATCTTACAATAGTCTGGCGAAATTTTTTTGTGTCTGCATAAAAAAGCATACCCGGAAGCCGCGGCTTCCGGGTATGTTTGAAGTTTTACGCGTTTTTAAAGATCAAGGCTTTCCACCCATTTTTTCAGCTCGGCGGCTCCGGTTCTGCCGGGGAAGCGCTTCGCCGGGCGCCATGCGGCGTCCTTTGAGCAGGACGGGCGCAGTCTTGCGTCGGTCTCGCCCGGGCCGCTCATGCCAGAGGTGCAGAACGGTATAACGGTCTTGCCGGAAAAATCTCCGCTTTCCAAAAACGTGTTTATGATAGTTGGCGCCACATACCACCAGATGGGAAAGCCAACAAATACCGTGTCATAGTCCGCAAGCTCCGCCACCGGTCCGGCGATGGCCGGGCGTGAGCTTCTGTCGTTCATCTCTTTTGTGCTGCGGGCGTTGGAGTCGTTCCAGTTCAGGTCGGCGCTTGTATACGGCACTGCCGGCTTTATCTCATAAAGATCGGCTTTTAACGCGCCCGCCAGGGTCTCCGCCAGTTTTTTGGTGGTGCTGGTGCAGGAGAAATATGCCACAAGTGTTTTATCCATTAAAATGCGCTCCTTTTTTGGTTTTAATAAATGATATCACCTGGAGTCGGCTCCAAGTCAAGGGCAAAACGAATTATTATTTTTCACGTTGCAAAAAGCCCCGGAAACTCAGTGTTTCCGGGGCCTTTGGATGGTGGACGATACAAGACTCGAACTTGTGACCTCCCGCACGTCAAGCGGATGCGCTACCAGCTGCGCCAATCGTCCTCATCAGCGTAGGTTATTTTAACCTATGCAGTGAGCATTGTCAACCTTTTTTTGCTTCCCCGCCTGCCATAATTATGAAAAAAAGCAGGACGGTAAAAACCGTCCTGCTTTATTATTGCCGTCAGCTGCTGTACACTGTGCACTCGGCCTTGACGCCGCCGCACTCCGCTATAAGCTTCGCGTTGCCCTTGGCCACACCGGACACCTTGCAGGTGGTGCCGTCGTCGCTGACCGTGATGGAAAGTATTTTCTCGTCGGAGACGCTCCAGTTGACGGGACTGTCGGCGTCCACAGGGAACACCTTGGCCGTCACAGGCGTGGCGGTTCCGCCCACCGTAACGGCGAATTCCGTTCTGGGATCGTCGTTATAGCATATAGTCACGCTGCTCACTGCCACTGTGGGCGTGGGAGACGGTGTGGGTACAGGCGTTGGGGTAGTGGCGGCAGATGGAGGAACAGTCATTGTCGGGGTAGGCTGGGAGCCCTCGCCGTTGAGACCCACGGAGACCAACACGATCACCGCGATTATTATGGCCGCAACAAGAATGAGGCCGAATATCATCTGCCATTTGGCGTTTACCGCCGCCCGGGAATTTGCTGCCGTACCCTTCACGGTGCTGGGCGTACCGGCCGGCGTACGGCCAGACTGCTGCACCCTGCGCGTCCCGCAGTTGGGGCAGCGCCGGTGGATGGCGGAATACTGATGTCCGCAGCGCCTACAGGTCACTGTTGGAATGAAACTCATGCGAGTCCCTCCGTTCTATGTAAATAATCTAAATGTTACAATCTGATTTTATTATAATACTCTCTTCCCTGTTTTTCGTCAAGTGCGGCAGGCGGCGCGGCATCTGCCGCACCGCTCTTTTCATGAGAGCTTTATTTTCTGCTGTTTCCCCGTGACGGCGTTGACATACACCGCGCATTCCGTGCCGTTTTTATCCGTGCATGCATATTCGCGGCACCATGCTTCGCCTCCTCCGGCCGTCTGCAGTACGCACAGTCCGCGGCTGGCAGCCGTCAGCCCCGGAACAAGCGCTACCCGGGTGCCGCTCTCCGGCAGCAGTCCTGCGGGTACGGCTTTTGTCCGGTGGTTATCCTGATACTCCGACGCGTCGAAGGCGCACACGCCGCCGTTATCCAGTGCAATGGAGATCTTGATAACGTCCGGCAGACATCTTACCCCGCCCTGCACCGGAACGAACCTGCAAACTGCCGCTCCGCCTGACTTTTCCCCCGACACCAGCGTCAGGCCCACATAACCGCGTGATGCCAGAAATGCCTGGGCGGTTTTTTCTCCGTCGGCGAGGCTCATATTCCCCGCCGGCACCGCCCGGGAATATATGAAGCTTCTTATCTTTCCGTCCCCCGCCGCAACGACATTGCCCTCGCCGTCCGGCACGCCGGCGCTGAGATAATAGCGCAGCGGCCCGCTCTGGGAAATATACCTGAGCTTTATTCTCTCCTCGCTGATGCCCAGAAACTCGGCCGCGTTTCTCTTGGCCTGCTCCACGGACACGATCTCGCCCTGAGCGGTGTCTGCGGTCTTATATGTGTATCTGCCGTCGTACCTCAGTTCCTGCTGTTCGGGGAAGGCGTTCTCCATGCTCAGCATGGCGGCGGACAGGGTGTCTGAGGTTTTATATTCCGCCGTGCGCGTGCGCACCGCGTTCTCCGGGTCGTCCATTATCACCTTGCCGCTGTCGATATCGCCGCGAAGCGCGGTAAGTTTTTCCGCCATCACCGAGGCAGTGTCGGAGAGCTTTGAAAGCGTCTGCCGCTCTTTTTCGGAAAATCCGCCGTTTTCCGGCGCGGTGCGGCACAGCGAGGCGGCGTAGTCCCCGGCCCTGCCCAAAAATCCCGCGGTCTGCTCCATCTCCGCCGTGGAAAACGGCAGGGCGGCCATGGTCATCTGCGCCCCCAGGCAGTCTCCGCAAATCCGGGCGCACAGGGTCTCCGTCATGTCGTCCCCCGCGGCGAAGGCGCAGCGCCGCAGGGTATCGTCCAGGTCGTCCACGGCGGTCACCACTTCCGCAAACGCGTGGCTGTACCCGTATTTGGCCGTATTGGCATAGTTTCCGTCCGTGGCGTATGTGCCGACTGTCCATCCGCTCAGATACAGCACCACCGCGCCCAGATATGAGACTATAAGCACAAAAGTTCTCTTTTTGATTTTAAGCATAAAAACACCCTCCCGGCCTATTTTTTGCCGGGAGGGTAAAATAATGCATGAACGCGAAGTTTATTTTGAAAGCTTTTCCACGCCGATGTTCAGACGGCGCAGAGTCTCGTCCTTCCCCAGAATGCGGCAGATCTCCGCCGCGCCGCCGGGCGTTACGGCTTTACCGGCGGCTGCGATGCGCACCGGCCACATTACGAAGGCGTTTTTGCACCCCAGCTTCGCCACCAGGTCTGTCATGGCGGCAAGTATGTTCTCGTCCCGCCAGTCCGTTATAGCCTGGAAGGCCGGAATTATCTGCTTCAGAACCTCAAGGCAGGTCTCCTCGGTGGTCTTGGACTTCTGATGGACGAAAAGCTCAGGGGAATAGTCCGGCAGAGCGTCGAAAAAGTCCAGCTTTTCCGGAATCTCGGTGAGCACCTCGGTGCGCTGCTGCAGCAGCGGCGAGATACCCGCAGGGTCTATGGCGGGGTTCTTCACGGCCTGACGGATAAATGGCTCCGACACGGCGGCGAACTGCTCAGGCGTCATGGCGCGGATGTACTCGGCGTTGAAATACCTCAGTTTTTCAATGTCGAAAATGGCCGGCGATTTGGAAATTCCGGAAATATCGAAGATATCCGCGAGCTCTGAAAGGCTGTATATCTCCTGCTCTCCTCCGGGGCTCCAGCCCAAAAGGGCCACATAATTCACAACGGCCTCCGTCACATAGCCCTGAGCTATCAGATCCTCATAGCTGGGGTCGCCGTGGCGCTTGGACATCTTGCTGTGGGCGTCCCGCATCACCGGCGAGCAGTGGATATACTTCGGTATATCCCAGCCGAAGCCCTCGTACAGCAGGTTGTATTTTGGTGCGGAGGACAGATACTCGCTGCCGCGCACCACGTGAGTTATGCCCATGAGGTGGTCGTCCACCACGTTTGCAAAGTTGTAGGTGGGCAGTCCGTCCCGCTTTAAAAGCACCTGGTCGTCCAGGGTGGAGTTTTCCACCGTTATGTCGCCGAATATCTCGTCGTGAAAGGTGGTGCTGCCCTCAGACGGTATGAGCTGGCGGATAACATACGGCTCCCCCGCCGCGGCGCGGCGGTCGGACTCCTCCCGGGCAAGTCCCCGGCAGGGATCCTCGGCTCTGGCAAAGTCGCCCGCGTCCTCCTCGGACTCGGTCTTTTCGCAGAAGCAGCGGTAGGCGCATCCCCGTTCCAGCAGGAGCTGGGCGTATTCCTTATAAAGGCCGCGCCTTTCGGTCTGCACGTACGGGCCCACGGGGCCGCCCACGTCGGGCCCCTCGTCGTGGTCAAGACCGCACTGAGCCATGGTCTTGTATATCACGTCCACCGCACCCTCCACCAGGCGGCTCTGGTCGGTATCCTCAATGCGCAGGATAAAGGTGCCGCCGGCGTGCCGGGCGATGAGCCAGGTGTACAGAGCCGTGCGAAGATTGCCCACGTGCATGTATCCTGTGGGCGACGGGGCAAATCTGGTGCGGACTCCGCCCCTGGGTATGCGCGCTTCCATATCCTCGAACCATTTTTTATCGTTCATGTTGTATACTTCTCCTCCGGAAATCATTTGACCACAACATACTATTTTACATTTTGTCTGTTGTCAAGCCGATATTAAAATGATAAAATGTTTTGATATTACAAAAATCGAGGTGTCTATCATGGACAATGCTGAAAATTCAGCTGCGGCAAAAAAAGTAATGCTCTCCGGCATACAGCCCTCAGGCGACCTGCACCTAGGCAATTATCTGGGCGCTGTGAAAAACTGGACCGAGCTTGCCGATAAATTTGACTGTTTTTATTTTATGGCGGATCTCCATTCCATAACCGTACGTCAGGACCCCAAGGAGCTGCGCCGCCGTTCCGTGACCCAGCTTGCCCAGTACATTGCCTGCGGCCTCGACCCGGAGAAAAACACTCTGTTCATCCAGAGCCATGTGCATGAGCACGCTGAGCTGGGCTGGATCCTGAACTGCTACACCATGTTCGGCGAGCTTTCCCGCATGACCCAGTTCAAAGACAAATCCGCCAAGCATACCGACAACATCAATGGCGGCCTGTTTACGTATCCCTCCCTTATGGCGGCGGACATCCTGCTGTATCAGACCGACTATATCCCCGTCGGCGAGGATCAGAAGCAGCACTGCGAGCTGACCCGCGACATAGCCATCCGCTTCAACAACATCTACGGCGACACCTTCAAGGTGCCGGAGCCCTATATCCCCAAGGTGGGTGCCCGGGTCATGGGCCTTTCCAATCCCACAAGCAAAATGTCAAAATCCGATCCCACCGGCTGCGTCTTTCTCATGGACAAGCCTGAAGAGATCGCCCGCAAATTCAAGCGCGCCATCACGGACTCCGATACGGAAAACTGCGTGCGCTGGGATCCAGCCAACAAGCCCGGCGTGACAAACCTCATGAGCATCTATTCCTCCGTCACCGGTGAGAGCTTTGATGAGATAGAGAAGGAATTTGCCGGCCGCGGCTACGGCGACTTCAAGCCCGCCGTGGGCGACGCCGTTATAGAAACTCTGCGCCCCATCCGTGAAAACGCCGAGCAGATGATAGCTGAAAAGGCTTACCTGCAGGATGTTTACACCAAGGGTGCCGAGAAGGCCTCCGCTATCGCCCGCAGGACTCTGCGCAAGGTATATAAAAAAGTCGGCTTTGTGGAAAAGCCCTTCTAAAAAATACTGACAGGGAGATTGTTGCCCGATGTTATTCTTTTCAGCTGTGTGGATAAAGATAGGACTGTCCTGCGTCATCGCCTTTGCAATTTCCTTTGCCGCCACCCCGGTGGTAAAGATGTTCGCCAAGGAGGTGGGTGCCATCGACGTGCCCACCGAAGCCCGCCGCGTCCACGACCATCCCATCCCCCGCATGGGAGGCCTGGCCATATTTTTCGGCTTTCTGCTTACGGTGATACTGTTCGCCGACATAACGGATCAGGTCCGCGGCATACTTTTCGGCTCAATAATCATCGTGGTGATGGGCGCCATCGACGACGTAATGAACCTGAATCCCTGGATAAAGCTGGGCGTGCAGACTCTTGCGGCCGGCGTTGCCGTGGCATACGGCCTTGTTGTGCACGTGGTGACCAACCCCGCCGTATTCACCGCGCATCAGGTGCTGTTCATGGGATATCTGGCCGTCCCCGTAACAATACTGTGGATCGTGGGCTGCACAAATGCCGTTAACCTTATCGACGGTCTGGACGGTCTGGCCTGCGGAGTATCCGTCATCAGCAGCATGACCATGCTGGTTGTGGCGCTTATGGTGGCGGAGGGCAACGTGGCCATAATTCTTGCCGCGCTCACCGGCGCCTGCATCGGCTTTCTGCCGTATAACGTAAACCCCGCAAAGCTTTTCATGGGCGACACCGGCTCTCAGCTTCTGGGTTATGTGCTGGCCACCGTGTCGGTCATGGGCATGTTCAAGTATTACGCCGTGGTCACCTTCATCGTACCGGTGCTGGCCATGGCCATCCCCCTTTCCGACACCGTATTCGCGTTTTTCCGCCGCCTGTTCCACGGGCAGAGCCCCTTTAAAGCCGACCGCGGCCACTTCCATCACAAGCTGCTGGATATGGGCCTTTCCCAGAAGCAGGCCGTGGCGGTGCTGTACTCCGTCTCCGCCATTCTGGGCCTTGCGGCGGTGGTGCTGGCGTCCACCGGTGGCATGCTGCGCATAGTTCTCGGCGTTGCCGCCTTCCTTATCGCTGTGGGCGTGTGGTTCTTCGTTTTCCGCGGAAATCACAATCTGCACCATATTGAGACCGACGAAGCCGGAAATCCTCTTCCGGAAAAGGCGGAGGCGGACGCGGAGGCAAAAGATGGGCAGAATTAAGGTCATGTCCGTGTTCGGCACCAGACCCGAGGCCATCAAGATGGCTCCGCTGGCGCTGGAGCTTGCCGGACACGACGAAATAGACAGCGTCATATGCGTCACCGCCCAGCACCGTCAGATGCTGGACTCCGTAATGGACTGCTTTGGGCTGAAGGCCGACTATGATCTGGACATCATGGGCAAGAACCAGACGCTCACCGACGTCACCACCAGGGTGCTCTCAGGTCTGGGCCAGGTATTTGCCGACGCCAAACCCGATCTGGTGCTTGTCCACGGCGACACCACCACGACTTTTTCCGCGGCGCTTGCCGCGTTTTACGCGCAGATCTCCGTGGGCCATGTTGAGGCCGGACTGCGCACCTGGGACAAGTACAGTCCCTTCCCGGAGGAAATGAACCGCACCCTCGTGGGCCGCATCGCCGAACTGCACTTTGCTCCCACGGCAAAAAATGCCGAAAATCTGCGCCGTGAGGCCGTTTCCGGGGAGATATACGTCACCGGCAACACCGTCATCGACGCCATGAAATATACTGTCGGCAGCGGTGCGGGCTTCGACTCGCCCCAGCTGTCCGGCATAGATTTCGCCGCGCGCCGGGTGGTGGCCATGACCTGCCACCGCAGGGAAAACTACGGCGAGCCCATGCAGAATATTTTTACCGCCGTGAAGGACATGGCCGAAGAATTTCCCGACGTACTGGTGGTATATCCCGTACACATGAGTCCCATCGTCCGCAACGCGGCAAAGAGCATTCTGGGCGGCATAAAAAATGTTCGGCTCATCGAGCCACTGGATGCCATGGACATGCACAAGCTCATGGCAAAAAGCTACATGGTGATGACCGATTCCGGCGGTATCCAGGAGGAGGCTCCCGCCTTGGGCAAGCCCGTGCTGGTGCTGCGGCGGGAAACCGAACGCCCTGAGGCCGTGGCCGCCGGCACCGTGCGTCTGTGCGGTGTGGAACACGACGACATCCTCAATGCGGCCAGGGAACTTCTGACGGATGAAAAAGAATACGACAAGATGGCCAAAGCCGTAAATCCCTACGGCGACGGCAGAGCCTGCCCCCGCATCGCCCAGGCCATACTGTATAATGCAGGGCTTTCAGATGAAGCTCCGGGAGAATTTGCCCCATGAAGGACAAGAAGCTCGTCGTCTTTTCAATAATCATTATCGCCGCTGCCGCGGCGGTGCTGCTGTTTGCCTTCTTCGGCAACCTGGGCGGGGAAACCCCGGCCGTGCAGCTCCCGCCAGAGGGCAGCAGCTCGGTAGATGACGCCGCGCTGGCGGATGTGACGCCCCAGACAGTGCAGTCCGTCATCGCCACCCTCTCCCGCCCCGACAGCTATTCCCGCACCGTGACTGCCGAGGACTTCTGGAGCGGCGGCGGCAGCGCGTCAAACAAGCTTCAGGTTTGGGTGTCTGGCGCCTCCACGAAAATACAGTGTCCCAAAAATGGCACAACCGAAAATATTCTGCTCAACACAGACGGCATCTGGATATGGTACCAGGGCGAAGATGGCGTGTACCACAGCAGCTCATACGATTCATCCAGCGCCAACCAGTGGATCCGCGCCGTAAGCTATGAAGAGCTCATGAAACTGCCCGCCGACAGGATAACCGCCGCCGGGTATGAAAAATACGCCGGTGACAACTGTGTCTGGGCCGAATATACGACTTCGGAGCTGGGTTACAGAAACCGGGAATACATCTCCGTATCCACCGGTATACTTATGGGCGTCGAAACCTACGACGGCGACACTCTTATATATCGCATGACCTCCGGCGCGCCCAGCGTCGCCACCCAGGATCAGAGTCTGTTCAATGTGCCGCAGAGTTAACCTGAACACGCTTTTTCAAGACGCGAAAACCGGGCGCATGCTTTTGCCTTACAGCAAAAACATTGCGCCCATAATTATAAGCAGCTCCTTGTCGCCGCTGTCGCGGTAAAGAAGATAAAGTATAAGGAGCAGCATCAGATCCTCCGTCTCAAAACCCTCAAGCTTTTTCGGCAGTATGCCGCCCAGACTGTCGAGGATTGAGCCTCCAGTTCCCCGCGGCGGAGGCGGCGGAACGCCATTCGGCGGCATGTGCCGCCCTCCTCTGCCGCGCCCGTCATCGACCTTCGTCACACGGCCGGAGTTGCCCTGATAGCGGTTATACATCCTCGCTTCCTCCGAACTCCCCGGCCGCCAGCTCCGCTATTTCCGCAAGCCGCGCAATTCTCATGGCTTTGTCCATCTTATCCCTCCGGGAGCTGGAAAGATACGGCTTCATGGCATTCAAAAGCGCCGTCCTGTCGTTCTCCCCGGCACCGGTCTTTTTAAGCAGCTTGGATATTTTTGCCGCCATGTCGGCGTCGGAGCCGCCGGCGGCGTCCTTTTTGTCACCGTCGCCGCTGCCGCCCATGAGCGACTTTGCCATCTCGGTTATTCTGTTCATCTGCTCCGGGTCGTTCAGCAGGCTGTTCAGTTTATCCTCGAATTCGCTCACAGGCGCCTCCTTAATTCCTCCATGGCCTTCTTCAGCTTTTCGGCCAGCCGTTTTCCCTCGTCGGTGCCCAGCACCTGCGACAAAATGCCCCGGAGGGCATCGGCATCCCCGGACACAGCCGCCTTTTCCACGGCCTTCGGATCCAGCATGCGGCTTATCTTTTCGCCGTCTGCCGAAGCGGCTAAGCTCTTGAGCTTTTCCGTCTTTCCCATGCGGTCCAGCTCCCTGCCCATACGTTCAAGATCGCGCACTTATACCATACCCCCTGTTAATACGCATCATGTTCATATCATTATATTCATCAACTTCCGAGGTGATACTTATGAAAATTGCGGTTTTTTCCGATACCCACGGCCGCGGCCGCGGTATGACAGACGCAGTTATGACAAACCGGCCCGACGCCGTCATCCACTGCGGCGACGGCTGCCGCGACACCCGCGAAATAGAAACCGAGCTCCCTGACATCCCCGTTTACGGAGTGGCCGGCAACTGTGATTACGAGCCCGCCCTGCCGCTGGCAAGAACGATCGAGCTGAACGGAGTGCGCATTTACATTGCCCACGGCCACACTTTGAGCGTCAGGTACGGAAATCTGGACCGACTGGCCTACGCCGCCCAGGAGGCGGGCGCACGGATAGCCCTGTACGGGCATACCCACAGGGCAAAATACGATACCGTAGGAAACGTGGCGGTTATCAACCCCGGCTCCGCAGGTATGGGCGGGGCGCCCACCTGGGGACTGCTTGAAATAAGTCCAGCCGGCGATTTTACGTGGAAATTCATGGATATATGAAAAGAGCCTGCCTTCCGGCAGGCTCTTTTCATATTCACTTTATCCTGGAAATGCGGCCGATTCCGACGGCTGCTCGTTGGGGGGCACGGTATCGAAGCTGACGTCTATGGAAACGTCGTCGGAAATATCTGTTATAGTATAGCTGTCGGCCGGATCTACCAGCTCTCCGTTCACCGTGACGGTATTGACATAGTAGCCGTCATCAGGGGTGAAGACTATGGTTATAGTGCTGCCGGCTTCCACAGTTGTGGTGCCCTCCGGAGTGGCTGTGCCGCCGTGTCCGGCAAAAACGGTGATGGAATATGACTCCGGTGCAGGTGTGTCGGTGGGCTCCGGCGTATCGCTTGGTGACGGTGTGGGCGTTGAAGGCGGGGCGGTTACTTCCGGCGTAGGAGTAGTCTGGACATCTTTGCCGGTGTTGGGAGTAAAATGCAGTGCGCCGCTCATTATGCACAGTATCACCACAAGTATCGCCAGTATAAACACGGCGTATGTTATGGACGTTTTTGTTTTGCGGCTCATTCCGCCTTTTTTGCTTTTTCTGTTGTCACTCATATATCAGAATATCCTCCATGCCCTTCAGGCATTGGGCGCCTCTCCGCCTGTCTTCGGCTTCGGCCTTCTGCTGCGGCGGTGATAATTTTTACCCGGCTGTCTCGGCTTGCTCTCGCCCGGCTTCTCCGGCTTCGGCATCACCTGCTTGGGCTGCGGCTTGGGCACCGCCCCCTCTGTACTCATTCCCTGGGGTCTGTGGTGGCCGCCGCGTCCTCCGCGGCTGCGGCGCGGCGCTTCCTTCACCGGAACCGGCAGCACCTCTCCCGCCGCCCTGGGTTCCTTCTCCGCCGGCACCGCCTCTGCGAACATCACCGGCGCTTTCCATGTATCCACCGGCTCATCATCGGGCTTTTTCACCGGTGCGGGCCTGTCCTTTAATATAGACCTAGGTACGGAGCCGTCCGTCGGCCTGCCGCCGGGCACCACCGCTACCTCCTCCGCCCCATAGCTGCGGAACGCGTCGTCCCCGGGTCCGTCCAGTTTGACCTTTACGCTCTCTCTCAGCAGATTTACCTGTGCCACCGTACCGAAGCCGGCCGGTGTCTCCACAAAAGAGCCCAGCTTTGGCGCCTTTTTTACCAGATCCTCATAGGCGTCCTGCTCATATCTCAGGCAGCACATAAGTCTGCCGCAGCTGCCGGAAATCTTGGTGGGGTTCAGGGACAGGTTCTGTATCTTTGCCATCTTTGTGGATACAGGTTCAAAATCGTCCAGAAACTGGCTGCAGCAGTAAGGTCTGCCGCAGATGCCTATTCCGCCCAGCATCTTGGCCTCGTCCCTGACTCCGATCTGCCGCAGCTCTATGCGGTTGCGGAACACGCCCGCCAGATCCTTCACCAGATCGCGAAAGTCCACTCTGCCGTCGGCCGTGAAAAAGAACGTGGTCTTGTTGCCCTCGAAATTGCACTCCACATCCACCAGTTTCATATCCAGACCGTGCTCCAGGATCTTCTTTTCGCAGATGCCGAAGGCCTCTTTTTCGCGCTTTTTATTGATCTCCGCCACCCGCAGGTCTGACTCCGTGGCCACGCGCACCACCGGGCGCAGCGGCTGCACCACGGTATTGTCCTCCACCTGGTGGTTCCCGCGGCAGCACTCGGCAAGCTCCAGCCCCTTGGCCGTCTCCACCACCACGCAGTCCCCGGCGGCAACGCTGCTTTTGCCCGGGGCGAAATAGTAGCTCTTACCGTGATTTTTAAATTTTACGCTTATTACCTCTGTCATTGGTTTTCCTTCCTGTCGGGGATGCCGTCCACTGCCAGCAGTCCCATTATGTGCCTGACTCCTGTATTGACCTTAAGGCGCTCCCCGCATCTGTCAAAAAGCTCGATGAGCTCCATGATTCGTTTTCTGTCCATGCCCTTGCTGTCACTCCGCAGGCACAGCATGTCCGTCAGCTTTTCAGCCGCGCATCTCGTAAACTCCGCCGCCGTCTGGGTATCAGCGTCCTCTGCGGACGCGCTCCACGCCAAAAGCTTTGCCCTGCTGCCCGACGCCGCCGCCGCGATAAATCCATCTGCCAGGGCGTCGGCCGCGTCGCTGTATTTCTCCATGACGCTGTTGCGGTTTATTTCCGCGCAGCGGGAGCGGACAGTGGGCAGCAGCAGGCCCGGATTTGCCGCGCACAAAATAAAGGCTGCCGCAGCGGGCGGCTCCTCCAGCAGCTTTAATGCCGCGTTCTGGGCGCTGGTATTCATGGTATCCGCGTCTCTTACGATATATACCTTCCGCGCAGCCTCGTTGGGCAGCACGTAGGCGTCGGACACCATATATCTCACCTGGTCCACGTATATCTCCCGCCTGCGTCCGCCCTTGTCGTCGGTCTGCCGCTCCACGGTGATGATGTCTGGGTGTATGCCCTCCTGCGCCTTACGGCAGTCGCGGCACACGCCGCAGGGCACGCTACCCCCGCCGGAGCACACCAGTGCCTGGGCAAGTCTGTCAGCCAGCGCGTTTCTGGTCTCCTCCGAGGACGCCGACACGATATACGCATGGGAAAGATGGTTCCCGTCTTTGAAAGTAAGCTCGCTCACATTCTTCCCCCAGTATAGTAATTCAATATATTTTACCTTTTTAAAAGTGTATAGTCAACTAAAACCTGCCGCACGAAAATTCTATCTCAGGTCAGGTGTATTGACAGGAGCTGTCAGTTGTGTTATTTTTATTTTACCAGGTGGTAATTATAAAAGGGGAGATCGCCATGCCCGGCATAAGAATACATGTGCTGCGCTGCGGGACCATTTCGGTGGCGCCGCAGATGATTTTCGGCGGCGGGGATTTCATTAGATCCCAGTCCGCCGCGCTTTTGGCGCCGGAGAAGGCGCGGCTCAGGCTGCCGGTGTCCGCGTATCTCGTGGAGCACCCCGGCGGCCTTATGCTGGTCGACACCGGCTGGAGCCGTGAGATAAGCCCGGACGGGTGTCTGGACATGTCCACGCTCACAGCCCGCACCTCTGATTTTCTCGCCCGCACCTACCGTGGCGAGGTCGGATCCGGCGAGACGGTTTTGGAACAGCTGTCCGTAATGGGTATAAAGCCCTCCGACATCGACTGCGTATTTCTCACCAGTCTCGATCCGGACCATGTTGAGGGGCTCAAAGCTCTTTCCGGGGCAAAACGCCTGCTTGTGGCCGAAGAGGAGGTATGGTGGTCTTACCGAACCAACCCAAACCACTGCGTAAAACTTTTTGAGGGTCTGCCGCTGGAGACTTATTATTTTCGCGGTTACGGCAACAACGGTCCCGACGGCAGAAGCCTGGATCTTTTCGGAGACGGCACATTTGTCTCCGTAAGCACCCCCGGCCACACCAAGGGCTCCGTGGTGCTGAAAATCAGCTCCGGAGGCAGATTTGTGCTGCTGTGTTCGGATAACGGCTACGCCGCCCGCTCCTGGGAGCGCTTGGATATGCCGGGTCTCGCCTTCAACAAGGTGGCGCTGAAAAAATCGCTGGAGTGGATCAAAACCGAAAGATCGCTCCCTGAATGTGTCGGCGCGCTGGCCAGCCATGACCCGGATATAAAGCCGAGTAAAATTGAACTATAAAAAATTCGTCCGGATAATTCCGGACGAATTTTTTATCTGTGTATGTCGTGGGCTTCAAGATAATGCTCGAAGATATTCTCGATATACAGGGCTGCCTCGTGGCCCCTGCCGGATTCGATAAGGTCTATCAGCCTGTTTTCCTGCTGCACTATTGTCTCCGGACCCCAGAAGGTTACGCAGTTTTCCCAAAGACCCAGACTAACCTCACTGAAGGAGCTGAGTATCAGCGGGAACAGGATATTTCCGCTCATCTGGGTCAGGGCCACGTGAAAGTCCCGCATCCGTTCAGCCAGGGCCTTGCTGTCCTCACCGTTTTTTGCGGCCTTTGAAAGCTCTTTCACCATTTTTCGCAGGCTGGATATATCCTCGTCCGTGTGGGTCATGGCAAGCCGTATCATGGCTCCGCCCTCTGTGGCGTTGCGGGCCTCCACCATGGAAATGTTCATCTCGTTGCTGAGCGCGGCGCCTGTGTATTTCACGATTGCCCCCAGCGTCTCGAAATTGCCGGTCTTAGCATAGTCGGCGACAAACGCGCCTGCCCGCGGCTCAATCGTGACGAAGCCCATGCGGCACAGATCCTCCAGCCCCAAGTGTACCATGGAGCGGCTGATGTTCATTTTTTCCGCCAGATCGCGCTCGGTGGGCAGCCTGTCTCCCGGCTTCAGTTCGCCGGAGAATATCATGTCGATTATCTGCCGTACGAACAGTTCCCTCAGTGTCGGCGCCACAATCTCCCGAAAAGCCATCAGATCCTCACATCTCGTTTCTGTTTGTCATAAAGCTTGTTTAATAGCGGACGCACACCGTAGTATATCATCTTGTTGTCCAGGTTGAACCAGTACATGACCAGCGTTGCTGCAAAGCCGCCGACACCCAGGATCAAAAGCGTTTTTACCGTTTTATTCATGGCCGATGTCTCCTTATTTGTTGTATTATATCGCAGTTTTCATCAGATGGGAAGCCCGCGCCGACGTTACCAGCCTTCGTAGTCGTCGTAATCGCAGAGGGATGCGTCCAGCGGTTCTTCCTGCATGACGGCGCGCATGTAGTCGTTTACTTCCTTGCGCATGTCGGCGCGGGAGATGGTGACGTGATTGAACATGTCGTTGGACACCATCATAAGGCGGGTCTTCTTGTCCTTGGCCTGATCCAGAATGACACCGGTTAGACCCAGCGCGCCCTTGCAGGTTATGTCGTTGTTGAGTATGACCATGTCGCAGCTGAATTTTTCGGCCTCGCCCCAGAATTCCACCAGGTGCTGCCAGCCGCCGGTGAGGTGGCGGCGCATGACGCCGGTCTCATGATTGCGGGCGATGCCCACCAGCGCGTCGTCCAGTGACGTGGTCGGAATGGTGACGTTCCCGGAGAAGCTGTCCATGGCGGCCACCACAAGAATGCCCCAGCAATTATAAAGCCAGTTGGGGAACTGCGGCCAGTAGCAGGCCGGGCCGCCCCACATGATGGCCCGGTGGCGGGCTTTGGGGAAGGCGTTCAGCTTCTGTTCGTAGCAATCCTTCGCTATTTTGAGCACTTTTTCATCGGTCTTCACAAAGGCCGGATTGCGGCCGCCGGAGAAGGTAAAGTATGTGGCGTGGTACAGCGCCCCTACGGTGCCGCCGATGGGCGAGTAGGGCGTCTGCATAAATTCCCATTTCTCCATCTCGTTGGAGACCTCTTTGTTGTGGCGGTTTATCACATCCCAGAAGGCCTGTTCGTCGAACTTCTCGCCGGTGCTGTCTTCCACGAACTTTATGATGCGCTTCATCTGGACCAGGGAGTATTTATCCGTGTTGCGGTCCTCCCAGCGCATAGGCACCTCTGCCGGCAGGGACGGCAGACCCAGTCTGCGGTCGATGACCTGGCTGTTCATGGTGGATGAGTCGCAGGGCATGTTGTTTTCTATTACGCAGGCGCCGATTTTCGGAAAGTCGTCGTTTATGGCCACGCCTGTGGCGTTGGCGGACAGGCGGCAGGAGTCGGCAGGCAGGCCCGCATTCTCCATAACGTCTATATAGAACGGGCAGGCGTTCTGATCCATGTAGCAGTTCAGCAGGCCCTGATATACCTCCAGCGGGATAGGAATAAGGTTGGGGAATCCCGCCATGATCTCCGGCGGCATGGTCTGCTCCAGCAGGACGATCTTTTTGGCAAAATCGTTGTCGCCGAAGCGGCGGTCGCCCTTCATCATCTGGCCGATCTGGGTGGTGGTGGCGGACATGATCGTGTTCAGCTGCTCATTGGCCACCTGCAGCGCCGGGCCGCGCAGACCCTCCATGCAGCGGTCGCGCATATTGAAGGCGGCAAGATAGCTGCCCATCCAGCGGTACTCCAGCACGCCTCTGGCGATGCGGAACGGGGATATGGCCACGAACTTCATCACGATAACCAGCAATTTTATCCATTGGGTGTAGTCGTACCAGGTGTCCTTAAGGCCGCGCCATTCCCGGTGCTTTTCAATGTTCGTGCCCTCGATGAAGCGGTTTTGCTCGTCCATTATCTTCTTATCGGCCATCACTTATTACCTCCCTGGATATTTTTTATCTCAAGGCTCTCGATAAACGCCTGGAACCTGGTGCGCAGCTGGCCGGCTGAGGTCACGGTGTATTCTCTCTCGATGCCTATGGTCGGCACGCCCATCTCCTCGTACAGCACATGCACGCCCAGCACTCTCTCGTATGACCAGAATTCGCAGAACTTCATCTGGGTATAAATAACGCCGTCGGCATGGTACTCGTTCACCAGCTGCTTCACATACTCGCGGCGGCCGGTGGAGCGCTCGGTCTCCATAAATCGCGGGCACTGGCTGGTGCGCAGGTAGTGGCGTGCCACTGCGCGCAGCGCGGTCTCGCCGTCTTTTATCTCTATCTGTTCCCGTCCGGGCAGGCTGCCGTAGCAGTAGCGGTCGGCCACCACCATGGCTCCGCAGTCCTCAAGGAGCTTTGTGAAGCCCGGGTCGTCGATCTCGGAGCCGGTGAGGACGATGCGGGCGCGGAACCAGGGTTTCTTTTCCGGCGCACGCTTTTTGACCTCCTCCAGAGTCTCCCGCAGCTTGTCCATTACGAGATAATGGGGGCACACCTCGCTTACAAGCTGGATAACGTGGAATTCATAGCCCGTTATGGGCGGGATGGGCAGCTTGCGCAGATCTCCGATCTCGGTTATTATGGCGGAGATTTCGTTGTGATCTTCAATGGCCTTTCTTACGGCATCGTCGGAAATATCCACGCCGTACACATCATGCAGCGGTTGAAGAAGCTTGGTCTTTATCTGATCCTCATAGTGGTCCACGGCATTGTCGGAATCGGAAAAAGGCACGTCCATCATGGACATGAAGAATTTCGGATTGTTCTTCACCAGGCCCAGCAGTTCAAAATGCTCGTGGCCCCGGTGCATCATCTGGCAGGTTTCCGAGGACAGAAGCGCGTCCAGATAATTGTATCCGCCCTCGATGCCGCGCTCCAGGATGGAGCGGGTGTATGAGCATATTTTGTTGGTCATGTAGTAGGTCCCAACGTCGATGGACCCGGTGTTGGGCGCACGCAGGCGGGTGGAAAAACAGCCCGGCAGATTGAGCAGTGTCTCCGGCACAAAATAGCAGGTGTAGCCCAGCGCCAGCTTTCCGTCCTTCCTTCCCTGCTCCACCAGCTCGTTGTCCGCCTGCTGCAGCAGATTTTCAAAGTAGATAAGATGCTTGAGATCTTTCATAAACGCACTTCCTTCCTATTTGGCAAACAGCATCTTCGCTGCGTTCAGATTTTTGTGCTGCCTGCAAAGCTCTTCATATTTTTCCGGTGTTATGCCGGGGTTAGCTGCCATATCGATCGGCGCCCTCGTTGTGCGGGAGCAGTCCTCAAGCACCTCATAAATAGTGCATCGGACGTGGAACAGTCCGTCTCTGGGATAGTACTTTTTTGCAAATGCCGCCCTGGCCTCTGCGTCCTCCCGCGTATTGAAGAGATAAAAGCCGGAGCCTGTCCTTCCGTCGTCGCTTACTGCCCAGACTTTCCAGATAAGTCCCGGAAAGTCGGCTATGGCCCTGCAGTCCTCCGGTGAAAATACCTTTTGAGCCTTTTCCGCGTTCACCTTTCCGTCTTTGTCCGTCAGCGCCAGTTTTGCCATGATAACCGGTATCCTGAAGCTAACATATAGCATGACCAAACGAATCACCCCCCGCAGTCATACGTTCCCGTTCTGGTTGAACCAGTTCTTGCTTAACCAAAGGATATCAGTCCACGAGCCAAATATCAAGGGTTTTGCGTTAATAAATTCACTTTCGTCGGTCTGCGCCAATCTTTTGGTCTAACCAGAAGCGCAGTGAGAAAACGCCCGGCGCATTTTGCGCCGGGCGTTTCGATCCGATCTTCATTCCGCCTTTACAAGGGCGTATTTTTGGGAAAACTCCGTCAGGCTTTCGGCAAATACCGGATTGCCGGAGCGCAGGTCGTGGGAGTATTCATGCAGTTCCAGGCTGGAGTGGGCCATCTCCATTTCGCAGCCCGCGATATTGGCGCAGTGGCCGGCCACGCGCTCCAGGCTGGTGAGCAGGTCTGACCAGATAAAGCCAAGCTCCATGGTGCAGGCTCCCTTCTGCATACGCAGGATGTGGCGGGAGCGCATCTGTTCCTTAAGTGTTTCAATAACGCGCTGCAGGGGTTCCACCTTTGCGGCGGCGGTCAGGTCCCCTCTTGTAAAGGCCTGCAGTGAAAGCTCCAGGATCTCGTTTTCGGCCGCAGTCATCACCGCAAGCTCCCTCTGCGCCGCGTCTGAAAAATGCAGGCCCTTGTCCCGCAGCTCCTCCGCGGAGGTAAGGATGTTCACCGCATGATCCGATATGCGTTCCAGATCACCGATGACGTGCAGCAGCTTGGCTGCTTCCTCGCTGTCGGCGGCGGTCATGGCGCGGCTGCTGAGCTTTACGAGATAGGTGCCCAGCATGTCCTCAAATTCGTCTATTTGCTTCTCCTGATACCGTATTGTGCGTGCGGTCTCGGAGTCGTATTCCGTGAGCATTTTCAGCGAGCCGGTGAGCGCCGCAGCGGATTCGCTGGCCATGGCGTCTGCAATTGACCGGCTGCGCTCGATAGCTATGGCCGGGGTTGACAGCAGACGCTCGTCCAGAAGGTTGGCGGTCTCGGCTTCCTTGGAATCCTTGACGATGGCGCAGGCCAGCTTTTCCAGCCACTCGCTCATGGGCAGCATCAGAGCCGTGCACAGCACGTTGAAGGCCGTGTGCACAATAGCGATGCCCACCTGATCGATGATGGAATTCACGAAGGCAAACTTGAATATGGAGTTGAAAAGCGTGAACAGGGACAGCCACACAATGGTGCCGATGACATTGAACATGAGATGCACCACAGCCGCGCGGCGGGCGTTTTTGTTGGTACCCACGGATGAAATGAGAGCCGTCACCGTGGTGCCTATATTCTGGCCCATGATGATCGGGATGGCCGTTCCAAAGGTTATCTGGCCCGTGGTAGACAGAGCCTGGAGTATGCCCACCGAGGCCGAGGAGGACTGGATGATGGCCGTAAGTCCGGCGCCTGCAAGCACGCCCAGTATGGGGTTGGAAAAGGTCAGGAGAATGTTGCGGAACTCCGGCACATCCTTCAGCCCGGCCACGGCTCCCGTCATGGCCTCCATGCCGAACATCAGGGTGGCGAAGCCCAGCATGATCATGCCGGTGTCCTTCTTTTTGCTGTCGCGGCAGAACATGTAAAGGCCTATGCCTATTACGGCCAGGACAGGCGTAAAGGACGTGGGCTTGAGCATCTGGATAAATACGCTGTCGCCGGATATGCCCGTAAGGCTCAGTATCCATGCCGTCACCGTGGTGCCGACGTTTGCGCCCATAATGACGTTTATGGCCTGTCGCAGGTTCATCAGTCCCGAGTTTACAAAGCCCACCACCATGACCGTAGTGGCCGAAGAGGACTGAATGACCGCGGTCACGCCCAAACCCAGCAGGAAACCGGTGGATTTTTTGGTGGTTATCCTGCCCAGAACAGTTTTCAGTTTTCCGCTGGCCCGCTTTTCCAGCGCCTCTCCCATAATGTTCATGCCGAACAGGAAGAGGCTCAGGCCTCCCAAAAGTGTCAGAAAATCAAATATATTCATCTGCCGCTCCTATATCAATACTAATTTTTCCCGCAATTTACGTATTTAATATAATAGGCAGAAGGTAAAATCCATAATCACGCAGATGTTAAATCTGCGTTAAATGTTAAATCCAGCCTCGTTCCCGTGTTTTCCGGTGACGGAATACTCCACCCACTCGGCGATATTGGTGGCGTGGTCGCCGATACGCTCGAAATATTTGGCCGCCATGAGAAGATCAAGATAGGTTTCGCCGTTTTTGCTGTCCTCGGCTATGAGTTCCACCAGTTCGCCTTTTATTTTATCGAAAAGAGCGTCCACAACATCGTCGTAGGCTATCACCGCCCTGGCGGCGTCCACGTCGCGGTGGACAAAGGAATCCACGCTGTCAGTCACCATCTTCACGGCCTCTCTTGCCATCTGCCGCAGATGCACCCGATGGCCGGCGCCGCCGTTTCTGATAAAGTCGGACATTTCCGCAATGTCCGCGGCCTGATCCCCGATGCGCTCCATGTCCGAGATCATTTTCAGCGCCGCCGATATGATTCTCAGATCTCCGGCCACCGGCTGCTGGCGCAGAAGCAGTCTCATGCACAGGCTTTCTATTTCCCGCTCCTGCCGGTCGATGCTTGTTTCAAGCTCCGCCACTTTTTCCGCGGGCCGGTCTGACTCGCGGCGGCCTTCCGGCTCCTCATCCAGCGCGGAGTGCACCGACAGGGCAATGGCCTCCTCGCACATGGCGCCCATCAGTATCAGTTCCCTGTTCAGCTCCTCCAGCTGTTCGTCGAAACGGTTCCGCATCATCCGAACCTCCCCGTTATATAATCCTCTGTCCGCTTGTCGGACGGGGTGGAAAACATGGTCTCTGTATCTCCGTACTCCACCATCTCGCCCAAAAGGAAAAAAGCGCAGAGATCGGACACTCTGGCCGCCTGCTGCATGTTGTGGGTGACCATCACCACGGTGTAGCGATTTTTCAGCTCTGTTGCCAGGTCCTCTATCTTAGCCGTGGATATGGGGTCCAGTGCCGAGGTGGATTCGTCCATCAGCAGCACGTCGGGTTCCACGGCCAGCGCCCTGGCAATACACAGTCTCTGCTGCTGTCCGCCGGAAAGTCCCAGCGCGCTTTTGTTCAGTCTGTCCTTGACCTCGTCCCATATGGCGGCGTCCCTGAGGGATTTTTCCACTATCTCCGTGAGCTGCGCCCTGGAGCGGACGCCGTGGGTGCGCGGACCGTAGGCCACGTTGTCGTATATGCTCATGGGAAAGGGATTTGCTTTCTGGAACACCATGCCGATGCGCTTGCGTATCCAGGTGACGTCCACCTCCGGCGCGTATATGTCCTGTCCGACGTAGCGCACCTCGCCCTCTATGCGCACTCCCGGCACCAGATCGTTCATGCGGTTGAGCGTGCGCAGAAATGTGGATTTTCCGCAGCCGGAGGGACCTATAAGAGCTGTTATGCGTTTTTCAGGGATTTCGATATCGACGCTCTTCAGCGCCTGATGATCTCCGTACCACAAATTCAGTCCCTTTGCGGTGATCACACTGTCCATCAGTTTGCTCCTCTCCCGTTTTTGAGTCTCCTGCCGGCGCCGTTGGCGGCAAGGTTTATAAGAAACGCAATTATCATAAGTATCACCGCTATGGCAAAGGCCACATCGGTTTCGCCGCGCTCGGCGGCGTAGATGTACAGCGCCACGGTGAGCGTGGCCGACGAGGAGTGCAGCGCCGTCTTGAAGCTGTTCAGCTCCACGCCGAAGCCGGCGGTAAACAGCAGGGCGGCGGATTCGCCAACTATGCGTCCCACGGCCAGTATGCAGCCGGTGACGATGCCGTCCACGGCGTTTGGCAGCACCACGGTGCGCACGGTGCGCCATTTGCCGGCTCCCAGCGCCATGGCTCCCTCCCGGTAGGCCTGCGGCACCGTCTTAAGACTCTCCTGGGTGGTGCGCATCACTGTGGGAAGAATCATGATCACCAGCGTGAGTCCTCCGGCCAGCACGCCTTCCTTTGTCCCCATTATCTGGCAGAAAAACAGCATGCCCACCAGGCCGAAGATAATGGACGGTATGCCGGTAAGGGTCTCCGCCGCGAATTCGATTGCCCCCGCCACTCTGCGGTTGGAGGCATACTCCGTCAGGTACACTGCCGCGCCCACGCCCAGCGGCAGAACGATGACCATGGCTACGGCGATGATGTAGAGCGTGTTGAGAATATTAGGCAGGATTCCTATGGTATTTTTGAGATAGCTTGTCACACCTGATACCAGCGGCCAGGTGAGGCTCGGCACGCCCCGGATAAAGATGTAGCCTATAAGTCCCAGCAGCAGCGCACAGGTTAGGGCGGCGCTTATATACATCAGGGCCTTCATGGTCCGGTTCCACGCCCGGCGCTTTTTTGACAGTCCTTCCATGTCAGTCCTTCTTTCTGTTGATGAACAGGTTCAAAAGCACGTTTATCAGCATGATGAACAGGAAAAGCACCAGGCCGATGGAAAAAAGCGCATTTCGGTACAGACTGCCATAGGCCGCATAGGACATTCCGGAGGCAATGGCAGTGGTGAGAAACCGCACGGAGGCGAAAAGCCCCGGCAGGTTGGCAACATTCCCTGATACCATGATTATGGCCATGGCCTCGCCGATGGCCCGGCCAACGCCCAGCACCACGGCGGCGGCGATGCCGCTGCCCGCTGCGGGCAGCGCCACGCGGAAATCCGTTTCGATGTCGGTGGCGCCCAGCGCCAGCGACCCCTCGGTATACTCCCCCGGTACGGCCCGGAGGGCTGTTTCGGACACATTTATTATGGACGGCAGTATCATCACCGACAGCACCAGTATGGCCGCCAGCAGGCACGCGCCAGAGGACAGCCCGAAGGCACTTCTGATGGCCGGCACCAGGACTATCATGCCCACAAGGCCATACACCACCGACGGGATGCCCGCCAGCAGCTCCACTGCCCTGTGTATCACGGACGCCAGACGGGGCGGAGCTGTGCGCGCCAAAAACACGGCAGTAAGTATGCCTATGGGCACGCCGATTATAACCGCGCCCGCCGTGCCGTATATGCTGGTCAGGATGAACGGCAGTATCCCGTAGGACGGAGAGGTAGTGGTATTCGTGGGATCCCACACCTTGCCGAACAGGAACTTTCCAATACCGATTTCCTTTATCGCTGGTACGCCGGAGATTATAAGATACGCGCTTATACCCAGGACGAAGGCCACAGTAATTGCGCCGCACAGCAAAAACAGTATGCCCATGCCGTTCTCCAGCGCCGTTTTTCCGGCGGAAACTTTTTTCACGGAGGCACCCTCCTTCGCGCGTTGCCGCCCGTGCCGCCCGGAGGCGGCAGGGGCGGTATTTTCAGCTGCGGTCATTTTGTTTTACTTCGCCACAGGCACCGCGCCGGCGGAAGTGATGATGGCGGCGGCGTCCTTGGAGACGGCGTAGTCGAAGAAGGCCTGAGCCGCGGGAGAGAGGGTCTTGGCGCTGTTGGTCACCAGCAGGAACGGGCGCTGGATGACGTAGCTGCCGTCCAGCACAGCGGCTTCTGAGCACGCCGCGCCGCCAACCGTCAGCACCTTGATGCCGGACTGGCCTTCCACTGCCGACAGGGAGGCGTAACCCACGGCGTTGGGGCTGTTCTTCACGGCCTCAATGACGGCGCCGGTGGAGGTGAGCTCCTGAGAGAGCTTGCAGCTGTCCTTGGTCTTTGTGATGGATTCAAAGCCGTCGCGGGTACCGGAGCCGGACTCGCGGCCGATGCAGGCGATTGTTCCCGCGGCACCGCCCACCTTGTTCCAGTCGGTGATCTTGCCGGTGAATATCTGGGCTATCTGGTCCACGCTGAGGTCTGAAACCTTGCTGTCGGCGTTCACGATAATGGCAATGCCGTCCAGCGCGATGGTGGTGCCCTTAAGGCCCTTGGCCGTTTCCTCGTCCTTCAGGGCGCGGGAGGAAAGGCCGATGTCGCAGGTGCCGTTGGACACCGACTCAATGCCGGTGCCTGAGCCTGTGGCGTCGTAGGACACTGTGACGCCGGAGTTGTCGGCCATAAACTGTTCCTTCAGTCCGCCGATTACCTTCTCCATGGAGGTGGAGCCGTTGGTGGCCACAGTGCCGCTGAGCGCTGCCGGGGCGGAGCTTGAAGCCGACTGGGTGGTCTGGGTATTGGCGGCGGTGCCGCACGCGGACAGCGCCAGCACCAGAGTTGCCGCGGCCAGCGCGCCGCCGATGATTTTCTTTACGTTTTTCATTTTCATTTTCTCCTTATATTTGATTTCCGTCTTCATTTCCAATGATACCTGCCGGGTGTTAAGCCCGTAACCGTGAGTTTGTGAAAAGCGCGTAAAAAAACATCGCGGCAAAATCCGCGATGTAAAGAAGATGTTATGAATGTAAAGAAAAGAACTCCGCGGACAGCCTTACGCTGTCCGCGGAGCCCTGCGCTTTTGGAAAATTGGAGAATTGAGAATGAATATTACTTGATGATGCCGCTGTATGCGCGCACCAGTATCACAACCGCCTGACTGCGGGAAGTGCCTGCGCCGGGCATCAGCTTGTTGTTATAGCCGTTCATCAGCCCCGCGTTGACGGCCCATGTCATGGCCTCCAGTGCGAAGCCTGAAATCTTGCCGTAATCGCTGTACTCCTTCACGGCCATGCCGCCCTGGGTGGTGTCCAGACCCATGAGCTTTGCGTAGCGGAAAAGCATGGTGGCAAACTGCTCGCGGGTGATTGTGCCGGTGGGATTGGTGCCGTCGGTGATCTTGGCGGCCATGGCCAGCGTGCGGGCCTCCGCCATGGTGGCGGGAGTCTGGCCGGACATGCGGCAGAGAATCATCCACATCTCCTGACGGGTGATCATCTGGTCGGGGGAAAAGGTGGTATCCGAGGTGCCCTTTATAATATTGGCCTGGCTTGCGGTCTTCACCGCTTCGTAGTACCATGCGTTATCGGCCACGTCGGTGAACGGATTCTTCCATTCGGGCGCGGCGGCCTTCTTGAAGGCGGCCGTCACGGTGACGTTGGAGGCGGGCATGGTGAATGTGCAGCTGGCGTCGCCGGACTTGGCAACCGTCACTGCGGCGCCGGAGGCGTCCTTCACGGTGAGAGTGTCAAGGGTGTAGCCGGCGGCGGGAGCGACGGTGAGGGTGACGGTCTTGCCGGCCTCAGCTGAGGCGGCGCTGGCGGTCACTGTGCCGTTGTCGGCCTTGTCCACGGTGACGGTGTAGGTCTTTGCCGCGGTGGATCCGCCGGAAACGGGGGCGGCAGGAGCGGTGTAAGTGATGTTATAGGTGTTTGCTTCTGTGCTGCTGTTTTTGGAGTTGCTACCGGCGGCGATGGTATAAGTATTGCCATTCGGCATTACCGTAAAGTTGACTGTGCGATTGACTGTGGCGGTTTCATACGCTTTCAGAATGTTGATGGTCTCGCCGTCCTTGACAGCATCAACGGCAGCCTGCAAGGTGCTGTAGCCGACATCGCCGATTTCGGCGGCAGCGCTGCTTGTTGCGGAAACAGTGAACTCACTGAAACTATGCGGATCCGTGAATGTCAAGAGCTTAATAGTATTACTACAATCGACGGTGCTGACTGTTCCCCTGTAATTATAGCCCTTATGCTGGACATAAAGTGTTGTCGCAGTTCCAACAACGCTTGCCGGCAGAGGGAGCACGATAGTGACAGGCTTTGTGATTGTGAGCTCCTGCGGAGGGCCAACCTTGACGGCGTTAACAGTTTTGTTACCTGTCTTGCTGTCGCCAGTTACAATTGTTGCGGGGTTATCCGCAACGCTTGCGGTAGTTGCAATGGTCTGATACATGGGGGTGATGTCAAGCGTAATTGTTGTGGTGGTTTCACCGCTTGTCAGAGTTGTAGATTTCACATCAGTGATTTTGATGTCCATGTAGGTCTGGACGACTATCTTGACGTCTTTGGCATTCGTATTTTTAAGGGTAGTATCAGCTGCCTTTAGCTCATCCAATACAGTTTTGGTTCCATTCACAGGTGTATTCGCTGTTACGGTGTTGTTGTTTGCTACCGTATTTGCAGCAGCAGCAACAACATCTGTGCTGATGGACGGAGTCACAGCGGAAGTGCCTGGAGCAGTCGGCGCAAGAGCCTCAGCGACATTAGACGCAACAGTTTTTTCGTCAGATGTTTTGGAGTTATCTTGTGCTATCGGATTTTCAACAGCGGGTGCTGCGGTCGCAACTACGGCAGGAGTTTCGCCCTTTGCACCTATCATAAAGTTGTAATCAGCGTTGTCGCTTGCCACAGCCGCTTTGCCAGCAACAACATAAGCCGTCGGGTCGGACGTGAAGTAGCCGCCGGAAACAGACACTGTTATTGCGGCCTTGTAACTGTCATTAGAGCCAAGGTATCCCTTGAAATAACCTCCAGTAATTGTGGTATTGCCCTGCTCATAGCTATTTTTCGGGGTCGCCGGATTTTCAGATGCACTTTCTGCCATCGTACCTACAGAAGAATTTGCGGCGTTGAAAGTTCCTCCGGAAATAGTCAGTTTATTCCAGTTTAGTACAGTTCCCTGCTCAGCGGCAGTATTTGTGAATGTGCCTCCGCTGATTGTCATCACTCCATAGTCGTCGTTTTTCACGGTATAAAGGCCGCCGCTGGCCACAACTTCGCCGTTTGTTATATTCATTACAGAATTAACAGCTGTTGTATTCTGGCTTGGAGTATACCAGCCATTTTCAATGGCGCTGGCGTGGGTGCAGTCACTCGCTATTTTGCCGCCATTAATGTCAAATGTTCCGTGGTTTGTGATTGCATAGTAATCATTGCTGCCGGTACTTCCCTTGTGTACAGTGCCGCTGTACAGGTCAGCCGTTGCGCCAACATTGTTCTGTATAACTGTTTTGCCTGGCGTAAGATTTTCCACAACACCAGTTTTCTCACTGCTAAGGTCCTGAATAAGCAGCGTACCGTTGTTGGTGATGGTATCGCCTGCCACGTTCTTCAGCGTGTGTCCCCTCAGGTCAATATCGACGGTAACCCCAGCAGGCACTGTAACATCTTCATTTACGTCGTTGATCAATACTATGACTTTGTTATTACCGTATCCGCTATCATTTTCCGAAAAATATTTGATTGCAGATGCTATGTCTTTTGCTATCATGCTGCCGCCGTTAATATCGTTTATCACAACGGCTATCAGCGACATTCTTGCTGAGAGCGTTGTGATATTACCGATTGTGGCAGCCGTAGGTGCCTTAAACACACTGGTTGTGTCGCCAATATTTATTGGGTCTGAGCTTGGTGCCGTTCCTTTCCATGCCCTGCCGTAAACATCATTATCGTATGTTTCGTAGCAGCGAACGCCGGATCCCTGTACTTCTGCATACAGAAGGCCGTAATAGGGCTTATTGCCATTGTTGCTGTTTGCCGCAGCAGCGTTTATTTTGACATCAGCAGAAACTGCGTCATTGCTGATAGTAACTGACTCAGGCTGAAGAATATAGCCTATTAAGCCTGCCGCCTTGCGGTAAGCCTGCACAGTAGTATCTGTAACTATGTTGCCGTTGATACTCTGCGTTCCGCCCTGAGTACGGCCTATCAGACCGCCCGCGCCATTCTCATAAGGATTGTCTGTTGGCAGGTTAATATTGCAGTCCGAAACATAGCAGCCTGTTACTGAAGTATCGCCGTAGGCGCGGCCGACGACAGCGCCGGCATTTTCGTATGCGCCGCTGACATTTGAGTTGTAAACATCTACCTGAGAGACAGTGCCGTTTTCCAGTGTGCCGACAACGGCAGCCTCGGCATTCCCGCCGGTGATGGTGGCGCGGGAAACGGTCAGATTTTCAATTGTGCCGCCCTCGACATAACCGAACAGGCCCTTGGAATGGTTGTCAACGTCCAGATTGTGGTCGTAATCATTTGTTCCAGGGGCCTTTGTATGTGTAGCATTGGCATTTGCTGCTTTTTCAGCATCAGTCTGCGAAACTTTGAAGTTTGAAATGGTGTAGCCATTGCCGTCAAAGGTACCGCAGAAAGGACGGTCAGGATCATTAGTCGTATCATGTTTGCTGTTCGGGAAGTGCGCGACACCGATCGGCGTAAACTCTGCGCCGCTTAGGTCGATATTGGCAGTCAATTTGACAAATTCACCAGAATATGTTTTACCGCTGTTAACATAGGCTGCAAAATCCTTCAGCTCCTGAAGATTGTTGATCGTGTAAGGATTTTGCTCAGTGCCTAATGTACCTGATGGCGTCGAGCTTTGCGTCTCCGCTCCCACGCCGATGACGCACAGCGACGCCATCATGCAGATACATAAAAGAACCGCCAGAAATTTCTTCATTCTCATTCATCCTCCAAAAAAAATATTTTGCCGGGACGGGTCTCTCAGGGTAAAAAAATAAAAGGCTATGCCGAAGCAAAGCCTTTAATGCGTAAATTCATTGCTGGCTGGCCTTTCCGGTCCCTTTAGCTTTGCGCCGCCGCCTTCCGGCGGGTTTGCCAAATATTGTTTGCCACAAGAATATACGTTTTGTTCAAAACTGTCAACGCCTTTTATGGTACACGCGGTCCAATTGTCAAAAATAGGCAAAAAAATGTATAAATTTGCACGGTGCGCCCCCATCAGCGGACAAGTCCGGCGCGCCGTCACATAAGCTGTTGTTCGTTTATCATCAGCTTGAACTGCAGCCCCAGCGTCTCGGCCGATTTGCGGCACAGCAGCATGCGGTCCATGAATATCTCGAAATAATCCATCACGGAGCCGTACCGCGTGTCAACTGACAGCTTCAGTTTGATAAGGGTATGGTTCTCATTTATTTTCAGCTCCGCCTTTTTGACGGAGTAGTTCACCCTGTCGTGTATGTCGAAGGTGGTCTGGTCGGTGTTGCGCACACGGCTGCGGCGCACGTCGGATTTGTCCGCCAGGATGAGGGCCGCCGCCATGGGGCTCACCGGCTTGCCTGTGCCCTCGTCGTGGTTGCCGATGGCGGTGACGATGTCCGCAAGCTCCGCCGGAGCCATGCCCATGTCCCGCAGAAGCTGAAAGGCCATCACCGCGCCGGACTGGGAGTGATCCACCCGGTTAACAAGATTGCCGATGTCGTGGAGATAGGACGCGATGCGGGCAAGCTCCACCTCCCGGGACTCAAAGCCCAGCGTCTCCAGAATATAGCCGCAGGTCTCCGCCACGATGCCCACATGAGCAAAGCTGTGCTCCGTATATCCCAGCGCCGCCAGGGACTGGTCGGCCTTCTGTATATATGTCTTTATTTCTTCGTTGTTTCTGATATCCTCGTATGTTATCATTTCCGCTCCTTCTAAAACGCGCCTTTGCCCGGCGCAATGCGCCGGGCTGAAAGCTCAGAATACTATTGTTATGGCGGTACCCTCTCCGGGAGTGCTGACAAGCTCGGTCACTGCGTTGTGATAGATGGCCCCGTGCTTCACGATGGACAGGCCCAGGCCTGTGCCGCCGATCTCCCGGGAGTGGCTTTTGTCCACCCGGTAAAACCGCTCGAACACTCTGTCCTGACTGGCATAAGGTATGCCCACGCCGGTGTCCGCCACAGTCCACCTTATCCCCGCGCCCTGTGACCTTACCGACACTGTAACGCTGCCGCCGTCTTTGTTGTATTTTATGGCGTTGTCGATAAGATTATATATCATCTCGTCAAGTATTTGTTTAACGCCGTTTATTGTGGCGTGCTCGCCCTCCACGGTGATCTTTACATTCCGCTTTTCGGCGGCCGGGGAGAGCCTCGAGGCCGCGTCCTCCGAAAGGGCGTACAGATCCACCGTCTCCTTTTCCAGCGGGAACGCGCCCTCGTCCAGCTTGGAGAGCTTTATTATATCCTCCACCAGACTGATTAGCCGCTGGGACTCGTCATATATGTCCCCGGCGAATTCCTTCTCCTTGTCCGGCGGCACCATGCCGTCCTTCATCAGCTCCGCGAAGCCGGATATGGAGGTCAGCGGCGTTTTCAATTCGTGGGAGACGTTGGCGGTGAACTCCCGGCGCAGCGCGTCCCGCTGCTCCTTTTCCGTCACATCCATTATCACCAGCACCGCGCCTGTCACCTGACCGCCGGCAGTCACCGGGTTTGCAATAAGCTGATAGCTGCGGTCGGACTCCTGCAGCATGGCCTCGCCGTGTTCGCCGCACAGCGCGGCATCCACCGCGGCGCGGAATTCCGGCGAACGGTTCAGGCGCAGGACGCTGCCGCCCTCGTCCTCAGGGGGCGATTCAAGTATGCGCAGGGCGCTGGAATTATATGAGAGCGTATTGGCCTTGTTGTCTATGAGAATAAAGCCCTCGCTCATGTTTTCGGTTATGGTGGTAAATTCTCTCTGTTTTTTGCCCAGCTCGTCAAGCTGCATTTTTATTGTGCAGTTCTGCTCCCGCAGTCTGGATACCAGCGGTTCCAGCTCCTTCAGGTCGTCGCCCAGTCTGGGGTCCTCAAGGTCGATCTGATTTATGGGGCGCGTTATCCGCTTTGCCAGCCGCGACGCCAGAATCGCCGAAAGTATGAGCACCAGCACCAGCATCCAGCACATGGGCGACAGCAGGCCCAGCAATATGGAACCCACGGTGTTCTGCCGGCAGGATACACGCATCACCGTACCGTCCGGAAGCCTCTCGGCATAGTACAGCGTCTTTTCAAGAAACACCGACGAATAGTGGACCGAGCGGCCCGCGCCGTTCTTCATGGCCTCCTGTATCTCCTGGCGGCCCAGATGGTTTTCCATGGACGCGGCGTCGCCCACGCTGTCGTACAGCACGGTACCGTCAGTGTCCACCCATGTCACGCGGTTATCGGAGGCAAGCCCGTCGAAATACGACTTCCCGGAAGCGGAAACGCCCTGGGTCACATATCCCGCCTCGGCCTTCAGCTCCGAAAACACACGCTCCTCGAAGTACTGATACATCACGCCCATAAACATGGCGGCACAGATCAAAAACGAAAGTATGCCCACGAGAAACGTATTTTTGAAAATTCTCTCGGTCATGCGTCTCCTCCGATTCGGTAGCCCACGCCTCTTACAGTCTCAATATATTCTCCCGCAATCCCCAGCTTCTGCCGGAGAGTGCGAATATGCACATCCACAGTGCGGCTTTCGCCATCGAAGGCATAGCCCCATATGCGCTCCAGAAGCGCGTCGCGGGTCATCACCGCGCCGCGTTTTTCCAGCAGCACACACAAAAGCTCAAATTCCTTCAGGGTAAGGGTCACCTCGCGGCCGTCCACCTTTACCACGTGTCTGTCAGGGTCGACATACAGCGCTCCCAGGCGGTACTCGTGTCCGCCGCCGCGCTTTTCCATGCGCCGCGTGACCGCGCGCACTCTGGCCACCAGCTCCATCATCCCGAAAGGCTTCGGAATATAGTCGTCGGCGCCGGAATCAAGGCCGATAACCTTGTCGTACTCGCTGTCCTTCGCGGTGAGCATTATGACCGGTATATCCTTTGTGGCCGCGCCGGAGCGCAGCTTCTTCAGAACGGAAAGCCCGTCCTCCTCCGGCAGCATGATGTCAAGCAGTACCAGCTCCGGCAGGGCCTGTCCCATGGCCTCCCAAAACTGGGACGGCTTTTCAAAGCCATGAGCCTCCAGTCCCTGGCTGCTCAGCGTGTAAACCACCAGCTTGCGTATGCTGTCGTCATCCTCCAGCAGATATATCATCGGTCAATCGCCTCCCTGCATATGGTAAGTATATAATAAGAATGTTAAATTGCAAACAGTCCTTTTGTAAAATACATGTAAAACATAGCATTTTCCCGGCAATATGGGTTGTGCTGACGGCAAAATGAGGATATAATTATTAAAAATTTGCGTTTTTACATTTCAAAAAGTCTGGAGATTTTACATGGCTAAGGTATATGATTACGTGCTGGCCGGCGCCGCCGGATATCTGCTTGGCTCGGTAAACGTGGGTGTGCTTCTGTCAAAGCATGTCTATAAGGACGATGTCCGCACCCACGGCAGCGGCAACGCCGGCGCCACCAACATGGCGCGCACTTTCGGCCTGAAAGCCGGAGCATTGACGCTGGGCGGAGACATGCTCAAGGGTGTAGCCTCAATGGGCTTCGGCATGAAGCTGTGCGGTATGCCTGGTCTGGCGCTGGCCGGCGCGGCCTGCGTGGCCGGCCACTGCTGGCCCGTATATTATGGCTTTAAGGGCGGCAAGGGCGTGGCCGTGGGCGCCGCTGTGGCGCTGATGATCGACCCCCGGGTATTTCTCACCGGATTGGGCACCTTCGCCGCAACCGCCGTTCTGTCCAAGAAAGTCTCCTTCGGATCTCTTTGTGCGGCGGTATCTGTGCCCGCTTCCGCCGCCGCGCTGAAGGTAGGCTGGCCGAAAATGGCTCTGGCCTGCTTTGCCGCCGGAGTGGTCACGGCCGAGCACATTCCCAACATCAAGCGCCTTATCGCCCATACCGAGCCCGATTTTACCCTGGGAGGCACAAAATAACACACCGCTTACGCCGGGCTGCCGCTGGCGGCCCGGTTTTTCGATACTTGAATATACGTTTTGGGAGGCTGTTATTATGAAGATCGCAGTGGTCACCGGCGCGTCCTCCGGCATGGGCCGGGAGTTTGTCTATGCTCTGGACAGACAGCAGAAATTTGACGAGATCTGGGTCCTTGCCCGTAGGGAAGCCCGGCTTCAGGAGCTGAAGTCGCGGACGCGGGCCAGGATACGCCCCATCCCGTGCGACCTTCTCAAGCGGGAGAGCATATCCGCCTATGAGACACTTCTGAAAAAGGAGCAGCCGACGGTGGCCGTATTGGTCAACGCCGCCGGCTTTGGGCTGTTCGGCACCTTTGAAAAGATGTCCATGGACGAGCAGCTGGATATCATAGGGCTGAACGATCAGGCCCTCACCGCCATGACCTACGTCACCCTGCCGTTTATGAAAAAAAGCGGAAAGATCTACAACATGGGGTCACTGTCGTCATTCCAGCCCGTGCCCTACATCAACGTGTACGGCGCCTCCAAGGCCTATGTGCTCAGTTTTTCCCAGGCGCTGGGGCAGGAACTGCGGCCCCGCGGCATCCGCGTCATCGCCGTGTGCCCGGGTTGGGTTTCCACGGAGTTTTTCGACAGAGCTGTAACCGACGACACCATAAGCTATTATAACCGCTACTATCCGCCGGAGCAGGTGGTAAAGAAGGCTCTTCTGGACATGAAGCTGGGAAAGGCCGTGTCCGTCCTCGGTGTGCCTGAACGTCTGCAGGTGGGGCTTGTGAAACACTCGCCGGCATCCTTCATAATGCGCGCCTGGTGCAAACAGCAGAATCAGCCCTGAAGCAACCAGGCAAGCTGGAATCAGTTTATATCGTTACTCAAAGTGGGACTGTTCTTTGAACAGTCCCACTTTTTTAAAAATCAGGGCGGAATTCTCCGCCCTGCAAATTACTCCTCTATTTCAGTTATCGTTATCTCTCCCGGCGCTCCTCCGCACAGGCACAGGGAGTAGTCCGGGAACAGTTCCACTCTCCTGAGCGGCACACCGTTTATTTCCTCCGCAAGTTTTCCGCCCGCGACCACCGAAAAAAGGTCCAGTCCGGGCAGCATGCCCTCTCCCGTGTATTTTACGTAACTCTCCTTTGCGCACCAGACATCAAAGAAGGCATCTTCCCGGGTTTCCAGCCAACCGGCTTCGTCCGGATGGAAAAAGCGGTTTGCGATCCTTTTTCTGTCGCACTTCTGATGCCGCTGCAGGTCCACGCCAACCGGCATGGCGCTTATGGCACACAGCCATATGCCGCCGCTGTGGGTGACGGAGCAGTGCAGACCGTTCTGGGGGAAATACGGTTTACCCTCCGCTGTCCGGGCCACAGCAAGTTCCGCCGCGTCCCCGCTGAGTCCCGCGGCCCTGGCCGCTGCCAGGCGCAGTCTCTCATCGCTGCGTCCGTGCTCCAGGGATGTCCGCAGATAATAGATACGGTCGCTCACGGCGCGGTAATCCCGCGGCTCTGCATGTATTCCAGCACGTCGCTGACCCGGTGCAGCTGCCACACGTCCCGGGTCGGTATCTCCGTGTCGAAGCGATCCTCAAAGGCGCATATGATGTTCATAATATCAAAAGAATTGAGCTCCAGATCATTGACAAAATCCGTGTCCATGGTGAGGCCCGTCTTCCCCGTCACTTTATACACTATCTCCTGCAAAAGCTCAAACATTCTGCGATGTACCCCCCCGCTTATACCGAGCCGCGCTTTATCTTTCTCGACGCGGTCTTTTCAAATTCTTTCTGTCTTATGTTTATCATCCTTATCTGCTGATAGCTTGGCAGGTTTTTGTTTATGCCGTCGATGTCCCGCTGAAGATGCTCCAGTAGCTCCAGGGATGACATGCCCGCCGTGGCCTCCGGGTCGGGGCAGATGCTGGCCGCCACCTTCACATCGTCGGTGGAATCGCCGCCGGTGGTGCCGCTTACCAGCACTTCTTTTACCAGCGGCAGCGGCGCGATAAGCGCCTCCAGCATCTCCGGCGAAACCTTGTTGCCGTTTTTGCAGACGATCAGATTCTTTTTGCGTCCGGTAATATACAGGAAGCCCGAGCCGTCCATATAACCCAGATCTCCCGTACGGAACCAGCCGTCGGCGTCGAAGGCCTCTGCCGTGAGTTCCGGGTCGTTGTAATAGCCCTTCATCACGTTGGTGCCTTTTATCAGTATCTCGCCGTCATCGAATTTTATCTTTGCGCTGGGCACCAAATGTCCCACGGAGCCCATCTGGCAGGATGTGAGGCTGTTGGAGGATATGAGAGGCGAGCACTCTGTAATGCCGTAGCCCTGCAAAAGCGTGATGCCCAAAAGCTTAAGATTGTCCGAAAGCTCCTTGCCTACATGGGCGCCGCCGATGACAAATTCGTTGAGATTGCCCAGACCGGCCTTTTCTTTTATCTCCAGCAGTCTGTCCTTTTTGAACGACAGCCCGAAAACGCCGAGAAAACGGTTGATGGACATGAGCTTTCTCACGGCATCCCCCATTCCGGCATCCTCCACACCCTTCATAAGGCCGCTATATATGGCCTCCACCATCAGCGGCACGGCCACCAGCGTAGCTGCTCCGGAAAGCTGCATATCCCGCAGCATGGTCTTGAGATCGCCGCAGAGCGTCAGCTTCACACCGTTTATCATATTCCCCAGTACCGCGTTGTCAAGGCCGAAGGCATGATACAGCGGCAGAGGCACAAAGGCCTCCTGCGTGGCCAGCGCCAGCCGGACGCTTTCGGTGGCGGAAACCAGCATGTTTTTGTGGGACAGCAGCACCGGCTTTGCTGCGCTGGTGGTGCCGGAGGTGAAGAAAATGGCGGCGTCGGTGTCCGCTGCAAGGTTCTCTCCCAGCGGCGTATCCATGTTTTTTCCCTCGTCGCACAGGGTCCGCAGCGTTTCTCCCTCGGTACCCTTCAGCGGCAGCAGCTTTTGCAGAGTGCCGTCCTCCGCCAGGGGCGCGCATATGGGCAAAAGAGTGTCCGACGCGAACGCCGACACAGTGTCCGCCCTGCGCAGCATGGTGCGTATTGTATCGTCCGACTGCTCTATGTCGATGGGTACGGCCACGGCTCCGGCGCTGGTTATGCCCAGCAGTGCGGCCAGCCACTCATAGCTGTTTTCACCGGCGACGGCAATATGTGCTCCTTCAAGGCCGCGGGCGCGCAGTACACGGGCAAGCCCCAGGGCGTCGGCGGCAAGCTCGCCGTAAGTATGGGCGGTAAGGTTTCCCTTCCTGTCATACTGGCAGATGCCTACCTTGTCTCCGTATTTTGAAAGATGCGTGACATATTGGAAAAACGTGTCGAAATACGGTATGTCGTAAAGCTTAAGTTTACCCATTATCTTTCCCCCTTTGCATTGCGTCGTCGTGGGTCCATTCAAGCTCCGCGCTCATGCTGTCGTAGTTGTCCAGCAGTTTGAGGAACGTATCGGCCACGTTGCTGTCGAATTGTGTGCCTCTGCCCCTGATGATCTCGCTCTTCGCATATTCCAGACTGCGGCTGGCCCTGTACCTGCGGGTGGACGTCATGGCGTCGAAAGCGTCGGCCACGGCGATTATCCTGGCCTCCTCCGGTATTTCCTCACCCTTCAGGCCGTCGGGATAGCCCTTGCCGTCCCAGCGCTCGTGGTGGCTTCTGACTATCACCGCCATGTCCTTGAACACCGACACCGAGGAAAGCATCTCGCTGCCCTTGGCCGGGTGTGTCTTTATCAGGGCGTACTCTTCTCCCGTCAGCGAAGAATCCTTCAAAAGCACAGAATCCGGGACGTTCAGCTTGCCAAGATCATGGAACAAGCCCGCTATCCGCACCCTGCTGCAGTACTCCTCGTCCTTGTTCATGGCGCGGGCGATATGCTCCGCATAGTAGGAGACCCGGTCGGAATGGCCGCGTGTATATATGTCTCTGGCGTCGACAGTGAGTCTTAGCACGCGGATGAGCTCCAGATAGCTCTCGTTCAGCTTCAGGTTTGCCTCCGTCAGCTCTTCGTTCTGGCTGCGGATAATGCGCATCTGGCGTATGGATTTTACGCAGGACTCCACCAGCAGCTCCAGCTGATCGAACCTGTCGCTTTTTTCATAGTACCCCTGTATATCCAGCGCCCTGATGGTGCGGATCGGAGGCGCCATGCTCTTGTGGCCGGTAAGCAGGATGATGAACAGCTCCTTGTCGAACTTTCTTATCTGTTCCACTACCTGATCGCCGCATATCGGCGTCATCAGAAAGTCCAGAAGCAGAATGTCATAGCCTCCGCTCCTCACCAGCTCCACCGCGGCTTCGGGGTCGTTGGCCGTGTCCACGGTATAGCCGGCGTTCTGGAAATATGCCTGCAGCGTCAGCGTCATAACCGGATCGTCGTCCAGCGCCAGTATGGAAATATCGTTTTTGTCGCTGGCGGCGTTAACTCTTTTTCTCAATGTGCATCATCCTCCTTTCCTTCTTCCTTCTTCGGTGCGAATGTAACGTTTTCAAGCGGTATTGACAGGCCGAAAATCGAGCCGCCTCCAGGGTTGTCCTTCAGCCACATAGTCCCGCCGAACTTGCCACGCACCACAGCGTTTGAAATATACAGACCAAGTCCGGTACCCTGGGTACCCTTGCTGGTTGTCATCTCCCGGAACAGTCTGTCCCGCACTCTGGGCTCCACCCCCGGGCCGGTATCCTTTACATAAATGTTCAGGTTTTCCTCGTCCTTTTCAACGCCCAGGACTATCTGGCCGCCGCCCTTCCGCTTCTGCGCGTAGACGGCGTTGGAAATGAGATTGTTCAGCACCTGGATAAGGTTGTTCACGTCGCCGTTGAGGATAATATCGCCCTGCACGTTGCTTTCGCTCATAAGCTGGCACTGGTTGGACAAAAGCTCGTGCCGCATCAGCAGCGCCACTCTCTTCAAGAGCTCGTCCACCGAGAAGGTCCCTTCCTCCGTGGCACTGGCGTGGGCCGCCTGTCCTTTTATGGCGGTGATGATGTCCGACATATATGAGCAGGAATCCCTTATTCTCGCCACCCAGCCGTCCATCTCGCCGTATATCTCACGGTAATCGTCATCCGTCACGTCCGGATCGCCCAGACTCTGCCGGCTTTCGATCACCAGATTTTCCATGGCGGAGGCGCAGCCGGAAATGCTCATGATCGGCGTCTTCAGGTTGTGCGCCAGGCCGCCCACCATCTGGCCCAGAAAGGCCAGCCGCTCCTGCTCCATCATCCGCGTACGGCTGTTTTCCAGCTGCTGCAGGCTGTTTTTCAGGGCAGTGATGTCCTTGAATATGCACACATAGCCCGTCAGCTTGTCGGATACAAAAAGCGGGGTTATCTCGGCGATGTAGTAATAGCGCCGCACGCCGTCCTCGCCGTTTATCGTGACGGCCTGCTCGTACGACACTCCGGTTTTCCGGTCGCCGCAGGTCTCCACAGCGGTGAGAATGTAGTATACCGGCGTCTTTTCTTCCCGGCTGTCGGACTGAACGCTGTCAATGAGGAATTTATTTTCCGCGATATTGTAGCGCGTGCCGAACATGGCTCTGAAGGGCTGGTTCATGCTCATTACAAGGCCCTTGTCGCTGAGCACCAGATAGCAGTCTGAAATACCGTCCAGTATATGCTGGGTGGCTATAGGCTGTATGTCCAGCAGATGCAGCTGGTATATGTCTACGCCGTGGAAAATGAGCGTGAAGACAAAGCTCAGCGGCGTCGCCGCGATGGACATGTCGCCGTACCCGGCGGTGGCCATTATGCTGACCACCAGCGGGATGAGCACGCCGATAATGTACAGAACGCCCTGCTGTATGTAAAGCCTCGCCGGAGATCTGATAATGAATCTTAATATCAGGAAGATGGATATTATCATGCAGGCGTAATTATAGCCGCCTGAAATATAGATATACGGGCCGAATACTATCTGGCTGCGCACCACAGAGAAGTTTACATAATAAATGTGATGCAGCGGATTGGTCCAGACAAGTACGTTGGTTATAAGCGGTATGAGAAACAGCCACAGGAACTTTTTGGGCAGCTTCTCCCAGTTGTTAACGAACGCCAGCGCAATAAGGAGGCACAGCACCGGTATATTGGCCACGCCAACATACGTCAGTGAGTCCAGCATAAAAAGCGCGGAGGTATCCTCCGGCGGAGTGAACTTCATCACCAGCAGCGCCATAACCCATATGGCGTAGCACAGCGCCACCATAAGATATATCTTTGGCAGCAGCAGGGTGGAACGGTAGCGCAGAAGCCAGGTGGCAAAGGCGGCCAGCGCAATAAGCGCCACCAAAAAAATGATCGCTGTGGTGTCGGATATCATTTTTTACCGCCTTCTTTTCCTATCGAATACGCCTTCAGCCGCGTTTCCGGCGGCGAATGCGGCATCTCCACTCCCAGCTTTTTCAGCTCTTCTGTGGTTTTGTCCCAGTTCTGCGTTATCATTGCCGGGCCGTCGTGCATTCCCCGGTTCCAAATCTCCACCAGGGGCGGCAGGTATCCCCGGCTGTCCTCCGGCAAAAGGCGCGCAAGCAGGGCCGAAAACGCCGCGTCGTCGATCACTTCGATTTCGGGGTCTATGGCTCTTACCGCCTGAAGCATGGTCACCGGCGCGGGGTCCGCAATATGGCATACCGGCATCGGGCCCTGCGACAGCGCCACAATGGCCCTGGCGCAGTAGTCCACCGGCGTAAGGTCAATGGGCACATCCGCCATGGCTCGTGGCAGCGCTCCTGCGGCCTGTATACCACGCAGGGTAAGATATACCGCGTTGGACGCGGGATTTTTCTGGAACTCCCCGTCGCTGTCGCGTCCCACCAGTCTGCCCAGCCGGTGCACTCTGGCGTTGAGACCGGCGGCGATCCTGTCGTATATCTCCTGCTCGGCCAGGAATTTGCCTTCCACATATATATTGTCGTGCCAGTTCTGCCCGATATTGAAGTCCGCTTCCGTGAAGACGGTGCTTCTGTGTCTGTCGCGCACAAGATATTCGCCGGACACGCTGATGGTCGAAATATGGTTCAGCGCGGCCCCGGCGTCCAGCGCGAACTGGGCCGTGTGTGCCGTTCCGAAAACGTTGGTCATCCAGGCCCTGTTGTCCGCCGCAAAGTGCCGTACGTCGGCGGCGGTATGGAACACGGCGTCTGTGCGGCGGCAGAGCGCGCCGTATTCGCCCTCGTCAAGACCGAACCGGGCTTTGCCGATGTCGCCCTTCACGGCGCTTATGCGCCCGGCGTATCTCTGGGTCCAGTCCCGGCCGAAATAATAATCCAGCACGCCCATAAGCCTGTCTCTGCCGTCGTCTCTCATAAGGCAGGCGACTTCATCCGCAAGCCCGCTTTCCATAAGCTCCCGCAGAATATGGGCGCCCAAAAATCCGGAGGCGCCGGTGAGCAGCACGGTCTTTGCCGGAAGCGACGGCGCCGCGGGCTCCTCGGGCGGCGCCGGTCTGGGCACGAAGGTATCCTCCGCCTTTGTCGCCGCCTCCGCTCTGGGGGCGGGCTCCGCATGGGGGCGGAACAGCTCCGCCTGACCGGCTATCGTGGGATTTGCATAGAACTCCGCCAGGGTCATTGAGATCCCGGCTGAATAGTATTTTGTCAGCACCCCCAGCGCGGCAAGGGATGTGCCGCCCTGGCTGAAGAAGGATTCGCTGTCTGACACGGTTTCCCGGTCCAGCTCTTCCATCCATATGCGCCTGACGTTTTCAATGTCCGCTCCTCCGGCCGGGGAAGCTTCAGCTGCGGCGGCAGGCTTTGCAGGCGCTGCAATCTCATCGGCGGCCGGCGGCTGCACGGCGGCGGGCTCCGGCTCCCAGGCCTTCAGTCTGGGCAGATCGACTTTGCCGCTGGCGTTGGAGGGCAGAGCGTCCAGCATGATGAATTCCGCCGGCAGCATGTATTCCGGCAGCAGTGTGCGCATATGCGCCCTCAGTTTGTTTTCCGCGTCCGCGTCCCTGTCCGCGGGCACCGCGAAAGCGCGCAGGAACGCGCTGCCGTCGGGTCTTTGCACCGGCACTGTGACGCACTGGGTCACAACGCCGCTGTCTGTGGCGGCGCCGTTTATTTCGTCCAGCTCAATTCGCAGGCCGTTCAGCTTTATCTGGGCGTCCCGGCGGCCCAGGCAGTCGATGTCTCCGTCTGCCTTCAGCCTGGCGATGTCGCCGGTGCGGTACATGCGTTCTCCTGGGAACATGGGATCGTCAACAAAGGCCGCCTGGGTGAGATCAGGTCTGCCCACATAGCCCTCTGCAAGACATACGCCGGCAAGGTACAGCTCTCCCCTGGCAGTGGGAAATACCTCCCGCCGTGTCTCGTCCAGAACATACATGCGGCAGTTGTCGAAGGGCTGCCCGATGGTTACGGGCTCTCCCGGTGTAAGCCGGGATGAGGACACGTATACCGTGGCCTCGGTGGGGCCGTATACGTCTACCTGCCTGGCGGAGGTATATTTTGCCGTCTCCTCCACAAGTCGGGCATTGCTGGCCTCTCCCGCAAGGAGCAGCAGCTTTACGTTCTTTACGGCGGCGCGGAACTCGTCGTTGCCCAGGCACATCTGCAGCTGGGACGGGGTTATCTGCATGGTGGTCGCGCCGGAGGACGCAAGGCGCTGGGCCATGCGCCAGGGCAGCGTCCGCTCGTCCTCGTCGGTCATCACCACCGTCCGTCCCATGGACAGCGGCAGCAATCCCTCGGCCAGGAAAATATCGAAGGTCATATTGGTCACGCACATTACTCTGCCGCTGTCGGAAGCCAGAATCCGTCCCATGGAAAGGCAGTAATTTGCCGCGGCCTTTGCTGACACCATGACGCCCTTGGGCTTTCCGGTGGAGCCGGAGGTAAAAAGTATGTACATGAGCCCGCCCCGGGTCTCCGGCGGCACGAAGCTCCCGCCTTCGCCTTCCATGGACACAGGCATAACCCCGGGGAAATCCGCGGCCGCCGGGAACTCCGACCCGCCGCACAGCACGAGATGCACGTCCGCCGTTTCCAGCATGTACTGCACCCGCTGTCTGGGAAACTCCGGCAAAAAGGGCACATAGGCGCAGCCCGTTTTTAAAATTGCCAGCATACCCGCGAAAATATCCGGTCCGCGGCGGCAGCAGAGGCCGATGCGTCCGCCTGGCACTGCCCCGGCTGTCTGAAGCTTTCCGGCCAGTGCGCAGGCCCGCTCCTCCAGCTCCCGGAAGGTAACGGCGGTGTCCCGGAAAATAACCGCAGTGGCGTCGGGGCACCTTCTGGCGCTCTCGGAAAAGAGCACATCAATGGGCACGTTTCTGAACGGCGCTGACATCTGCTTGGGCATATCCAGCAGCCGTACCCTGTCCTCAGGCGGGACGATATCCAGTTCGCCCAGCGCTTCCTCAGGACGGGAAACAAGTGCGTCCAGCACCGCCGGTATGCAGCGGCAGTAGAATTCCGCGGCGGGGCGCTGAAATACGGACGAAGCGTATTCCAGCGTAAAGCAATATTTTCCGCCGGTGCAGGCGGCCTCAAGATCCAGCTCCGCCTTGGCGGTAGAGTGGGGAGTTTTTACCACTGTCAGCGGAGCGCCGGCAAGACTGAGCTCCTCCACATCCAGCGGCCTGTATGTGAACATTACCTGATAAAGCGGATTCTCTCCCAGAGTACGGGGCAGTTCCAGCTCGGTGAGCACCCTGTCCAGTGGGAGCTCCTGATGATCCAGCATCCAAAGCGTCTCGCGCTTTACGTTTTCAAGATATTCCCCGGCGGTAACCTCATTTTTCGGTTCAAACCTCAGGGGGAGCGTGGACAAAAACGGGCCGCAGACATCCCACAGCTCGCTGCGGTTTCTGCCTGAAACCGGCGTGCCCACCAACATGGAGTCTTTTCCCGAGGCCCTGGAAAGGAGCAGTCCCCAGGCTGCCGAAAACAGCATAAAAGGAGTGAGCTCCCTCTCCGCGCAAAAGCTGTCGCAGCGGGCGGCAAGCTCGTCCGGCAATGTGAATTCGCATACTCCGCCCTTGAAATCGAAGGGGTGGGGACGCGTCAGATCCGCCGGCATGTCCAGTTTTTCCGGCAGCGGGAGCAGATGTTTTTTCCAGGCCTCCAGCCCCGCGCTGTCGTCGCCGCCGCCTTCCCTCCAGACGCAGTAGTCCTTATAGGTGAGCTCCGGCGGAGGCAGTTCTCCCCCGCAGTACAGCGCGTTCAGGCGCTTGAGCATCAGCGGCGTGCTTACGCCGTCCCCCACGATGTGGTGGACGTCGATGAAAAGGAGGCTCTCGTCCTCCCGGCTCCAAATTCCTGCCCGGATAAGGGGCGGTCTTGCAAGATCAAACGGCTTCAGAAAGCCGTTCCAGACTTCCTCCATGCTGTCGCCGTAAAGCTCGGTAAGCGTGAAATCGGCTTTAGGCATGATCTTCCCGCACAGACCGCCGTTTTCAAATACGAAAGCCGTGCGGTAAATGTCGTCAAGCTCGATGAGCGAGCCAAACGCCCGTTCCAGAGCGGTCCTGTCCGGCTTTGCTCCCAGGCGGAACACCCCGGGCATGTTGTAGGCCGTACTCTCCGGTGCCATGCGGCACTGGAGGTAAATGCTCTTTTGTATTTCGGACAGCGGGTACGACTCTCTCTCCGGCGCCCTGGGTATGGGCGGAAGGGCCGCGGGCGCCTTTTGCGCCGCACCGCCTGTAAGCCACGCGTCAAGCTGCCGCGCCGTGCGGCAGGCATAGAGATCGGATATCTTCAGCCGCCTGCCCACCGCGGGCTCCAGCAGGCTCAAAGTTTCCATGGCGTTGAGGGAGTTGCCGCCGAAAAGGAAATAATCCCCGTCAGCGCCGAGCTCCCGGCTGTCCAGCACCTGTCTGAAAATATCCAGTATCTTTTCCTGCATGTCCGTTTCCGGAACGGTGTTACCGCCGTCCAGCACCGGCAGCGGCAGGGCTTTTTCGTCCACCTTGCCGCTCATGGTCATGGGCATGGCGTCCATACGGATAACTTTCACCGGCAAAAGATATACCGGCAGCTTGTCCGCAAGATAACGCATGAGCTCTGTTTCCGGTACGTCTTCGTCCCCGGTGTAATAGGCGCACAGCACCGTCTGGCCGAACTGCTCACAGGCGCGCACGGCGGCCTTTTTGACGGACTGACAGCTTTCCAGGCAAAAGCGCAGTTCGTCGGGTTCCACCCGCTGTCCCCGCAGCTTTATCTGCCTGTCGGTGCGGCCCCGCAGGCGCACTTCACCGCTGCGTGTCCAGCACGCCACGTCGCCCGAGCGGTACATCATACCGTCGGAGGTAAAGGGATCAGGCAAAAACGCCTTCTTCGTAAGCTCCGGCGCGCCCCGATAGCCGCGGCCCACGCACGCGCCGCCTATATAAAGCTCGCCGTACACACCGGCCGGCAGCGGAGAAAGCCGGTCGTCCAGCACATAGAGCCGGCAGTTGGGCATGGGTCTGCCCGCGTTTATTTCCGTGCAGCTGTCCAGAACCGCAAGGCTGACGCCCACGGTAGTCTCGGACGGGCCGTACTGATTGTAGATATGCGCTCCGGTTAACTTTTTTAGCTCCGACAGCAGCTCGCCTGAAAAGGCCTCGCCGCCGCACAGTATGCCCCGGCGCCCGCTGAGCGCCCGGCGAAATTCAGGATATTCCAGGAATGTGGCCAGCCGGGATGGCGTCATGCACATATAGTCCACGCCGCTGCCGCGGATAAGTCCGGCCAGCGCTCCGGGATCCTCCTGGGCGGCCTCGTCCGCAAAAATAACCGTGAGTCCGTTCAGAAGCGGCACTACGCACTCCAGCATAAACGCATCGAATGACACGCTGCTTATCGAAAGCATGGCGCCGTCCGGAAACACATCCTTCATTCCGGAGGCAAAATTCAAAAGATTGCCCTTGGTGATCTCCACGCCCTTGGGCGCGCCGGTGGAGCCGGAGGTATAGACCACATAGGCAAGGTCGTCCTGACTTTCAGCCGGCTGGGCAAAGCTTGCTTCCCCGGCGTGCTCCAGCTCCTCGGCGAGTATGTGGGGCGCGGCAAGGCCGCCGGCGAAGCGTTCCATTACCGCGGCCGAGGTGATGACCAGCTCCGCGCCGGAAGCGATGAGAATATCGTTTATCCTGCCTGGTGGAAGCTCCGGAGACAGAAGCAGCCAGGCGCCGCCCGCGGCCATAACAGCCGTCAGCACGCTGGCAAGTCTGTTGCCCCTCGGCAGCAGCACCGCGATAAGCGGCCCTTCTCCGCAGCGCGCGGCCAGTGCCGCGCCCATGGTCTGCGCCCTGGCCCGCAGCTCGCCGTAAGTGAGCTTGTTTCCGTTTTCGATCACTGCCACCCTGTCGGGACAGGTCTCCGCCCTGGCGGCAAAGGCCGCCCACAGTCCGATATCAGGCAGACGGCGTGAAGTGCGGTTGAAGGTATACAGCACCTGCTCCCGCTCTCTGGCGGAAAGAATACCGGCATCCCTTATGGGCCTCGCCGGGTGGCTGAGTATCTGGTCAAGTATGGAACATATTGTTCTGTGGAGTCTGTCTATCTCCTCGTCCGTGAAAAGCTGGGTCAGGTAGTCGTAATCCACGGTGTAGCGGCGGTGATCCTCCAGATTTGTCATGTGTATGCACAGCTGCTCCGCCTGATATCCGCTGTAATTCCAGCGGCCGGAAAAGCGCACGGTGGCATCCTCGCCCCGGAAGCTGAGATTGTCCTGATATGAAAGAGCGACGCTGAAAAGTCTGCCGTTCCTCCCCGGCATGGCCTCTATGCGCTCATACGGGCAGCGCTGATGGCGCAGCAGATCCAGCCAGTTTTCGGAAAGGCTGTCGCAGAACTGCTCTGCCGTCCAGTCCTCGTCAAGCTCCATCACCAGAGGCAGGGTGCTGACGAACATGCCCGTGGTCATGCGGGCTGTAAGGTCGGTCCTGTTGTGCACAGGCACGCCCACGGTCATTCTTTTTCCGCAGCCCATGCGCTTGGCGGCAATGGCCAGCGCCATATAATACGGTGCGAAGGGGGACACCCTGTGCTCCCTGCAGAAATCTGATATGGCATGATTCAGTATTTCAGGCAGCCTGTAAGAGCGGCGGCGGCCCACGGGACTCACCTGGGCGCCGCGCTGATCCTTGAAGGAGGCGCTCTCCGCCGGTTTTTCCAGCAGCGCACGCCAGTATTTTTCATCTCTGACATAGTTGTGAGAGGCCAGATAGTCCCGCTCGGCCTCCACATGCAGCCGGTAGTCCGGGGACTTTTCCATTTCCGGTTCTTTACCCGAAAGGAGAGTCAGATATGTCCGGGCAATGCGGTTGCACAGCAGTACCAGCGACCAGCCGTCGAACACGATGTGGTGGGTCTTTACCAGCACGCCGCCCTCGCCCTCGCCGGTACGGAACAGGAAGAAGCGGCACAGCGGTTCCCCGTAAAGCTGGACGGGCTGTCTGGTGACGGCGGTCTCCCAGTGGGAAAAGCCGTCGGGGTCCGTGAGGGAAAAATCGTAGACCGGGAACTGCTCCTCAGAATACGGAACGTATTCCTGCAAAACGTCCCCGTCTCTGCGCGCTATTCGCGCACGCATGGTATCATCGGATAGAATTATAAGATTCAGCGTTTTTGCAAGCAGCTGGAAGTCCAGGCGGCCGCTTATGTGTATGGTGGCGCTGATAATATTTATGGAGGTGCCGGGATAACGCATTTCAAGCGACAAAATATTGCGCTGACTCAGAGACAGTGCAAATTGTTCGCGTTCAACCGCCATTCCGACACCCCCTCACAGGCATAATACATATGGAAAAAACAGGTATAATAACAATGACGCATTAATTTACATAATCTCGCAACACATGACATATTGTAACTGGTATTCTCATAAAACACAAGCAAAAACAGCACGAAAAATGTAAAAAATGGCGCCTTTTTCGGAGTCGTTTACACATTTTTCCATCTGTCTGTTCAGTCGGCCCCATAGATTTACGTAATCTGTAAAATATTGCGTAACAATTGGTACTTTCAGACGGCAAAAAGGCCTCTCCAAACAGACAGTTCGGAGAGGCCTTTTCTGCCGCACTGAGGCGGAGATTTTATGCGGCGTAAAGTCCCGGGCGGGAGCTCAGGCAAAGATATGTGCTGCCCAGCACGGAGTCCGTAAATTTCAGATATGTTCCGCTGCCCTGAGGAAAATTTGCCTGGAACACCACGGCCGGCGTCATGTGACGCTCGCCCTCCAGCAGACGCAGGGCAATGAGCAGATGCTGCCGGTCCGGGCGCAGGGAGGCAAAATACCGGCTGCCCCGGCCGTAATATTGTCCCGGCTGCATCAGCACCTCCTCCACGGTGTCCGGAAATTCCGGCGAGGCCACCCTGTTCATCACCACTTCCCCCACGCAGAATTTCCATTCCTCCGGCAGCCATCCGCTGCCCGCCTCGGCGTATATTATTTTTGCCAGCAGGTACAGATCGACGTACGAAATCCTATTGTATTCCGGGCATATGGAGTCGATCTTTTCGTTCCGGCTTTTTTCCGCCGCAAGTCCGCCCGGGGTATCCCCGGCGGAAGCGGCGGAGAGCATGCGCTCCATATAGTCCGTTTCCGGCTGAAAATCGGCCAGAGCGGCGATGGAAAGCGTCAGGGCGAGGGCTGCCGACAGCAGCAGTGAGACGAATTTTCTCATGTTCATTCCTCCCGTTTTTTGGTATGCCGTTATCAGCATATGCGGGAGGGTCAAAAAAATTACCGGAGCGCCGGGCAGACGCCCGGGTTACGGTATTACTTTTTCAGTTCTTCAAGAAGCTCGTAGGGAACTCTCAGCCCTCCGGTTCCGGTTCCAAGCTTTATTTCAGGCTTGTGACCTCCGTGGAAGTCGCTGCCGCCGGTGACCAGAAAACCATAATCTCCGGCCAGGGCCTCAAGATATTTTTCCTGCTCCGGCGTGTAGCCGGAATACAGGCATTCCATGCCGGCCACCCCCACATTGCGGCAATAATCCAAAAGCTCCCGCAGACGCCCGTCGTCGAATCGATACTGGAACGGATGCGCCAGCACGGTCTTGCCGCCAGAGTCACGCAGTATCTCCACAGCCCTGTCGAAGGGTATGTGGTTGCGGCGGACATAATATTTCTGCCCTGGGGCCAGATACCTGGCAAATGCGTCCTTTACTGACGAGGCGAGGCCGCACTCCATCAGCTTCACCGCAAAATGCGGTCTGCCCACGGTGGACTCCGGATAGCGGCGGTACATCTCCTCCGCCGTCACCGGTATGCCGTCGGCTCTCATGAGGGCGGCCATCTTCTCGTTGCGCTCCCGGCGGTCGTTTATGACCCACTCTATGGCAGGGGTCAGCTCCGGCGCGGCGGGGTCGAAGAGGTAGCCCAGCAGGTGTATCTCCGTGTGCTGCCAGCCTGTGCTGACCTCGATGCCCGGCACCACTTCAACGCCCAGTTTTTCGCCCTCTTCCCGGGCCTCGGCAAGTCCGCCCACCGTGTCGTGGTCGGTGACTGCCACGGCGGCAAGGCCGGATTCTTTGGCCAGGAGGACAAGCTCTGCCGGCGTAAGTGTCCCATCGGATTTTGTTGTGTGGGCATGGAGGTCGATGGATTTCATCACATTATCTCTTTCAGCAGTTTTTCTGCTTTTTCGTATATTTTTCCCGGCTCCCCGCCGATGAAGAATTCCCCGTTTTCATACAGCACTCTGCCGTTTATCATGGTCAGGCGCACATTCTCCTTTGAGCCCGCATAGACTATGTTTTTGGCGATATTGTGCAGCGGGCGCATGTTTGGCCGCATAAGGTCGATGACGATAAGATCTGCCTTTTTGCCCGGGGCAATGTCGTCGCAGTTACCGAGTCCAATGGCCCTGGCCCCGCCCTGGCAGGCCATTTTCAGCGCCATATCCGCCGGGCAGGCCGCCGCGTCGCCGGTGAGGTATTTCTGCAGCGCCACCACAAGGTACATCTCCCGAAACATGTCCAGCGCGTTGTTGCTGGCGGAGCCGTCAGTGCCGATGGCCAGATTTACCCCGGCGTCCGCCAGGCGGCACACCGGCGCTATGCCGCTGGCCAGCTTCAGGTTTGAGGCTGGGTTCGTAACCGCCCACAGACCTTTTCGAGCAAATATGTCCACGTCCTCGTCCGACATCCACACGCAGTGGAAGCCGCCGCCGCCGAAATCGTACAGCCCCAGCGAATCCAGCAGCACGGTGGGCGTGGCCCCATGGCGGGCGGCGCAGCCCTCAACCTCCGCCTTTGTCTCGGAATTGTGGGTGAAAAACGGTGCCCTGTATTTGTGCACCAGCTCAGACATGAATTTCATGCGGTCCAGTCCGGTGGTGTATTCAGCGTGTATGCCCAGGATGTAGCTTACAAGCGGGCTGCCTGAATTGAATTTAAGATACTCCCGCTCGATGTCTTCGGGGTCGGCATCGAAGTCGTTCAGCGCCCCGCAGATGACCGTGCGGAAGCCGCTGTCGATGTTGGCGGCGGCGTAAGCGTCGTTTTTCATGTACATATCGAAGCTTGCCGTGATGCCGCTGGTGAGGTACTCCATTATGGCGATGCGGGTCATCTCGTATATAAGTTCCGGCGTGAGCTTCGCCTCCATGGGGAACACCTGCTGACAAAGCCAGTCGTTCAGCGGCAGATCGTCGGCATAGGAACGCAGAAATGTCATGGCGGAATGTGTGTGGGCGTTTTTGAAGGACGGCATCACCAGATCTCCCCGCAGGTCTATCTCCCGCTCAAAAGCGGGCCTGTCGGGTTTTTCCGGACCCACATATGCTATGCGCTCCCCGTCGGTCCAGACCTCGTCCCCGGATATTTTAACGCCGTCCGAAAAAGTCATGACCCGGCCGTTATAAAATCTTATCATCCCAAAATCCTCTTATATTCTTTCGTCCATGGTCTCATGGGCAAGCTTCTCCGCTCCGTCCGAGAGGGGCTGGAGCTCCGCCGCGCCGTATTTGTGCTCCAGAGCGGTTTTTATGAGATAATCGCAGAATTCCGGGTTTTTCGGCAGCAGCGGCCCATGGCTGTATGTGCCGAACACGTTTTTGTACCGGGCGCCCTCCGTCTTGTCCTCCCCGTTGTTGCCGAAGCCGGAGAGCACCTCACCCAGGGCTCTGACGTCAGGACCCAGATACGTCTTGCCGCTGTGGTTTTCAAAGCCCACCACCACGCTGCCGCCGGACGAGGGCAGGCAGCGGTATTTGTAGTTTCCGATCATCCGGGTGTCCGACCCCACGGTGTAAAGGTCCACCGCGCCGATGAAGTCGCAGCGCACACCCTCGTGGGTCTTGTAATAATTGCCCAGCATCTGATACCCGCCGCAGATGGTGAGGAATGTCTTGCCGTCGGCAACTGCGGATCTTATCTCCGCGTCCTTGCCCCGGTGCAGATCGTCCAGCAGCACCTCCTGCTCGAAGTCCTGCCCGCCGCCGATGAACACAATGTCGCAGTCCGCAAGCCTTGCTTTTTCTCCTATGGGAAGTCTGGTCACCTGACAGCCGATGTGCCGCCATTCCAGCCGGCGGCGCAGACAGATAATATTGCCGTTGTCGCCGTATAGGTTCAGCACGTCGGGGTACATGTGGCAGATCTTAAGCTCCATATCCATATTCTCACTCCCAGAATTCCGCGCCGCCGCAGCGCTTGATAAGATGCTCCCTCAGCTCCAGCATGGCGGTGTAGGTTGGCATTATGAACACCGGCTCATCCCGCTTTTGAAGATCGTCCAGCAGCTTTTCATAGTCGGTCTCCGCCGACAGCTTCTCCTCCGGCACTCCTGCGTACTTCATGCGCACCTGCATGTCCGCCGCCCGGTCGCCGGATACGATGACCTTCTTCACCCGCCTGTCCATGCCCGCCAGCTCCTCAAACTCGGCGTCCCATATCCATGAAATGTCCGTGCCGTCCGCGGACCGGTCGTTTAGGCACACGGCCAGGGTGAAGGGATCGGATATATCCCGCAGAAATTCCAGCACCTGATTGGCGCCGGCAGGGTTTTTTATAAGCATCATTCTGGCCCCCCGCCCGCCCAGGTCGAATTTTTCCATGCGTCCGAAGCCGCACTTGAACTGACTCAGCGCCCTGATGGCGGTCTGCACGTCCACGCCCATTTCCGTCGCCGCGGTCAGCGCGCCGGCGGCGTTATAGATGTTGTACACCGCGGGGAGGTTTATGGTGACGGCCTGCCTGTCGCCGCGGATATTCATCACCACGGCGCTGCCGTCCGCCGTACGTTCCGCTACATCCGTCACCGCCACGTCGGCGCTGTGTCGGGAGTAACCGCACTTGGGGCAGTAGAAACCGCCCAGATGGCCGTATGTGATGTACTCGTATTCGTACTCGGTTTTGCAGCGTATGCAGTGAGTAGCGTCAGATATTTCCGGCTTCCGGTGGTTTTTCGCCGCCGTGCCGTCTATGCCGTAGAACACGCAGCGGTTGGGCAGATCCAGAGACAGCGACGATGTAAGTGAGCAGTCGGCGTTCAGGCACAGCACCGTGTCCGGCGTCTTTTTCAGGCCCTCGCGGATATTCTCCAGCGTGTGGGTGACCTCGCCGTAGCGGTCCAGCTGGTCGCGGAAAAGATTGGTCACCAGCACGGCCTTGGGCTGCAGCTCACCGAACACCCGGCGGGCGGCGGCCTCGTCGCACTCGATGACGGCGTATTTTTTCCGTGGCTTCCCGGTAAGCGAGGCGTTGAGCACAAATTCCGTCGTTATGCCGGAAATGAGATTCGCGCCGGAGCGGTTGGCAAAATAGTCGAAGCCGGCCTCCTTAAAGGCCTCCTCAACCATACGAGCGGAGGTGGTCTTGCCGTTGGTGCCGGTGATGGCCACAGTGCGCACGTCCTTTGCCAGCACTTTAAGCAGACCGGGGCACACCTTCAGCGCAAATCTGCCGGGCATGGCGGTGCCGCCGCGGTGAAGAAGCCGGGCCATCGCCCGGAGGAGCCTGCACAGCAGGCATGCGAAAAAAACGGAAACGCTCATATTCAAACCTCGAAACAGCCGGGCATGGCCCGGTGAATTCATATATGCATATTTAATTATTTTAACATACAGTACCGTCATTTGCAACGGACAGGCCCCCTTAAACAATATGCCCGTGATCATTTGCCTATACCGCGGAAAAATATCAGGAAAGCATTGAATGTTGAGGACTTTTCGGTTATATTTGTTCTATAAGAACAAAACCTGGAGTTTAATTTATAAATTTGCAGGAGGAAAAAACATGAAATTCTCATCCAAGATCGAAAAATGCGGTCTGTCTCCCATGCGCAAGTTCGCCCCCTACGCCGTGGAGGCCGAAAAGGCCGGCAAGAAGATCTATCACCTGAACATCGGCCAGCCAGATATTGCCACTCCCCCAGCCTATTTCGATGCCGTTAAAAACTTCTCCCAGCCTGTTCTGGCCTACGCTCCCTCCGCCGGCATCCCCGAGCTGCTGGAGGCCGTTGCCGGCTATTACGGCAAGATCGGCGCGCCCATCACCACAGCCGACATTCTGGTGTCCACCGGCGGCAGCGAGGCCCTGCAGATGCTCATGGCCTGCATCCTTGACGACGGCGACGAGATAATCGTGCCGGAGCCCTTCTACCCCAACTACAACACCTTTGTCCGCCTCACCGGCGCCAAGGTGCACCCCATCACCACCTCCCCGGAGGAGGGCTATAAATTCGCCATCCGCGAGAGAGTTGAAGCCTGCATAAACGAGCATACCCGCGCCATTCTGTTCACAAACCCCGGCAACCCCACCGGCACCGTGCTGACGAAGGACGAGATAAAACTTATGGCCGACATCGCCCGCGAGCACAACCTGTTCATAATCGGCGACGAGGTGTACCGTGAGTTCGTTTACGGCGGCGAGCCGCTGATGAGCCTGCTGCAGCTTGAGGGCTATGACGAGAACGTGGTGGTCATCGACTCCGTTTCCAAGCGTTTCTCCGCCTGCGGCGCCCGCATAGGCTGCGTCATTTCCCGCAACAAGGAGCTCATGGCCCAGGCCATGAAATGGTGCCAGGGCCGTCTGTGCTCCGCCACCATCGACCAGGTGGGCTCCGCCGCCCTGTACACCGTGGGTCCGGAGTACTTTGCCGCCGTCCGCGACGAATACCGCGACCGCCGCGACGCGCTGGTTGCAGGTCTGAAGAAGATCCCAGGCGTGGTATATTCCGAGCCCAAGGGCGCCTTCTACGTCATGGCCGCCCTGCCCGTGGATGACGCGGACAAGTTCCAGCAGTGGCTGCTCACCGACTTCGACCTTGACGGCGACACCGTGATGTTCGCCCCCGCCGAGAGCTTTTACGAGACGCCCCACCACGGCGTGAACGAGATCCGCATGGCTTACGTCATCAAAAAGCCCGATCTGGAGCGTGCCATGGAAGTCCTGGCCGCCGGCATCAAAAAATACAACGAGACCCACTGAACTGAACCGCAATAAGCATCAAGCGCTGCGAATGATTGCTCATTCGCAGCGCTTTTTTGTTGGTTTATTTTGCATTATCTGCTTACAGAGCGGAGAAATCCGCCTTTTTTTGCGACCCCGTTTCTTTCCCGCGTTAGAAGGACGCCAGGGGAGCGTTCCGCGCTCGCTCCCCCTGGACCCTCTCCCACCGGCAAAGAAGGGGCCTGCGGGCCCCCTCGTTTGATTACCCCCGAATTACGGGGACAAAGAACGAAGAGCAGATGGACGGGCGTCTAAGCCGCCGCCCACACCCGGCCAGCCTGCAATTTTCGTGGGCGGGCAAAGCGTCAGCGGAGCCAACTTAAATAATGCACGGCTAAGAGCGTCGAAGAGGCTTCATGTCAGGGCGGAAATTAATGGTCAAGGCCTCGACAGCAGGCCGCCCACAGCCCTTGTATTATAGAGTAGTAGTTTTTATAGTCCCTCTCCAAGGACTGTGTGCTACACTGTAAGGGATGCTGTGGATTGGTTTCACAGCCCTACCACAAGATGGTTTCAGAAAGGTTCCAACCACAGCCCTTTGCCGTTTTGTTAATCAGTTAAATACCGCTTCACGGTTTATTTGGAACAAGGTTACAAAGCAAAGTGCCCTTTCTTGGAGAGTATACGAAGGGGAAGCCGTTCTTTTCCGCGGAAAGAACGGCTTCCCCTTTTGAAAACAATATAGACAAATTTCAGTTATCGCGCTGCTTTAAGGCGAGAGCTTTTTTCAATATCCCCAGTCGTCCGCAACCCATGGACTGTTTTTGTCGGCTCTTATAAGAGTAAAGCTCCAGCCGTAATCCGTGTCAGGCGACCACGCGTCCTTTGCGTCGGCGGAGGTATGGAAATCGGAAAACAGCACAATGGTATTCTCCGCCGCGGCCCCGTTCACGGAGCCTTTGCCGCTGCTGAGGTAACTCTGAACATAGTAGTCAGACTTTGCCTCGTCATAGTACAGGCTTTTCAGTGTGCATACCCGAAAGCTCCTGATCTTAGCCTCCGTCACCTTTACTGCCTGCTTAATCTCCGCTTCGGAGAATTTTGCCGACGGGCCGATGCGCACCTTTACCCCCGCGTCGTCGTATTCAGTGCCGGCAAAGGTCTCTATGGCAGAGGCCAGATCAGCTATCCGTGCTGCGCCGCCCGAGGTCTTTTTCACATTATTCAGCACTTTCAAAAACTTTGCTCTCACATCCTCGCGGCTCTGCAGTCCGCCCTGTACGCCTATCGCCATGCACAGCTGAGTCTGGGCGATTTCCCCCGCCGGCGTCACCGCCTCCGCGCCAATGGAGTCGATATACCCCAGCACGGAAACCGGGTCTGCCATAAAGCGGTTCAGCAGCTCGTCAGCTCCGCCCTCGGAGCCTGCGCCGTCGACGCTGAGAAAGTACGCGCCCAGTGCGGGCAGCGACATGGCCGTAAAGTCCACCGGCGTTATCATGCGCAGCATGTCCTGAGTTATGCCGTAGTCCGCGGGTTCAATGCTCACCGCCTCCGCGGCAAATTTCCAGCCGTCAAACAGCTTGTAGGACTTGCCGTTGATGGACAGCGTGAGGTTGGACAGCCTGTCGCCGTTTAACATGCACTCCGGAGCCTTGGCCAGGTTTTTAATCTGGCCAGGCTCTCCCTGGCAATACGATGCCTTCTCGTCCTCCACAATGGCGCCGGTTTTCTTAATCCAGCCGGCGTCGCCGTATCCGGTCTCCACATACCACGCGGTCTCCGGGTGCAGGCAGTATGCGGCCGCCAGCTCACTGTTTCCGGCCAGCGCCGCCTCAACGGCGCTGCCGTCGGCCGCCGCGACGACGTTGACGGTTAAATCCCCGTTAAGGAAATTTGCGCCCAGCGTGTTGACAAAATTCAGGGCGCGGGTTATCTTTCCCGCCTTGATGTCGTACACGAAAAGCCCGTAGGAGCCGTGGAACACGATGATATTGTCGTCGGCATAATCCACCGCTGCCGGCCCGGCCGTCTGCATGAGCAGCGATTCGTCGGTGAGGTTCCACTGCACTGCGGTTAAAAAGTCGAGCCGGCTGGACACGAAGACATAGCCGTCGGCGGTCTTTTTCAGACCTATCGTCTTCTGTGAGGAAGACGGGCCCGAAGTGCAGGTGAGATAAACCATATCCGGATCAGCTGCATGGCGGTAGCCTGAAAGCACCTTGACCGGGCAGTAGTTGGTGTCGCCGTGCATATGATAATAGATTTTCGCGTCCGCGTCGTATGTGAACAGCGCAAGGCCCCTGCCGGCAGTCCCTGCAAGCGTGACGCCAAGATTTTTCTCAAGCTCCTTGTCCATGTTCCCGGCGAGCATGATATTCACGTCCGTCTCTGCCTGGCTTATACCCAGCAGCGACTTTTCTTTGTCTGTCAGGGGGCGATCATAGTCGTTCCCGGTGCCGTTATAGAACATCTGGAACAGGTTAACGCCCTGCGGCGTATCGAAGGAGTCGTTGGCTATGTTATTGTGCAGCATTGATTCGCTGTCGGAGCCGTTGAAAAATTCCGTATTGAAGTACCTGATTTCCTCCGCCGTCAGAGTCGTCGTATCCCCCGCTGTATCATTTGAGGACGCCGCCGGCGTTTTCGCGCCGGTGAAGGCGCAGCCGGTGAGGACAAGCGCCAGCGCCAGCGTGATCGCAGCGGCGGGGGCGCGGTATCGCGGCTCTTTTGCAAGGGCCTCCAGCCGGTTTTTCATTTCCCGGCCTCCCGCAGTCATCATGGCGGCAGCCTTGGAAAGTCCGGCGGACGCCCGCCCCACGGCCACCATATCCAGAAGCGCTCCGCCGTAGGAAAGCCGCTCCTCCCGGGGCATTGCCGCCGTTACCGCCTCGTCGCAGGCAAGCTCCCCGTCCTCTCTGGACTTTGCCGCCGCCAGCCACGCCAGCGGGTTCCACCACCAGACCGCCAGGCACAGGCAGCGCACAAGACACAGCCAGTTGTCCCCCCGGCGCAGATGGGCAAACTCATGCTTAAGCACCCAGTCCGCGCGGCCGTATTCCGCCGCTCTGGGGGTCAGATATATGGCCGGGCGGAAAAATCCGAACAGGCAGGGCGACTTGATCATATCCGTTTCATATACAGGCACGCCCTCCGCTTCCATGTCCAGTCTGCGGCGGGTCTTTCTCAGCCCCGCGTACAGCTTCATGTTGCCCAGGGCAAACCAGACGGCCGCTGCCAGCGCGCCGTATTTCCATATCTCCGGCAGCAGCGCGCCCCAGTTTATTTCCCGCGCCTGGGTCGGCTGAGTCCAGAGCTCCGGCGATGCGGGCACGGCTGCGGTTTCGGAGGATACAGCCGTTTGAGTCGTGACCGGTGCCGGGGACGACTGAGTTACTGGCGAAGTATAAGCCGTCTCACCGGAAAAGTGCTCCGGCAGCGCGTTTACAACTCCGGCGGGTCCACTGAACGCCATGCCGGGTACAAGCAGCCGCACCGCCACCGCCGCCCACAGCCAGCACCGCACCCTGGCGGATATTTTGTTTCCTGAGGCTAGGCGCAGCAGCAGGACGGCGAGGATGAGCGCGCAGGACGACACTATCCAGCCTGTCATTTTCCCGCCTCCTCCGCTCTTGTAAGCACCCGGCGCAGTTCCTCTATCTCATCGCGTGACAGGCCCTTTTGCCCCGCCATGGACGCTACCAGCAGACTGAGACTGCCGCCGTAGACCTTGGAAAGGAAATTCTCCGTCTCCGCCTCGGCCACCTCGTCCCGGCTGAAGCAGGGACGGTACAGGCGGGAGCGCGGCCCTTCCTCATACGACACGAGTCCCTTCTCCTCCATCCGGCGCACTGTGGTGTTGGTGGTGCTTTTGGCCCAGCCAAGTTTTTTCTGCATGGCCCGCACCAGCTCCATCAGCGTCCTGGGGGACGCGTTCCAAAGTTCCTCCATTACCTGCCACTCGCTGTTGGATATACCCGGTTTTTCAGACATTCCCATCCCTCCTGTGCTACACTTGTAATACACACAATACCACGCTGTGTTACAAATGTCAACCTTAATATTTCCGTTCAAAATGTATACATTTCAAATTTGTCTTGACATATCTGGGTTTTTTTGTAACTTGCGCAATAAAACGCTTTTCTTCTTAATTAAAAAATAGGGAAAATAAATTCAGCTTATTTTTTTGAGGGGGAAAATAGGATGAAACGGTATGTCAAACTGCTGTGCGCGGCACTTTCGCTGGTGCTGATGCTCAGTCTTTTGCCTGTCGGCGCCTTTGCGGCCGTGGTGCGTCCCGGCGCTACCGACGGAGCCAGCGGCGTGGCAAACGCCATTGAGGACTTTCTCAAGGGTAACCTTAAGGACCCGTCGGCATCGGAGGTCATAGGCAAGGTCACCGACGTAATCACCGGCATCGACGTGGAGAACATGGAAAACGTTATCGCCTCCAAGCTTGCGAATTATGATTACTCCGCCGCAAGCCAGCTTCTTGGCAGCGGAATTTTGAAAATCACCCAGAAGGCCGCCGGCGACATAGCCGCCAAGGCCAACGGACAAATGACGGACGACGTAAAAAAAGGCAGCCAGACCCGGTATTTCTGGGTATTCAAATGCGACGACGCCTTCTATACCTCCACCGCCAAAGATCTGGTGCTGGAGCCCGCCGCGGGTGCCGAGGTACATATGATCGGCATGAGCCTTTCCGGCCAGTACGTTGAGCTTATTACCAAGACCGACGCCCTGGGCATGGCCACTTTCGACGACGTGCCCTACGGACAGTATTTCTGCGGCGCGTCGTACACAGACCCTAACACGGGTTACGCCTACGAAACCGAGACCATGTCTGAGCATGTTTGGGTCCCCGCCAGCGGCAGGCTGCAAAACCTGACCATGACCCGCGTGGACGCTCTCAGCAATGCGTATATCGATCAGATAAAGCGCGAGCTGGTGGCCAAGGGCTGCGATCTCACAAATATCTGGAAGCCCGGTTCCGTCAGTACCGACATCAGCGACGGCAGCACCCCGCTTGCCTCCGGCGCTCCGGAGCTTAACACCAAGGATCACGACGCATATATCAAGGGCGTGGGCGGCGGCAAATTCGCCCCTGCCGGCCCTCTCACCAGAGCCGCCGCGGCCCAGATGCTTTATAATCTTCTCACCGACGACAGCCGCGCGCAGTATTATATAACCACAAATTCATTCACCGATGTCTCCGCAGGCAAATGGTACAACGCCGCCGTGAGCACGCTGGCCAACGCGGGAGTCATCGACGGATATAAAGACGGCACCTTCAAACCCGACAGAGCCATAACCCGGGCGGAGTTCATAAAGCTCGTGGTGGCAATGTACGGAGTAACCGAGAATGCCTCCGCTTCCTTCACCGATCTCAGCGCCTCCAACTGGGCCTATAAGTACATCGCCACCGCCGCGGCCAAGGGCTGGATCACCGGCTACACTGACGGCAGCTGCGGCGCAGCCAGAAACATGCAGCGCGGCGAGGCCGTGACCTTCATGAACCGTGTGCTGGGACGCACGTGCGATACCTCATACGTATCTGCGAACCGGGCCTCCCTTGTAACCTTCACCGACGTTCCCACCGGTCTGTGGTGCTACGGCGCGGTAATGGAAGCCGCAAACGCCCATACATACACCGTATCCGGCACCTCCGAGACCTGGACTGGCGGGAGGTAAAGTGTGTCACAAATGTAGCACGTTAAAAGTTACAATTTTGTAATTTTTAACAATTGCCCGGTCACTTCCCCGTTTTCTGTCTGAAAAATGAGTATAAAAAGTGTAAACCCGGTAACAAAATAGAGAAATTATACTCTATTTTTCCAGACCCAACCCGGATAAAATTGAGTCAATCAAATGATAGAGTTCGCGTAAAACTCATGTCATAAAAATCAGGAGGAAGAAAAATGAAGAAAGGTAAAAGATTTCTTTGTCTGCTGCTCGTGGTTGCAATGACCCTGAGCATCATGTCAACCGGCGTCCTGGCCGCCACGGCCAATGACACTCAGGACGACGCAGCATGCACATCCGTCGTGGCCACTCAGTCTCTGCTGTCAAAGTTTCTGACAGCTGTCAAATCTCTGCTCAACGGTGACACCATCGATGCAAGCAGCGCGCTTGAAGCTCTGTTTTCAAGCGAGTTCACTTTTGACTCTTCTACATCTAGTGAAATAGTAGTTGCGATCAATGCCTGCCAGCCCGACGTGCTGAAAGAAATCCTTGCAAAGTTCAGCATAGGCGACTGCAACTGCGCCAACGTCGTCAGAATCATCAACGGCCTTTTGGCTAAAGGCAATGTCAAAGCCGTTGAGATTCTGCTCGGCGCCCTGAGCAAGAATGCCGACGCGCTCAAGGGTGTTCTGAGTTTAATGTCCTGCGACAAGCTGATGGAGCTGCTGAGCACACTCAATAAAACCGGCAGCGCCGCCTTCGATACTATAATAAATGCTCTGTCCACCAGCCAGTTCGCTGAGCTGCTGAAGGCCGCGCTTGCAGCCAAAGCTGATTTTGTCGGCCAGCTCTTGAAAGACTGCGATATGAATACAATTATCAGCGCCCTCAAGAGCATTGACCTTACGAAGCTTGACCCCAGTGCGCTGATCAAGGCACTGGAAGGACTCAAGACTGCCAGCACCGCAAAGTTTGAAAACCTGCTGAAAGCCATGAAGCAGTTCCTGCCCTCCTCCGTTCTGCAGGCCATGATCGACAAGGCTGTTGCCAACGGCAGCACCATTGCCGCAGATCTTGCCGGACTTATCACTGCCACCGGCAGTGCCACCACAGGTCTCAACGAGCTGCTTACCGCCATTGCCAACGGGAACAGTGCGGCTGCAATCAAGCTTATCGAAGGCTTCTTCGACAACAAAACTCTCTCCAACATCATCGGCTCCCTCAACGAGACCCAGCTGGGCGCTCTGGCCGCTCTGCTGAAGAGCAACAGCGAGGCATTCAAGGAGTTTGTTGACAATCTGCCCTTCGCAAAGCTCAGCGCTCTGCTGCTTGAGGCCATGAAGGATAACACCGCAATAGTCGGCGATCTTATTAAGAACTTCCCGTCCGCCTCTATTGCCAGCGTCCTGAACACCCTCACTCAGGCTCAGGTTAACAATCTGGCCAAACTGCTGACGAGCAATACCGACGCCTTCAGCATTCTTCTCAAAAACGGCCCCGCAGCCAAGCTCACCTCCATGATCAATACACTTCTGGGCAACGGAACCGGCACCGCTCTTATCAATGCCAACAAGGACCTGCTGATAAAGATGATCGAGAACCTGCCTTCATCCAGACTCCAGGCTCTGCTTCTCAACATCAATGATAACGCCGCCAAGGTCATGGTCCAGGCGCTTGCCTCCACCCCCAGCGCTCTGAAGGCTCTGCTTGATGCCCTGCCCTCCGCAAAGCTCACCTCCATGATCAATACGCTTCTCGGCAGCGACGCTCTCAACAGCCTGGTTCAGGGCAACGGTGCCCTGCTTCTCACCATGCTTCAGAACCTCAGCCCCGCAAAGCTTCTGGAGGTTCTGACGACCCTGAGAGGCCAGAACCTTGCCGTTCTCCAGACTCTTCTCACCCGCAACGGGACAGTCCTTGCCGCCGTGCTGGGCAATCTTGCCAACGCTGACTTCATCAAGAACCTCTCCGAAGCCAACCTCAACAACGTAAAGGCTCTTATGGATATTATTGTCGGCAACGCCACTGCCTCCAGCACCCTGCTTGAGGCTCTGTCCAAGCTGAACGCCGAAGCGCTGAACAATCTGATGACCCTCTTCAGCAAGACTCAGCTGGGCCAGCTGCTCTCCAAGCTCGGCATCAAGAACATCTCCGATCTTCTTGCAAAGTTCAGCAACAACGATCTCATCACCTTCTTCAAGAATCTGCTTGCCAAGGGCTTCTCCTTTGACCAAATAAAGACCTTCATCGCCAACCTTATCAACAACACCACCAACTCCTCGCTGCTTGCCAAGCTTAAGGCTCTGTTCGACAACCTGAAGGCTCTGCTTGGCCTGGGCGGCAGCGACACCGATATCAGCGACGACAAGACCCCGCTGGCCGGCGGCATGCTGACCACCGATCACATCGCGTATGTCCAGGGCGTGGGCAACGGCAAATTCCTGCCTTACGGACCCATGACCCGTGCAGCCGCCGCGCAGATGCTCTACAATCTGCTCACCGACAGCAGCCGCGAGATGTACTACTCCACTTCCAGCACCTTCTCTGATGTTTCTTCCGGCAGCTGGTACAGCGCCGCAGTCAGCACTCTGGCCAACGCGGACGTCATCAACGGCTATCCCGACGGCAGCTTCAAGCCCGACAGAGCCATCAGCCGCGCCGAGTTCATCAAGCTGATCGTTGCAATGTTCGGTGTGGACGAGAGCGCAACCGCTTCCTACACCGATCTCAAGACCTCCAACTGGGCATATCCGTACATTGCCACCGCCACCTCCAACGGCTGGATCACCGGCTACACCGACGGCAGCTGCAAGCCCACCAACAGCATCCAGCGCGGCGAAGCCGTGACCTTTATGAATCGCGTGCTTGTCCGTACCTGCGATACCAGCTATGTTGCAGCTCACCTCAGCTCCCTCAACACCTTCACCGATGTGAAGACCAATCTGTGGTGCTATGCAGCGGTCATGGAAGCTGCAAACGGCCATAATTACTCCACTTCCACCGGCTCAGAGGTCTGGACAAGTCTGAAGTAATCCCGGTTCCCGAAAGACAAATAAATAAGTAAACCTTCAGCCGGCCACCGTACCAGGTGGTCGGCTGAAGTATTGAGTATGCATTTTTTGCCCAAAGTGTTAAATTTGTAACCAAACTTGAGGTATCAGAAATGAAGAAATCCAAAAAAATACTTAGTCTGGTGCTGGTATTCGCCCTGACGCTCAGCCTTATGTCCGTGGGCGTGTTCGCGGCTTCCGCCTCTGACGCGCAGCCTGTATCCGCCGCTTCCGGCGATGACGCCCATACCCAGGGGCTCATAACACTCGGTCTGCTGCTCAATAAGCTGCTTCAGGATACGAACAGCAGCTTCGGCAACAACGACGGCAACAACGACGGCAACAACGGCAATCAGGATGGCGTCACCGGCAACAGCAACAACATGATAGGCTCCCATGACGGCCAGAACGGCAACAATAACGGCAACGACAATGCCAACGGCAACATCATAGGTTCCGAAAACGGCGGCAACGGCAACAACAACGGCAACGGCAACACCGTCAACATCGGCAGCCTGTTCAGCATTGTCATTGGCAATCCTACCGACACCCTGGCCCAGTCCAACCTGGTCACCGCTCTCTCCGGGCTTGTCAAGGCCGGAACCCTCAGCCAGAGCGCGCTGCGCACCATGGTTTCCACTCTCAACGGCTCCGGCACCATGCTCTCCAAGCTTTCAAGCCTGCTGAAGATCCTCAAATCCAATGGTCTGCTGGGCAACACCATGTATGACAAGCTGCTCGCTCAGCTCGGCGGCACCAACATCTCCGACGAAAGCACCCCGCTGGCCGGCGATATGCTCAATTCTACCGACCATATTGCCTACGTTCAGGGCGTGGGCGGCGGCAAATTCAATCCCAACGGCTCCATGACCCGCGCCGCGGCCGCTCAGATGCTCTATAATCTGCTCACCAGCACCAGCCGTGAGATGTACTATTCCACCTCCAGCCGCTTCTCCGACGTACCCTCCGGCGCATGGTACAGTGCGGCTGTCAGCACCCTTGCAAACGCGGGCGTCATAGACGGCTACACCAACGGCACCTTCGGGCCGAACAAGCCCATTACCCGTGCCGAGTTCATAAAACTGGTCGTTGCAATGTACGGTGTGGATGATACCGCAACCGCTTCCTACACCGACCTCAAATCCGGCAACTGGGCTTATCCGTACATAGCCACCGCCACTGCCAACGGCTGGATCACCGGCTACACCAACGGCAGCTGCGGCCCCACCAGAAGCATGGGACGCGGCGAGGCTGTGACCTTTATGAACCGTGTGCTGGGCCGCTCCTGCGATACCAGCTATGTTGCAGCTCACCTCAGCTCCCTCAACACCTTCACCGATGTGAACACCAGTCTCTGGTGCTACGGCGCTGTCATGGAAGCTGCAAACGGCCACACCTATACCACCTCCGGCTCTTCCGAAACCTGGACCGGGGTTACAAGGTAAATGTCCTCCTGAGCAAAGAACTCCCGCCCTCTTGGGCGGGAGTTTTCTTATTAAAAAAGCAAGACGGTTCTTTTTGTGCAAAAGAACCGTCTTGCTTTTTCTATATTGGAATATTCTCTCAGATCTCCCGGAAGGCCTTCACACAGGCTGCCAGAATGTCCGCCGTCTTTTCCAGACCCAGCTTACTGCTGTTGGCCACGATGTCATAGCCGCGGGAATCGCCCCACTTACGGTCGCAGTAATAGTTGTGATAAGTTTTGCGCCTGCGGTCCACATCCTTCATAATGGTCTCGGCCTCTTTTTCGGAGACCTTCTCAGTCTCCATCAGGCGGTGTATCTTGACATCCCTGTCGCCCTCGATGAAAATGCGCACCACATTGGGGTTGTCCTTGAGCACCTGTTCGGCGCATCTGCCCACCACAATAAACGACTCGCCGCTCATGGCCTTGCAGTTTATGTAATTGAAGGTCATCTCTGCCACATTTTCCTCAAGTGAATTGGAATATTCGCCTATCCTGCGGGACAGGAAAAAGTTCACGGGCTTCTCGTCCATTTTGCTTACGACTTCCTTGCTGTAACCGCTGGTAAGGGTGGTGGCTTCCACGATCTCCTTGTCGTACAGCTTGATGCCAAGCTTCTCCGACATCATCTGTGCGATATAATGTCCGCCGCTGCCGTGTTCGCGGCCCACAGTGACGATTATCTGCTCTTTCATCAGCAAACCCACCTTTTAATTAATTCAGTAAATTCATTATAACACAGGCTCAGTGAAAATCACAGATATTTTACAAACAGGCACAGCATGGATATGCCAACCACCAGAATAGTGGCGGGGACGCAGTACTTGCAGTACTTGCCCCAGCTGATGGGATGGCCCTGCTTGGCCGCTGCGGAGGTGCCCACGACGTTAGCGGAAGCACCGATAGGCGTACCGTTGCCGCCCATATCCGTGCCCAGAGAAAGCGCCCAGGCCAGTACCGACAGATCCATGCCCTGGGTGGCGGCAATGGAACGTATAACAGGCACCATTGTGGCCGCAAATGGAATATTGTCTATGAAGGCGCTGGCAACAGCCGACAGCCAGAGGATGATAAGAACAACGATCTTTATGCTGCCGCCGCTGATGTTGGTGATAAACTTGGCCAGCGAAGTCAGAACGCCTGTTTGGTCAAGGCCGCCGACGGAAATGAACAGGCCTACAAAGAACAGCAGAGTCTTGTAATCCACACCCTTGATGATGGGCTTGATGTCCTTTGGTCCGGAGGTAAGCGCGGTGGAAATGAGCGTGAGCGCGCTGACGATCACTCCGATAAACGCTACGGACAGCTCCGTCTGCGCATGGGTCACCAGCAGTACGACAGCCACCAGAAATACGGCAGTGCCGCCGATGAAGGCGCGGATATTGGTTATCGCGCTGGCCGGCTGGGGGCACTGGATGCCATGGGAGCGGGTGCTCTCGCTCTTTTTCAGATCCTTGCGGAAGCAAAGCCAGAAGAAGATAACCGTAAACACGAAGCCCACAGCGACGATGACGCCGGTGTTGCTGATAAAGTCTGAGAAGGTGTAACCCAGGGAGGTGCCGATGATGATGTTGGGGGGATCGCCGCACATGGTGGCGGAGCCGCCCAGGTTGGCGCAGAATATTTCCGACAGAACCATGGGTACGGGATCAAACTCCAGCACATGAGCAAGCTCCAGCGTGACGGTGGCCAGGAAGAGGACCACTGTGATGCTGTCTATGAACATGGCCAGGAACGCAGACATGCACATGAAGCAGATGAGCAGGGGCACTACGTGATAGTGCACCAGCTTTGCCAGGGACAGGCACAGCCATCTGAAGAAGCCGGCGTTGCCAAGGCCCTCCACCATGATCATCATGCCGGCAACAAATATTATCGTCGCCCAGTTAACACCGGTGGTTCCGCCCTCCGAGGCGCCGTACCAGAAGCCCCGGGTAAACAATATTTTCAAATTCAGCGTGTCGACAATGGCCTGAGTGCTGTGCATGCACAGTCCGAAGACTACCACGATCACCAGCAGCCCGCTGCCAAGCGTTATGTACTGACGCTCAAATTTGTCCAGAATTATAAGCAGAAACATGCCAAGGAAAATCACCGTGGCAACTATTTGAGCTATCATATCAGATTACTCCTCCATTCGTTTCATGGACGGCATTTGTTTCTTCGTCCTATCGCAGTGATGTAATCTAACACCGTTTTATTGCAAAGTAAATGGGCAGAAATGCCCGACTGGTGGAGTTCGGTTATTATTTCACAAGTTGCACCTTAACTTTCCGATTTGTTCAAATAACGTAACCTCAATTGTCTGTATTTTCGCCGATTCTTGTATTCATAAAGCGCCCCGAGCCAGGCGCGTACAAGTACGAATATTTATTTTCCAAATTTGAGCATAAGCACTGTGAAATGTCATCCGTTAGTGATATAATATTAACAATTCATGATTCATTTGATCTGCGTCTCGGCAGTGATGAAAAATCTATATTATATGTAAGGGGGAATATGTATGAGCATGACTCTCACACCTGAACAGCAGGAAATGCTGTCAGGCGCGCAGGGCGAGACCATGGCCAGGATAATGAAAACGCTGGTCATGTACGGCGAGACCTTCGGTGCGGAAAAAATGGTGCCTGTCACCAGCCAGTACGGGCACACAGTTATTTCCTTCGGCATCGGCGTTATGAAGCCTGTGTACGATCTGTACGACAAGCTCATCGACTCTGGGGCAAAATCCCGTCAGGAATTTTCAGCGGATCCCCGGCCGCTGGACAAAAACATTCCCACCACTCTGCTCCAGGACATCGTCTTCAAAAAGATCATGTATCCACAGCAGGCGCGCTATGAAGCGCAGCTGCAGAAGCTGGGGATCATGAACGACGACGCCTACACCTGTGCCTGCTACCTGCCCCAGATAGGTAATGAGCCCAAGCGCGGCGACGTGCTGTCCTGGGCGGAATCCTCCGCGGTGGTCTACGCCAACAGCGTACTGGGTGCCAGGTGCAACCGCAATTCCGGCATGCTGGAAATGATGGGCTCCATCGCCGGCTGCGCCCCGTATTTCGGCTTTCTCACCGATGACGGCCGCAAGGCCGACTGGATAGTTGAGGTCAAATGCGCCAAAAAACCGGAGGCGCAGCTGCTGGGCTCGGCCATCGGAATGAAGGTCTTGGAGAAGGTACCATATATCAAGGGCATGGAACAGTGGCTGGGCACCGAGCTGGACGATGAAAACCGTGCTTATCTGAAGGATTTCGGCGCGGCAACGGCATCCAACGGCGCCGTGGGCCTGTATCATATAGCAAATCTCACCCCCGAGGCCAAGGACATGGGCGAGAGCCTGATCCGCGAGGGCGCGCCTACCTACGTCATCGACGACGCGGAGCTTGAACGGGTCAAGGCTAATTACCCCTGTGTGTGGAAAAACCAATACGCCGCACCGAAGCTTTGCTTCATCGGCTGCCCCCATCTCACCATGGAGCAGCTGCATGACTGGACCGACAAAGTTGTTTCCGGACTGGAGAAGAACGGCCTTGAAAAGGTAGCCATACCCACGGTGTTCACCACCGCCCCCGCCATCCTGAAGGAATTCAAGAAGACGCCCGACTGGCCGCGGCTGGAGAAAACAGGTATAATACTTTCTTATATCTGCCCGCTGATGTACATGAACAACCCCCTGTGCGCAAAGCAGCCCGTCATCACCTGCTCCAACAAGCTGCGCACATACACAACGGCGAAATATTACACGACCGGAGACATTCTGGAAATGATCACGGGAGGTGGAAAATAATGTCCAAAGAATTCAAAGGCCGCCCCGTGGTGTCCGGAAGCTGCACCGCGGAGGCCGTGGTATCCCACGGCGGCTTTAACACTCTGGCCTCGTTTCAGATGCCCATGATGTTCGGCGACAAGAAAATCAAGTGCGGCGATCAGAACAACGCGGACCTCTATAAAAAACCCCTGGCACACAAAGCCCTGTGCCTGCCCATGACCATCGGCTCCACCACTGGCGGCATGGTGCTGTTCACCGTCTGCTCCAACAACGTGGCTCCCGCCTGCATGCTGTTTTCGGAGCACATCGACTCTCTGGCAGCCTCCGGCGCTATCCTGGCCGCCAACTGGACGGACGTCAATATGCCGGTCGTTGACCAGCTAGGAGACGAATTTCTGGCCTATGTAAAAGACGGCATGCAGATAACCGTTGCGCCCGACGGCACGGTTACAGTTTCGTAATCTTTTTTGCACTTATAAAAAGGGCGCGTTGCAAAACGGAAATGTTTTGCAGCGCGCTTTTTTACACGAAACAAAGGAGGAGACATGAGCTGGCAAGAAGCAAAAGGGCGGTTTTGTGGAAAACCTCGTATGCGAAAGGAGCCTCCGGCGATGCCGCAGGCCTGGAATGTGGAATATTCAGTTATATTTTTTCAGGAAATGCAAATTTCAGAAAGATGCGTTTTCAGCCGCCCGTTTTCGCGCTTCATCCAGTACTTCTTCACGTTGAACGCCAAGCAAAGCAGATACAGCTCCGTATGGACGTTGCGCTTGCC
>Ga0183098_10389_pt1 | contig 98277 bp, 87 predicted proteins | sample BioMet9_FD_128884 | JGI IMG/M metagenome (GOLD analysis project Ga0183098, IMG submission 128884) | Microbial communities from bioreactor (seeded with sewage sludge) at Lawrence Berkeley National Lab, California, USA - Biofuel... | ecosystem: Engineered > Bioreactor > Anaerobic > Unclassified ...
CGGTTTCTTTGCTGCGGCTTTCTTCTCTGCCGGTTTCTTTGCTGCGGCTTTCTTCTCGACCGGTTTCTTTGCTGCGGCTTTCTTCTCGACCGGTTTCTTTGCTGCGGCTTTCTTCTCTGCCGGTTTCTTTGCTGCGGTTTTCTTCTCTGCCGGTTTCTTTGCTGCGGCTTTCTTCTCTGCCGGTTTCTTTGCTGCAGCCTTCTTCTCTGCCGGTTTCTTTGCTGTGGTCGCTTTCTTTACCGGAGCTGCTGCTGCAACTGCCTTAGCCTCTGCTTCTTTCAATACATTGGTCTTATCAACTAACATTCCCTGATCCTCCTTAACCGTTTTTGTTTTCGTTTATGCAGACTGTTTCAAAAAAACCTATTGCTCCGTTTGGGCGAATACTACAATTGAGGTCAAAACCTGTGATGTAATTTTTCAGTTGTGTGAATTATAAATCTTTTTAAGATATTTGTCAATAAATCCATTGATTATTCTGCAATCAGGAAAATAATAAACTCAAAATTGCGATTGTAAAAATTAGTGTCAGAATATTTCAAAAATTTAAAAGTCAAAATGACAAATGTTCTCTTCAAATTTCCGGTAAATATTTAGTGAAGTTTTATTAAGTATATTGTATCCACATTTATACAAAATATTGTCAGAATAATAACACCACAATATATGGTACCATTTCTTAGCTGCCTTTTTGACTGCTCTTTGAAACTTTTTCCTGCCTGCTTTCTGTCTTTACGGCTTTCATCTGCCTTGTATGCTCCGAAGAAAGTACGGATTCCGCAGCATCTTTTGTAATGATGCAGCGTATCATTTCTTCCAGCTCGCTTCCGGGTCTGTAATCCGCTCTGGCAATATAGTCCACACGCATATCCATGAGCAGCGTATTGACTGTATTCCTGTCATGATTGGCATAAACGGCAATGGATTTCCCTCCGTTTGTCCTGACCAGTTTCATGCAGGGAACATCCGTCATTCCGTCTCCGATATAGATCATGTTCCTGAAAGGGATTCTCCGTTCATCTTCCGGGATATAGGCATTCAGATCTCTGTCATTTGAAACATCCAGAATTCCTTTGTTGATTCGAAAAAGAAACTGCGTCTTATTGGTATAGTTGACCGCTATCCTGGGCCAGTCTGCCACTCCGTTTTCATCATAATGAAATTCACAGGCATAGATTTCCTTAAACTCTTTGCTGATCGGGCACCCCTCAATAATTTCCTTCAGGCCGGAAGAAATAATGTAATGTTCCAGATTGACTTTCTTTTCGGCGGCAAAAGCATTAACCCTTTCAAACCAGGTATCCACGCCCGGAAAAAGCCGGATGTCTCTTCCTGCATCCACAAATACATTCCGTCGGATCGGTAAATGCCTGTCCTGTGATTTCCGGATCATCAGGTACATATAGGTAAGAATGGGATCCATCTTTTCTTTTTTTGCCGTCTCTCCGGTTTCCTGCCAGAAGGAAGAAGCAGACTCCTCAAGACTCGGAATAAAAGTATATTCCTGCATATCCTTTGTACAGAGCGTTTTATCAAAATCATACATAAGCGCAATGACTGCACGATTCTTTTTTTCTTTCATGGAAACACCTCCCGGAATTCATATTGTGATGCGGTCGTCAAAAATACTATCTCGGATTGTTCTTTGTTCCGCTGCGATCGCTGCAGAGCAGACATCCGCCGGATGTCCTGCAGCACACTTCGTGCTCCCGCAATCCTTTCAAAGGATCATCGGTTTCGATGCGGAAGAAATTTGGAAAACAGCGCATAAATTCCGTACATGAGAAGCATCATCATAAGCACAAGAAGCGCATAGCCGACAAGATAGCCCGGCACTCCCATCACATTCGCGATAAGCTCCAGCGGAGAACCCGGTGAGGGAACATTGATGAAAAAATAATTGGCGTTAAAGATACGGTCAAAAACATAAATCACCGGTACCGTAAAAAGAAGGAATAGAAGCGGCCGCCAGATTTCACGGATATTCGGTTTGATCTTTCCCATCCTGATCCGCATCAAAATATACAGTACAATCCCCGCATGAATAAAAAAGCCGTTCAGTGTAATAAAGTGTATGGGCGGATATCGGGTCCAGTCGGGAAAAATCAGAGCAGAAGCCGCGCCGGGAAGGCAGAGGGAAAACAGGGTCTGTTCCGTCCATTTCCATTTTTCAAAATAATCCGCAAGCGCTATAAAGCTTGCAAGATTGCATAAATGAAGCGGAAGTTCGTAAATGGACATGGCACCGATGATCGAAAGAAAAAGAACACGTGAAAATTCCATGAGTACCAGGATCCAGGCAAGCATTCCCGTTTCATGCTCCTGCTTTTCGGATGCTTTTTTACCAAAACGGCGATAAATACAAAATCCGATCAGGGATAGCAGGATCAGCCACAGGAAATGCACCGGTCCGAACATGGCAAATCCCACTCCATCAGGAATTTGATCCGAATACATGAAAAAATACTTCAGCGCGGACATGAAAAGCTTCCTTTCTTTTTCCTCAAAGTTGAAAAACCGGACCCGATGCTTTATACTGAACTTTAAATATCATAAAAACAAAACGCCGGAGGACAATGCAATGCAGATGCAGTTATTAAAGGAGCGTATTTTAAAGGACGGATTGGTTGAAGACGGTGACATCCTGAAGGTGGACTCTTTTCTCAACCATCAGATTGACATCCGTCTTCTTGAAGAAATCGGAAAGGAATTCCGGCATCAGTTTGAAGGAAAGGAAATCACCAAGATTCTTACCATCGAAGCCTCCGGGATTGCCATCGCCTGTATTGCAGCACGACATTTTAATGTACCGGTCGTATTTGCAAAGAAATCCAAAACGCTGAACATTTCAGGAGAAGTTTACAAAACCTCTGTTGAATCCTTCACGCATAAAAGTACAAACACGATCATTGTATCCAAAAAATTCCTGCTCCCTGAAGACAAAATCCTGATTATTGATGATTTTCTGGCAAACGGAAAAGCAGTCATCGGATTATCCCGGCTGGTCGAAGAGGCAGGAGCCACACTGGTGGGGGCAGGCGTTGTAATTGAAAAAGGATTCCAGCCCGGCGGGGAAAGGATACGCAGTATGGGAATTGATCTGCACTCTCTTGCCATCATCGACTCCATGAATCCTGAGAACGGCGTTATTTTCCGGAAGGAATAAAGTTCCTGCCGTTCTCCGGAAAACACCGTTCTATCGGATCAGATTTTCCAGTCCTTCCGCATTCAGGCAGGACTGTTTTTTTATAAACGGGAAGAGTTCCGCCGCTATTTTCTTTACGCCGCCCTTTTCATCGCTTTCGATGTTTAACGGCATTAAAGGTTCATGGAGAGACATCCGCAGAAGGAACCATCCGTTTCCGTGTTCCCGGTCCAGGTTCACGCGCACGCCCTCATGGTTATCCGAAGCAAGACTCCATCCCGGAACAGAAGGTACCGTTTCCTGCAGATCCGAAAGGATTTTTAACCCCGCAGCCTTAAAATCCGGAATGCCGAACCGGAAACGTATTTCCGTACTCTCCGCCGGTTCTCTCAGATCGGCGATCAGTTCTTCCAGCCTGTTCCCTTTTCCAAGCTCCACGAGCATTTTAATACAGAGATAAGCACCGTCATCCTGAAAATAATTTTCCTTCAGCGCACCGTGGCCGCTTGTCTCCATGGCAAGCTGTGAATCCGATCCTTCCCTGTTCAGACGAATACTCTCATTGATCACATTCCGGTAGCCGCGTTTAAAGCGGCGGTGGATCCCGCCGTGCGCCTGTATAAATTCGGCAAGCCCCGTGCTGGTCACGGAATCCGTCACAATCGTCGTACCGGGATGATCTCTTAAAAGAATAGCGCTGATCATGGCAATAAGTCTGTTCCGGTTCAGCTCTTCTCCATCGGAAAGCACCGCACCCGCGCGGTCCACATCGGTATCAAAAATAAAACCAAGGTCTGCCTTGGACTCTTTTAGAGCATCGGTAATGCTATCCATGGCTTTTTTATTTTCCGGGTTCGGAATGTGATTCGGAAAAGATCCGTCCGGTTCAAGATATCTGCTCCCGGACACATCTGCGCCAAGAGGGGCCAGTACCTTCCCGGCAAAAAAGCCTCCTGCCCCGTTTCCTGCATCGACCACGATATGATAGCCCTTCAGGGGATGCTCATAATCCTTTGCATTCACCCCGGATCTCACTTTTTCACAAAGGAAATCGCAGTAGCTGTCCATGAAATCAGCCTGCTTTGCTTTTTCCCGTACAGGTTCCCCCGCCCTGTCCGCATCGGAAAGTTCCGGGCTTTCGGCATCTTTCAGGATCTGTGTGATGTCCTCCTTTTCAAGTCCGCCCGAAGCCGTGAAAAATTTCAGGCCGTTTTTGTTAAAGGGCATATGGCTTGCCGTTACCATGACTGCACCGTCTTCTTTCCAGTTTTCCAGGACCGTGCTCATGAACATGGCCGGTGTACTTGCCATTCCGAAATCCGTTACCTCCGCACCTTCTTCCTGCATTCCGGAGATGGACCATAAAACAATATCCGGGCCGGTAATCCTGCTGTCACGGCCGATCGAAACCACCGGTTTTTCCCTTCCGCTCTTTTTCCGGAGCCACCGGATAAAAGATCTCGAAATGGAAATTACCGCATCTTTTGTCAGATTCACCCTTTCCCCGGGAACGCCTTCCATTGCCGTTCCCCTTACATCAGATCCATTTTGAAGTTCAAGATACATCCCGATTATCTCCTATTCGTTTTTATAAGCGTCATAAGCAAGTTTGTGTGTTCCGTCTGTCCGCATGAGGCCAAAAAAGTTACCGTCTTCTCCGTTCGGTGCATCGACTTCACTGTTTAACAGAAACGCTTCCACATACGGATTTTCCTTTGCAATCCGGAATGCGGCTGTAAGGGCATCTGCCTGTGCCTGTTCTCCCGAGCGGTCTGAAAAGCCCTGTTCGGAAAGGATCAGATGTCTCACCTTCCCCGCAGGAGAAAGGTATTCAGGCTGCTGCATGAAATCCGTCAGTACATGAAGATTTTTCATATTGATGATCGGTGAATCCGGATCATCCTTTGCGTCTTCATTGTTCAGGAAATCCGGATAGTTCAGATCTTCCGGATAAGGATGCCAGGCAATTCCATACTCCGTATCCTTTAAAATCCCGTTCAGCACGGGCAGCATATCCTTAGCCTGAAAAAGTCCCGGTCCCTGATCCGTGTACCAGTTCCAGCGATAATCAAAAGGCAGAAAGACACGGGCTTCCGGATTTTCCGCCTTGATCGCGTGATACCAGATCAGAAATGCATCCGCAACTTCGGTTGTATAAGCGGTCATATCCTTTTCCGGAAGATAGTTCCAGCGGTTCCCGTCATTTACTTCATTGCCGATAACCCAGTTGGAAACCGTATCTTTGTAGCGGGCTGCCCAGATCTTCGCAGCCTTTTGTACCGCCTCCCTGCCTGCATCCGTAGAAACATTGTAACCGTAGAAAGCAGCTCCGTCCGCCGGTTCTGAAACGGGAAGAATATCCGGGTCGGTACTCTGCCACTGATTTAACATGATAACCGTATTTGTAATTCCCTGATCTTTATTTTCACGCAGCATGGCATCTTCCCCTCCGACCTGACCCGAGGTGATGTCATCCACCCGCACATTCCAGATTGCCTGTGAGCCGCCAAGATCCCGGAGTACAAGATAGCTTCCGAGTCCCGCTACATGCAGTCCCTTAATATTGGAAGGAGCCTGGTAAAACGCATAGGATGTCATACCGAAAGACAGGGTAAACAACACTGCCGTCAGAATCGCAGCCCGTTTTTTCCTTTGTTTCATTCCGGACCCCTTCATTTTTCCAGCGATTTTTTTAATACATCCTCCAGTTTTGCACGAACCGTTCCTTCTGTCCACGACGGATCCGCCTCATAGAGTTTTTCCTCTCCGAGAAAAAAGCTCGGAACATACCAGTAATCAAACCGGGCGGCAATATCCTGCTGTGTTGTTTCATCAATGCGCTTCATTTCGACTTTTGCATATTCCGGTTTTTCTCTCATTAATTTATCCAGAATTTCCGATGCCTGTCTGCAGTACGGACAGCCCGGTTTATAAAAGAATTTAAGTTCCATGGTGTTTTCCCTCCTGGAAAAGATTATACTATGTTTGAGGCAAAGTGACAAAGTGAAAGAGAATTCCGATATCCAAAATTTCATGCATCCGCAAAAACTGTCTTCCTATTTCAGGGCAGAAATTCCCGTTCTCTCGGTTGTTACGGCAGCCGGGATTCTTTACAATGTCGGAATGCTTGCCGGGCCGTGGTTCGAAGGACAATTGGTACAATGCCTTTACGATATCCTGCAAAGCAGGAAAACTTTCAGCAGCATGCTTTATCTTGCCCTGTTTTATGTACTGACCATTCTTTTTGTTCAGCTTATGCGATCCGTAAAACGGTTCGGGGTAAGACGTTTTGCCAATAATACTTCCCGCCGTATGCGGCGTCTGCTCTATCATTCCCTGATACAGAAAGAAAAAGAAGAACTGGAAAAAGAAAGCACCGGCAGCCTCATGACAAAGGCCATTGCCGATGTGGATACCTGTACAGAGGGTATGCGGAAATTCACAACAGAACTTTTTGATACCGGTGTGGTCCTGATCGCCTATCTTGTCATGTTGTTCTTTTATGATGCGCGTCTTACCGTCCTTGCGGTTTTATTTACTCCTGCCGCTTATTTTGCAGCCTATTTCCTGAAAAAAAAGGTCTGGAGTAAAAATTCCGCTCTGAAAGAAAGTTCTGCTGCGCTCAACAATGCCTTCCTCGACCGTGTGTCTCATTCCATGACCTACCGGATTTTCGGTCAGGAAGGAAACAGGAACGCATCCTGTGAAGAAAAACTTTTCGACTATGAAAAAAAAGCGGTTTCTGCCGGGATCCTGGAGAATTCCCTGCAGCCGCTCTACGGGATTATTTCCATGACCGGCGTCATTTTCATTATCGTGCTCGGGGCAAAAAATATGACCGGTACCGGTTTTTCCTCCTGGGATCTTGCCGCCTTCACTACCTATCTCAGCTGTTTTTCCAAGCTGGCCGTCAAATCTTCCCATGCGGCAAAACTTTTTAATTCCGTTCAAAAAGCGCAGATTTCCTGGAAACGGATCTCTCCCCTCATGAGGGAACCGGAAGAAACCGGAGACGGAACAGATTCCGCCCGGAAAATTTTGTCTGTTCCTGCTTCGGATTTTTCCGCATCTGTTCCGGTCTCTCTTTCTGTTTCCGGCCTTACCGCATCCTTTCCCGGAAAGCAGCCTTTTCTCAACGATCTCAGCTTTGACGCAAAGTCCGGGGAGATCATCGGAATTACCGGATCTGTTGCCTGCGGAAAAACCGCATTCAGCCGGATTTTTCTCGGAGAGATCCCCTATGAGGGCAGCATCCGGATAAACGGGAGGGAACTCCGGGATATTTCCGCATCCGAAAGAAGCCTTCTCATTGCCTACCAGGGGCATGACAGTGAACTCTTAAGCGATTCCATCGAAGAAAATATCCTTCTCGGGAAAAAAGGAAACGCACGGCCTTATCTTGCCGATGTCTGCATGGAAAGGGAAGCGGACGAAATGCCGGAACAGATCCTCACAAATGTCGGGAGCGGCGGCACGCGGCTCTCCGGCGGACAGAAAAAACGGACGGCGCTTGCACGCGCCCTCTGTCAGGGAGAAGCTCTGATGGTTCTGGACGACCCTTTTTCAGCGGTAGACAAACCGGTAGAAAAGGAGATTTTTTCAAATCTGCGTAAAGAAGGGAAACAACGGATCATTCTTCTTTTTTCCCATCGGCTTTCCCTTTTTCCGGATATGGACAGGGTGATCCTGATGAAGGACGGAAAAGCTTCTTCCGGAAGTCACACTTTTCTGATGGAAACAGATCCGGATTACCGTGCCCTGTTTCTGCTTCAGTCCTCTGAAAATTTTCATGGCGGAAAGGAGGAAAAAACAGATGAAGAATAAGTCTTCTCTTCATTCGACACTGAAAAGTGTTGTAAAAAAGAACAGAACTCTTTCTGCTCTTTTGTTCCTTATCATCCTGCTGTCCGTTGTTTTTTCCCTTCTTCCCCCGCTGGTCCTTGCAGGGATCATCAATCGCCTTACAGCCGGAAAAGCAGACGTTCTCATGCCTGCATTGCTCTATTTTCTGCTGCTGGTCCTTTCCGGTGTCACAGACTCGGGCAAAGAAGTTCTGATTACTGTTTTCGGTCAGAAGATTACGCACATGCTGCGGAGCAGAATGCTTGAGAAACTTCCTCTCCTTCCGGCAGATTATTTTACCAAAAATACCTCCGGGCAAATTGCATCCCGCTTTGTGAACGATGTAGATACCGTTGAAGAACTTTTTACGGACGGTGTGATCGGCATGTTCACGGACATCTGCCAGGTTCTCGGGATCCTGGTCGTGATCTGGATCAAATCCGTCGGGCTCGGGATCCTGATCACCCTTGCCGCCCCTCTTCTTTTTCTTCTGACCCGTTCCTTCCAGAAAAAAATGCTCGTCTCCCAAATGTCCGTCCGCAGGGCAACTGCAAAGATCAACGGGCATATTCCGGAAACCATTCGGACCATCCGCATGATCCATTCTTTTGGAAAAGAAGATTATATGGAGAAAAGATACAATAACGGGATTACCGAGCAGTACAGTGCTTCGGATCAGACCAATTTTTATGATTCCGTCTATTCCCCCCTCATCATACTGATCAGCACACTGGTGATCGCCGTTATGATGGTCCTTGCCTCCGCCGGCTCCGGGATACGCGTTCTTTTCGGAATAGATGCGGGCACCGCCGTAGCCATTATTGCCTATGTGGGAAAAGTCTTCGACCCGCTGGAAGATATCGGGATGGAAATTCAGTCCATCCAGTCTGCTGTAGCCGGTAAAAAACGGATCGACGAATTTCTGGATGAACCGGAAAAAGCGGAAACGGATCCTTCGGTAAAAGCGGATAATCTGATAAAAAGCAATGCTCCCTGTGTGGAACTTTCAAATCTCACCTTCGGGTATGACAGTGAGAAACCCGTTTTGAAAAACCTTTCTCTGGTTATCCGGCAAAAGGAAAATATCACGCTGACCGGCAGGACCGGAATCGGAAAAAGCACTGTGTTTCGCCTGATCCTGGGACTCTACCTTCCGCAGGACGGCCGCATTTCCGTTTTCGGTGTCCCTGCCTCCCGTATCCCGGACATCGAAAAAAGGAAACTGTTCGGCAGTGTGGAACAGAATCTTCCTGTTGTGGACGGCACGGTATCCGATCAGATCTCACTCCATGACCCCGCTCTTACCAAAGAACAGATTGAAAATGCCGCGAAACTCGCCGGTGTCCATGAAATCATCCTGACTCTCGAAAAAGGATATGACACTCCCTTCCGAAAAGAACTTTTCTCGCAGGGGCAGCTGCAGCTTCTGTCTGTTGCGCGTGCGATCGTATCCGATCCGCCCATCCTTCTGCTGGATGAAATCACGGCAAATCTGGATTCCGCTACCGAGAAAAAAATAATGAATGCGCTTTCCCGTGCTTCCGAAAACAGAACCGTTCTTTCCATTTCCCACCGTTCCGGAGCGGAAACCGGTTCCCGCATTATTTCCCTTTCCTCCCTGTAAATTTACTTCTTTCCGGCTTTCACTATGGCATCCGTTTTTATCTTTTCAGGAGGCACAGTGTTTCCACGTTTCTGGTAAACGGGAACATGTCAATACAACAGGCACGGGAAATGGAATACCCGTTTTCCGAAAACATGGGCATTTCTTTCACAAAGCTTTCTGTTTTGCAGGATACATAGATCATATTTTTTACCCCGTAGGAAAGGATTTTTTCGAGTGTTTTCGGATGTACCCCTTCGCGCGGCGGGTCCAGAATCATACCGTCCGGTCTTTCTTCCAGGGAATCCAGCACTTTCAGCACATCTCCCGCGATAAAGCGGCAATTGGAAACATGGTTTCTTTCCGCATTTTTTTCTGCCGCTTCCACCGCTTCGGGAACAATTTCCACTCCTACCGTTTCGGCGGCAAAACCCGCCGAAAGAATGGCTATGGTTCCGGTCCCGCTGTAAAGATCAAATACTGTTTTTCCTCTCACATCTCCTATATATTCCCGGATTTTTCCATACAGAATTTCAGCGCCTTCCGAGTTATTCTGAAAAAAAGAAAAAGGCGTAATATCAAATTTCATTCCCATCAGCTCTTCCGTAAAATACTCCTGTCCGTAAAGGATCTCCGTCCCCTGATTGATCACGGCATCGGAAAAAGAATCATTCCGTGTATGCAGAATTCCCACGATTTTCCCTTCTGTCCCGGCGGAAAGAAGATTGTCCTTCCAGCCTTTCAGAAGATCCTCTCCCGCGCCCGCGGAAGCTGTGACAAGATCGATCAATATTTCTCCGCTGTTTTTTCCTCTTCTGACCAGAAGATGTCTCAATGTCCCGTCATGCCGGACCTTGTGATAAAAACGGACCTTCTTTTCGGTAAAATAATCAAGCGTCAGTCTGAGCACCCGGTTAAAATCCGGATGTACAATACAGCAGGAATCCGTTGTAATGATGTCATACCGGCTTCTTGCTTTGTGCAGGCCGAGGCAAAGCGGTCCGTCCTTTACGGCATCTCCAAAGGTATATTCCATTTTATTCCGGTACCCGTACGGAACAGAAGGGGCCAGAATGCCTTCCCACAGAAAAGGATTCCCTGCTGCCGCGTTTTTCAGAAGTTCCCTGACCCCCGCTTCTTTTTTTTTCAACTGATCCGCATACGGAATGTCCTGATAGCTGCATCCTCCGCAGGCCGGAAAATGAATACATGGTTCCACCTGTTTTCTCCTTCATTCATAAAATAAGAGTCCGCCGCAGCGAACTCCTGTTTTTTATTCTCTTTCGGTTTTATTCCGTTTTTTCCGGTTCTTTGACCGGCTTTTTTACGGCTTCATCATCAAAACTGTCATCGTCGAAGTCATCGTCAAAATCATCTTCGAAATCATCCAGATAATCCGGTGTAAAGAAACGGTAAACCGCATAGGCAATTCCTGCAACCGCAGCAACAACACCGATTGCGGCAAGGATCCACAGAAGCGTGTTTTTCTTATGATCCTCTTCTTCTTTTTTATGAAGAAGCTCGGTCAGCTTGGAATTAGCGACCTGATTATTGACATTTCCCCACAAATCTTCCATTCTGGACATTGCTTCCTTTCCCATATTTCCGAAGTTTCCCATAGATCGTATCCTCCTTGAGATCATTCAAAATATACACCCCGAATATAGCATATTTTCAGATCTTCTGCAACCTGGCAAACCCGGCAAACATCTTTTTCACGCCGAATTCCGCAAAATCAACCGTAATTTCGTAATCCCTTCCGCCGTCTTTGATCTCCAGAACTTTTCCCGTACCGAATTTCATGTGGCTCACGGTATCCCCTACTGCATAATCCAGTGAATCGGCTTTTTTTACAACAAACTCTTTCCCGAACATGGCCGGTTTTGCCGGTGCTGAAACTTTTTTCCTGTTGGGGGGCGATGCGGGCACTTCCCGGGGGAAATCCTCTTTCCCCGCATATTTCCTCCATCTGCTGTTTTCATACGAATTTTGGTCCTCATGTGCTTCGGTATACTCCGCCGGGATCTCCTTTATAAACCGTGAGACGGCAGAAAATCTCTGTTCTCCGTTTATCATGCGTGAACGGGCAGATGTCATGGTCAGATGCTCCCTGGCACGGGTAATTCCGACATAGCAGAGTCTGCGTTCCTCTTCCAGCTCACTTTCATCATTCGACGCTATTGCCATGTTCCCCGGGAAAAGTCCTTCTTCCATTCCGACCATGTATACATCCGGAAATTCCAGACCCTTTGCCGCGTGAAGCGTCATCAGCGTGATTTTTCCGGAGGAACCGTCTTCCATCCGGTCCACGTCTGCAACAAGGGCAACCTCCTCCAGAAATCTGTCCAGCAAAGACAGCAGCCCTGCATTTCCCGGCTGTCCGTTGTCTGCATCAACCGGACTGTCCTCCTGCCCCTTTTCAAAAGAGGCCGCTTTGCTGATCAGTTCCTCTATATTCTCCAGACGCGTCTGTGCTTCGATTTCTCCTTCTTCTTTCAGTTCGTCCGTGTAGCCGGACTCCGTACACACCAAATCGATCAACCCGGCTATGGTCATTGTCCGGCTTTTTTCCCGGAAGTCCTCTATCATACCGGTAAACTTTTTAATTTTTTCTTCCGCTGCCGGAAGGATGCCTGTGCCCGGAATCTGAAGACATGCCTGATAAAAATTCATCCCGCGCGCATTCGAGAAAACGCTGATTTTATCAATCGTCGTGCCTCCTATCCCCCTTTTCGGCACATTGATGATCCGCATGGCGGCAAGATCATCTTTTCCGTTTGCGATGGTTTTCAAGTACGCCAGAATATCCTTGATCTCTTTTCTCTGATAAAAGTTCACGCCTCCGATCAGCTGATAGGGGATCCCGAGAGAAACACATTTTTCCTCGAGAAGACGCGACTGGGCATTGGTTCGGTAAAGAACGGCAAACCGGCCGAAATCATGTCCTTCTGCTTTTTTGGCAATGTCATCTATGACTTCTTTCGCCTCATCCGAAGCCTTTTCATACCGAATGATCCGGACTCTCTCCCCTTCGCCGTTGGAAGTCCAAAGACGCTTTTCCTTCCGGCCCCGGTTATTCCTGATCACATCGTTTGCCGCATTCAGAATATTTCCGGTAGAACGGTAATTCTGTTCCAGTTTGATGACCTTTGCGCCCGGAAACGCCTCCTCGAAATTTAAAATATTTCTGATATCGGCTCCGCGGAATTTATAGATGGACTGGTCATCATCGCCCACTACACAGATATTTTTATATTTACCGGCAAGCAGTTTCACAAATGTGAACTGTACTGCATTCGTGTCCTGATATTCATCCACCATCAGATAACGGAAACGCTCCTGATAATGTTTTAAGACATCCGGACACTGTTGAAAAAGCATTACCGTCATTTTCAAAAGATCGTCAAAGTCCAGCGCGTTGTTTTTTCTCAGTCCGTTCTGATATGCCCGATAGCACTCACCCGTTTTCTGTTCAGCAAACCCTTCCGCACTCTTTAAAAAGTCTTCCGGCCCGATCATTTCTTCCTTGGCATGGGAAATAGCCGTCAGAACATTTCTCTCACGAAAAACGCGGGTGTCCACGTTCAGATCCTTAAAGATCTTTTTCATCAGTGTTTTACTGTCATCCGCATCATAAATGGTAAAATGATTGTCATATCCGATGCGGTCTATGAATCTTCTGAGTATTCTCACACAGCTCGCATGGAAGGTTGCTATCCACACAGCTCCCGCATCTTCTCCCGAAAGACCATTTACCCGTGTACGCATTTCCTCTGCTGCTTTGTTCGTAAATGTGATTGCCATAATGTTCCACGGATCAATTTTCTTTTCAGCTATTAAATAAGCAATCCGGCGTGTAAGGACGCGGGTCTTTCCGGATCCCGCCCCTGCAAGAATGAGTTCCGGTCCCGTTGTCCATTCCATTGCTTCCTTCTGTCTGTCATTCAGATCATCTGTTTTAAACATGAAATCCCCTTGTTATGTAGTTTTAAATACTGTATAATATGGTTCGGAGGTCATACTTATGAAAACAACCGAAGATATTCTGGAAGAACTGCTCTCTGAAACAGACCGTTTCCCCTTTATCCAGGAACAGGATATCCCCGATATCAACCTGTACATGGATCAGGTCACCGGTTTTCTGGATGAACACCTTTCCGGAGGAAAGCAGCATCCGGAAGACAGGGCTCTGACCAAAACCATGATCAATAACTATGCCAAAAACCGTCTTTTGCCGGCACCGGAAAAGAAAAAATACTCCCGGGAACATATGCTTCTTCTGATTTTTATCTATTATTTTAAAAATCTGATTTCTCTTGCGGATATCAAAACACTGTTTGATCCGCTGACCAATCAATACTTCCGTGCGGAAGAGGGAAAACCGAATCTATCCGATATTTACCGGAGTATCCTTTCCGTAGAAGAACAGAATGTCCGGAGCCTGAAGCCGGACATCATGGATAAATTCAAAAGAGCCGCTTCGGAGATGGAAAAATCGCCAGGTTCCGATGAAGACAGGGAATATCTGACGCTGTTTGCCTTTGTCTGCGAACTGATGCTGGATGTCTATGCCAAGAAGCAGATCATAGAACTCATTGCCGATGAAATGGAAAAGGATAATTCCGAAACAAAAAATAAAAAGAAAAAGGAAAAAGAAACCTGATTATTCCTTCCCGTGTTTTTTCTCCTTATCCGCAATACGCTTAAATACCATATCGTAACCGTCATTTCCGTAATTCAGCGACCGGTTCACGCGGCTTATGGTCGCTGTAGACGCACCCGTCCGGTTTGCGATTTCAAGGTATGTTTTCTTATCTCTCAGCATTTTCGCAACTTCATATCTCTGGGAAAACGAAAGAAGCTCATTCACCGTACAGACATCCTCGAAAAAAATATAGCATTCTTCCGGATTTTTCAATGTCAGGATAGCCTGAAACAAATGATCTACCTCTTCCGTATGGATCTTGTTATTCATAGTATATTCCCCCTTGATGAACGCTTTCGTATTTTAACACACTAAATTTCTAAAGTAAAGAAGGGCCGGACAGACATATTGTTTTTCATGCCGCTGTGTATTATACTTGGCATGAATTTAACTCCGCCCGGCAAAGACCGGTTTAAGGGATTGACCGAAGCAGTCTCCCGAAAAGCATGAGAAACATTCTTTCCGTATATCTGTACCATACATTTATTTTGAACCGGGGGAACAAAAATGACATCTTATAGAAATTACGGTTATCTGGATCATCCGTCATCTGACAGGCGTCATCATTCCCGCCGAAAAAAATCTCCGAAATTTCCGTTTGCCATTATCATAGTTCTGTGTGTTTTAATTGCCGTCATTCTGATCTTCGGTAAAAAAATCCATCTGCCTGTTCCTGTCACGGCGGATACCTCCGCGGCTTACACTACTGTTGCGGAAACCACGGTCCCTGTAACAACGGAAAGTGCATCGGAAATTCTGTTGAAGGATGCGGACTATAAAGCAATGCAGTATGATTACGACGGTGCCATTGAAATGATCAAAAAAGATTCCGGGGCTTCTGCCAGTGAAGAAGGACAGGCTGCCATTGCCTCCTATTCCAATGCAAAAGAAAAATGCGTCCGTCAGGACATCCATAAAATCACCCATGTCTTTTTCCATTCGCTGATCATGAACACCGATAAAGCCTTTTCCGCAAAGGGGCAGTCTAAGGCACAGGTAAACGGCTACAACGAAGTCATGACCACAAAAAATGAATTTGAAAAAATGCTTCAGCAAATGTATGAACGCGGTTATGTTCTTGTAAACATCAAGGACATCGCCTATGAAACGGATGATACGGAAAACGGCGGTAAAAAAATGGTGGAAGGCGACATCATGCTTCCCCCCGGGAAAAAGGGATTTGTTCTTTCCGAGGATGATGTCAATTACTATGAATATATGGACGGTCACGGCTTTGCCAAGGATCTGGTCGTCGGAAAAGACGGAAAACCGAAAAATGAAATGGTGATGGATGACGGAAGCATTTCCGTAGGGTCCTATGATGTAGTCCCTCTGGTGGATGATTTTATAGACAAGCATCCGGATTTTTCCTATAAGGGATCCAAGGGAATTGTTGCCGTGACAGGCTACAACGGTGTATTCGGATACCGTACGGATGATGCCTACATCGGCAAAAATCCGAATATCGAGCAGGACAAGGAAACGGTGAAAAAAGTTGCCCAGTGTCTCAGGGACGACGGATGGGAAATCGCTTCCCACAGCTGGGGGCACCGATATTACGGAAAAATCAGCCTGGCGGAAATGAAAACAGATAATGATAAATGGCAGACCAGGGTAGCTCCTCTGATCGGCGGAACGGATATCCTGATCTATGCATTCGGGGATGATGTGGGCGACTGGCATCCGTATAAGGCCGATAATGTCAAATTTACGACTCTCTATAATTCCGGTTTCCGTTATTTCTGCAACGTGGATTCCAACGAATATTATGTTCAGATGGGAAAGGATTATCTGCGCCAGGGGAGAAGAAATCTGGACGGTGACCGCATGTGGCGTGATCTTACGGAACCGGATAAGCAGAAGCTGAGTGACCTTTTTGATGTGAAGTCGGTCTTTGATGAGGCACGTCCCACTCCTGTTCCGACCAGTTAATATCATAAAAAATAAACTCCGCAGCCTATGCTGCGGAGTTTTCCTGATAAAGCCATATGATGTGGCTGCCAAAGGTAATATCACGGATTGTTTCAACTATTCTTTTGATATTTTTTCCCGGCGGCTCCGGTCTCCTGTCGGATCAGAACTGCACCACTTCTTCAATGGCTCCTGTCAGTGCAACACTTTCCGCGTAAAGCACCGGTCCGTTTCCGTTATATTCCTTTGTATTTTCATTCTTTATCCTGGCCTCGATCTTTACCCAGTCACGATCCTTCAGGGTATCTGCTCCGGCATAATGACAGATCAGTCCCAGGAACTGCATATCCGCCTCGCAGCAGGTCATGGCCTTCCTGCCCGGTACAAATACACCTTTCGGAACACCTCTCGGCTTCAATACCTGTGCGGTAAATGTCACTCTCTTGCCGTCATACTTTTCGGTACGATCCATGGAATCCACATAAAAAACACCGTAATCCTCCGGTTTTATGACCAGCACATCGGCATCCAGATCATACGGCAGATCAATGCTGAAGTCCCCGCGGATCTCTCCCTCTTTTCCTTCAAACACGATTTCCGCATTCGGGGCCATTGCCTTGATCAGCAAATGGTAGTTTCCAAGTTTCTCCTCCGGAAATCCGTCCGCCCGGTTGCAGATCACAAGCTCGCTGTTTTTGAGCATCGGTCCCATGAGCGGCTTCATATTCTTCAGGTAAAGATCCAGGGTGGAAGTATCGAAAACGGTAATCTGCTGATTCACGAACCACTCTTCCGGAAGTTCCAGAGTATTCTGCAGCCACATGCCGTTCCATTCGATCAGGACACGTTCCGGGTGATACTCCTCCTCCAGTTTATGCAGTGCATCCTTCGACATTTCCTGAAAGCTCTCCATAAAAATACCGACTGTACCGGTTCTGGAAAGAAGCGGATCCTCATATGTTTCTTCGCCTTCCTCACAGACAATGAGGAGCGTTTTTCCGTCCGTCCGGAAATAGTCCTGATCCATGGTAAATTTCAGGAATCTGGTTTTCCCTGCTTCCAGAAAACCGTTGATCACAAATACCGGCGTCCGGTCTTCCTCTTCATATCCGTCATTCATGACTTGGTTTAAACTCCTTCTTCAATTCCTCTTCCTTAAGATCCGATCCGATTACACAGACCTTTCCCGTATAATCCGGAACTCCCCTGCGAATTTCAGTTTCTCCGGGCACCAGATCAAAATAAAGCCATTCGCCCGGTTTCCCGGAAGGGATCATTCCTTTGGAACGGATCACCGTTCCGAAATCCGTTGTGCCGGAGAGTTTCTCCAGGACAGCTTTTAATTTCTCTTCCGTCATCGGAGGGACCTGCTCCATTCCCCAGCTGGTAAAAACCTCATCCGCATCATGCCCATGATGGTGGTGATGATGGTGATGATGATGGTCTTCATCGTGATCGTGGTCTTCGTCGTGATCGTGGTCTTCGTCATGATCGTGGTCTTCATCGTGATCGTGGTCTTCGTCATGATCGTGGTCTTCATCATGATCGTGGTCTTCGTCATGATCGTGGCCTTCGTCGTGATCGTGGTCTTCATCATGATCGTGGTCTTCATCATGATCGTGGTCTTCGTCGTGATCGTGGTCTTCGTCGTGATCGTGGTCTTCATCATGATCGTGGTGATGGTGGTGATGGTGATGTCCGTGTTCCTCTTCTTCCTCATCATCCCCGCATTCATCTTCGTCTTTTACCTGTTTCAAAAGTTCTGTTTTCAGATCGACCGGTTTTTCCAGAATATCCAGAAGTTTTCCCCCGGAGAGAAGGAAAATAGGCGTTGTGATTATGGCTGCCGTCGGATTAATGCCGCGGATCAGTTCCACCGCAGAATCAATCACATCCTGCGGGGCAACATCCGTTCTGCTTAAAACGATCGTTGTGGCAAACTGGATCTGGTTGTTGAAGAATTCACCGAAATTTTTCATGTACATTCCGCACTTTTTAACATCTACGATCGTAACGGCGGAATTCTGCTCCACATCGAGTTCCTTTTCCACATTTGCGATCGCTTTCATGATATCGGAAAGTTTTCCCACGCCGCTCGGTTCGATCAGAATACGATCCGGCCGAAATTTGGTCAGTATTTCCTTTAAAGAAGAAGCAAAGTCCCCGACCAGTGAACAGCAGATACAGCCGGAATTCATTTCCCGGATTTCAATTCCGGAATCCTTTAAGAATCCGCCGTCTATTCCGATCTCACCGAATTCATTTTCAATCAGTACCGTTTTTTCGCCGGAGATTGCTTCTTCCAGCAGCTTTTTGATAAATGTAGTTTTTCCCGCCCCCAGAAATCCGGAGACAATATCCACTTTTGTTTTGTTCATTTTCCGTTCCTTTCTGTCTTATCTGATTATACCACAGCCGTCCACCCGTCCAGGAAACGGAGAAATGCCTTTCTGCCTTCTTCGGTACATTTATAAACACCTGCATCTTCCAGCACTTTCAGAAATACCAGACCGGTTTCCTTTTTCAGGATATCATCGACATTTTCCTTTGTGAAAGCACTGTATTTTTTTCTCAGTTCCTCCGCCCAGTCCGCATGTTTCCGGATGGATTCCTCCCGGGAAACATCCCCTCCCGAAACCAGATATTCTCCAAGAAGGGACAGTTCCGCTCTGAGACGGCTTGGCAGGATGGCAAGACCCATGACTTCAATAAGCCCGATATTCTCTTTCTTAATATGATGCAGTCCCTTATGCGGATGATACAGGCCATCCGGACACTCTTCGGTCGTCAGATTATTTCGCAGCACGAGATCCAGTTCAAAGAGTTCTCCCTTCTTCCGTGCAATAGGTGTGATCGTATTATGCGGTTCTCCGTTTGTCTCCGAAAAGATCACGGCGGCTTTATCCGTATAAGCCCTCCACTTTTTCAGAATATCCGCTGCCAGAAGAATAACCGGCTCCGTCTCCCTGCACCGAAGACGGATCACGCTCATGGGCCACTTTACAATTCCGCCCGAAACAGCCGGGTATCCCCGGAAAGAAAGCGGAATTTCAATCGGTGCCTTTGCCATGGCGAACTCATAATGACCGCCCTGAAAATGATCGTGGCTTAAAATGGAACCGCCCACAATCGGCAGATCCGCATTGGAGCCGAGAACATAATGAGGGAACTGGCGGATAAAATCAAAAAGTTTTCGGAAAGCAGCCTCATCGATCTTCATGGGTACATGCTTTCCGTTAAAAACAATGCAGTGTTCGTTGTAGTACACATAAGGACTGTACTGCAGAAACCATTCGCTTTGATTGATCATGAGCGGGATAATCCTGTGATTTTCCCTTGCCGGATGATCCATGCGTCCCGCATAGCCTACATTTTCCCTGCAAAGAAGACACTTCGGATAACCGGATGCCCTGGCTCTTCCCGCAGCTGCAATCGCTTTCGGATCCTTTTCCGGTTTGGAAAGATTGATTGTAATATCCAGATCCCCGTATTCCGTTTCGGTTTTCCATCTGATGTCTTTTCTGATCCGGTAGCGCCGGATGTAATCGGAATCCTGAGACAGCGTATAAAAATAATCCGTAGCTCTCCCGGGGCTTTCCCGGTAAAGTTCCCGGAATTTTCTGATTACCTCCGATGGACGGGGCATCAATGCATCCATCAGACGCGTATCAAACAGATCCCTTTCCGTTACGGTTTCTCCGCAAAGTTTTTTTTCGCAGGCATAATCCAAAAGCTCTTTCAGTATCTCCTCAAGATCTTTCTCCGGATCCGGCTTAACATTTTCATCATACCCGTCTTCCTTCAGGCAATCCAGAATCCTGTTTCGCGCGTATACAGCATCGTCCCCCGTGATCAGGCCTTTTTTTTCTCCGTAAAGTACCAGTTCTTCGATTTCCGTGCTGATCATTGATTATCTATCCTCCTTGATTTCCGTAATGACCGGTTTCAGGCGGCTGATGATCAGAGAAGCCAGTACCCCGATCAGCGCGCCGGTAACCATCCCGGCAAGCATCAGTACCGGAAGATACCAGAAAAGTCCTATTGTCCTGACCACAAAAACAGCAGCCAGGATCTGTCCTATGTTATGGGTCACCCCGCCGATGATGCTGACACCGGTCATTCCGAGAAGTCCTGTCCTCTTCGCAAGAATCATGCAGAAAAAGCTCAGCATTCCTCCGGCAAGCGAATAGATCAGAGAAAACAGATTTCCGAATGTAATCCCCACAAGAAATATCCTGACAATCAATACAGCAAAAGCACCCGCAGGTCCCATGGTATACAGACATACGATTGTAACCAGATTGGCAAGCCCGAGTTTTATTCCGGGAACTCCGAGGGAGATCGGAATTAAAGTTTCGACAAAGCTAAGGATCATGGCAAGCGCGATCAGCATCCCGTAGAGTGCTGTTTTTTTTGCCATTTTCATTTCACTGCCTTCTTCCATTGACTCTCCCTGCATGGAAAAAGGACAGTCCTCTGCGCAGGTTCTTCCGCACGCAAAACTGTCCCTTTATTTTCTTACTGTATGTTAACACCGGCTATCCGGACATTGACCTCTATCACTTTGAGCTCGGTCATGCTTTCAATTGCGTTCTTTACTTTTTCCTGGACCTTGGCGCTCACTTCCGGAATGCTGTAGCTGTATTTAACATTCAGCGATAGATCCACGCTCACATGGTCTTCCGTCACTTCCACCTTGACTCCCCTTGACAGATTTTTCATGCCGAGACGGGAAACCAGTTCATTGGTAATTCCTCCCGCCATGGAGTCTACGCCTTCCACCTCGGTTGCTGCAAGTCCTGCAATGATTGCCACAACTTCATCTGCAATACAGACTTCACCGATTTTTTTTGCTTCATTTTCCGTATTTTTAAGTTCATCCGCCATATGAATTCTCCTTCGAATGAAAAGATATAGGAAATTATATCAGAAAAAGGCATCCGGAGCAAGTATTGCCCTTATTTATGGTAGGGCTCATGGCGCATGATCCGGTACGCCCGGTAAATCTGTTCAAGAAGAACCACTCTCATAAGCTGATGCGGGAAAGTCAGTTTTGAAAAGCTGAGGACGTAATCCGAACGGGACAGAACTTCCTTTGATAGGCCCAGAGAACCTCCGATCACAAAAGAAAGATTTCCTCTTGACCGGGTTTCCCACTGTTCCAGAGTTTTTGAGAATTCTTCGGAAGAAAGCATTTTTCCTCTCATATCAAGAGAAACAACAAAAGAATCCGCTCTGTTCCTTTCGAAGATGCCGAGAATCCTCTTTCCTTCCGTTTCCCGGATCAGGTCTTCCGCTTTTTCCGATGCCTCCTCCGGTGTCTTTTCATCCTTAACTTCCGAAATTTCCAGACGGCAGTATCTGGAAAGACGTTTTTTATATTCCGAAACAGCATCCTTCCAGAATTTTTCCTTCAGGCTGCCGACCGCAATGATATTGATATTCATAATTCCGATACCCTATGCACGAAAATAATACCCGACACCCCATTTTGTATGAACATATGTCGGTTCGCTCGGAGAAGGTTCCAGCTTTTCTCTCAGTCTTCTTACATGAACATCCACCGTACGCACATCTCCGGATTCCTGATTTTTTCCGTCCCAGACAAGAGAAAGCAGTTTTTCCCTGCTGAATACTTTATTCGGATTTGTAACGAGAAGTTCCAGAATATCAAACTCTTTTGCCGTCAGATTGATTTCCTTTTCCCCGATCATAACACGGCGGCTGTCCGTATCCAGTTTTAAATCACCTGCCGTATAAACCGTATCCTTATCGTGTTCCTTATTCCTGTTTTTGGTATTACGGCGCATAATGGCTTTCATTCTGGCTTTCACTTCCAGAATATTAAACGGTTTGGTAATATAGTCATCTGCACCATACTCCAGACCAAGGATCTTATCCATATCCCCGCCCTTGGCCGTAAGCATTATGACAGGCATTTCCGAAAACTCCCGAATAGCCTGACAAACCTGATATCCGTCAAACTTCGGCAGCATGACATCCAGCAGAACAACATCATACTCCGTCTTCTTCGCCAGATTGATTGCCTCTTCCCCGTCGTATGCCGAATCCACCTGTATGCCGTCCTGTTCAAGAGAAAAACGAATTCCCTTCACAATCAGCTTTTCATCATCCACCACAAGAACTTTAGTCATGTAAGCTCCTTATCGTCGTCCGGAAAATAAAGTCCGTTCTGTTATGGGAAAGACGGTGATAAAGGATCCGTGTAATGAACTGTTTCAGCCTCAAACAGAAATATGATCCCTGATCTTTTGGAAAAATGCTTCCTTGATCCCGGAGACATTCATGATGTCTTCGATCCTCTGAAATGATCCGTTCGTGGTTCGGTAATCGATGATGCTCTGCGCTCTTATTTCCCCGACTCCGCTTAAAGTCATCAGTTCTTCCCTGGACGCTGTATTGATATTAATCTTTCCGTTTTCAGAAGAGCCGCTGACGGTATTTTCGGAAAATGTTCCCCCGAAAAACACAGATCCGGAACCACCCGTTGCATTTTGTATTTCTTCAGCAGACGGAACATAAATTTTCATTCCGTCCGTAACGGGTTCCGCAAGATTCAGATAATCAGACTCGGCATCATCCAGAAATCCACCTGCCAGCTTTACCGCATCCGTAATCCGCGATCCGGGTTCACAGGCATACACGTCCGGATTCACAACGCATCCGCAAACGTGAACAAAAAAAAGAGCCTTTTCTGTTGATGAATTCTGTATGAAACCAACCGTTGTACTTTCATCTATTTGATCGGAAAGATCATCCGCAGTTTCTGCGCTTTCCGCATTATCCGAATCATCGATTCCTTCCAACCGGCCGCACCCATATGTTACCCCGAATATCAGCAGGACCAGAAGTATTAAAACCGTCTTTGTAATTTTTTTATTCAAAGCAGCCTTCCTTTCGGAATGCCGCCCGGTCTGTATTTTCTATTTTAAACGGATTCTTTTTGAAAAACAAGGGCTTATCCCACAAAACTTGACATTCCGCCGCTTTATGATTATACTCGAACTGCAATAAATATAGGCCAGGGGAGCAATTGCTGAGAATGGTTGAATAAACCAAACCCTTATCACTTGAACCGGGTAATACCGGCGTAAGGAGGCAAAAGGATATTTCTCTGCATTCCCTCCTGAACTCAAACAAGGAGGAATTTTTTATGTCACAGGTATCTGTTAATAAAAGCAAATCATTTTTTTCAGCAAAGCATCTTTCGGTATGTGCTGCAGCAATGGCTCTTGCCTTTGTTGCTTCCTACATCAGGCTTTTCCAGCTGCCGTTCGGAGGTTCGGTCACCTTATGTTCCATGTTGTTTATTTGCCTGATCGGATACTGGTACGGGGTCAGGGTAGGTATTGTCACCGGTTTCGCCTATGGAATTCTTCAGTTTATTCAGGAACCGTATTTTTTAAATGTACTGCAGGTATGCTGCGATTACCTGTTTGCGTTTGCTGCGCTTGGTCTGTCCGGTCTGTTTGCCGGAAAGAAAAACGGTCTCCTGAAAGGATATCTGTTTGCGGTTTTTGCACGCGGACTTTTTCATGTTCTCGGCGGATACCTTTTCTGGATGAGCGATATGCCGGCCAGTTTTCCGAAATCCATTGCTTTCCTTTACCCGTTTATTTACAATTATTCTTTTCTTCTTGCGGAAGCTGCCATAACCGTTGTTCTTTTACTGCTGCCGCCTGTGCAGAAAGCATTAAAGCAGGTACAGAAAACCATCATGTAAAAAGATCGTCCGACCATAAATCAGCACCGTCCGATATAAGGACGGTGCTGATTTATGTTATGACAGGATCGCGGGCGCAATCCGTGATATTCCTTTTGACATTCACGTCATTTTACAGATGGATTGTCCGCATGAGATGCTTGGCCAGAATGGAGTTTGTCACGACCCCTACGCCGCCGGGGACCGGTGTCATGGCAGATGCAATGTCAGACAGGGAATCCGGATTCACATCCCCGCAGATCTTTCCGTCGGGTAAAACATTGATCCCCACATCGATCACCACCGCATTTTGTCCCACAAAATCTCTGTTCAGCATTTTTGCCCTGCCGGCCGCTGCCACCAGAATATCCGCTCTTTTACATTCATTCGGGAGATCTGTCGTTTTCGTATGGCATATGGTCACCGTGGCATTTTCCTTCAGCATCAGCATGGAAAGCGGCTTCCCTACCACCATACTCCGGCCGACAATCGTTACTTTTTTTCCGGAGACCGGAATATCATTTGACTTTAGGATCTCCATGACTGCCTCCGCCGTACAGGGGGCAAATCCCGTCTCATCCCCTTCAAATACCTTTGCGATATTGACCGGGCTTATTCCGTCCATATCTTTTTGAGGATCGATTGCTGCTGCAATTTTTTTTATGTTGATTCCTTTCGGAACCGGAAGGAACAGCATGATCCCGTTTAAAGCCGGATCCGCATTGAGCCTTGAAAATTCGGTTTGAAATTCCGCATCGGATATTTCGGCAGGAAATATTTTTCTTACGGTCGTAAACCCCAGACCTTCCAGATATTTCACTGCGCTCCTCTCATAGGAGATATCTGCCGGTTTCTCTCCGATCCGCACAAAACACATGACGGGTACAGCATTTTTATCCTGCTCAATCTTCGCCCGGATTTCTTCATTGATCTTCTGAACGGTATCTTTTCCTTTTAACAGAATCATAAAAAGCCCTCCGAATATTTTCAGGATCCCATTTTTTCCAGAACACGTTTACAGATATCATCCGCTTTACGGATTCCGGTTTCAAAAAGTTCTCCGGCACGCCGGTCAAGCCCGGCCGCCTTCTCTCTGTCCTTCATAAGCTTCGTATTGATCTTTACGTTCAGCATCCCGCCGCTGATGGCTGCACGCACAAAACCCGCCGCACATCCGACATCGGAAACGGCCAGGGTACTTCCTTTTTCCAGGAGTACCGCCAGTCCGTCGGATACGGCTGCTGCCTCCTCCATGATCCGGAGAGGGACGTTTGCCGCAGCGGCAAGAAGATCTTCCATGATCTGTTCCTTCTTCTTTTTTTCTTCTTCTGTCAGTGCGGGAAGGGAGTAGGCTCGTGAAAGCGGTTCAAATACTTCTGCATCCTGATCTGCCAGAAATAAAAACTTATCCTGTTTTTCCTTCATTTCCTGTCCGATGCGGGTGATTTCTTCCTCTGCATCCGCATATTTTTTCTTCCCGATCGTCAGATTGCAGACCATCTGCGCAAGGCTTGCCGAAAGAGCACCGGAAAGAGCGCTTGCCCCTCCCCCTCCCGGGACGGGTGCTTTGGAAGAAAGGGCATTTGTATAATCCGTAACAGACATATTTCCTGTTTTCATGTTTTCCTTTCCCTGAAAAAACATATTGCCGTAAATTTTCTCTATATCTGTTTCAGGACAATATCCAGACGACCTGCTGCATCATCCGCATCTTTCTCCGTAATGATTAACGGCGGGACAAAACGAATGATCTTTTCTCCCGCGTTGATCAGAACCAGATGTTCTTCTGTCAGCGCTTTCATGATGATCGGACCGACCGGGATGTCAAATTCCATTCCCAGAATAAGTCCCTTCCCTCTCACGTCCCTGATATGCGGATATTTTTCTTTCATCTCCAGAAGATTTTTTTTCAGATGCTCCCCTACTCTGTTCACATGGGAAAGAATACGGTCTTTTTCAAAAATGTCGAGCACGGCATCCGCTGCCGCACAGACGAAAGGATTTCCTCCGTAGGTTGTTCCGTGATCCCCCGGTGTCATGGCGTCCTTCGTTTTTCCCGCTGCCAGAAAAGCGCCGATCGGCACCCCGTTTCCCAATGCCTTGGCAACCGTCATCACGTCCGGTTTCACTCCGCTGTACTGCCAGGCAAAATATTTCCCGCTTCTTCCCATGCCGCACTGGATCTCATCAAAGATCAGCGTAAGATCATGTTCATCGGCAATGTCTCGAAGTCCTTTCAGAAATTCATCCGATGCCGGATATACGCCTCCTTCCCCCTGAATGGGTTCGCAGATGATTCCGCAGGTTTTTTCACTGACCAGACTCCTTACGGAATCAAGATCATTATAATCCGCAAACCGGATTCCGGGAAGCAGCGGTTCAAAAGGACTGCGGTAGCTTTCCTTTCCCGTTACGGACAGGGCACCGAGTGACCTGCCGTGAAAGGAATGATTCATGGCTATGATCTCAAAACAGGAATTGTCCTTTTTCCGGTTGAAGGCATATTTTCTTGCGATCTTGAGGGCGCCTTCCACTGCTTCCGTCCCCGAATTGGTGAAAAAAACTTTTTCCATTTCGGATATCTGCAGAAGCTTCCGCCCCGCGGAAACGGCAGGTTCGTTATAAAAGTAATTGGAAACATGCTGGATCTTATCGATCTGCGCTTTTAAAGCTTCATCATATCCCGGATAATGATATCCGAAGGCATTGACCGCGATTCCTGCAAAAAAATCCAGATACGCCGTTCCTTCCGTGTCATAAAGGTACACCCCGTTCCCATGGTCAAAAACGACCGGGTAACGATTGTATGTTTTATACAGGACTTTTTCCGCCTCGGTAATTTTCTTCTTCATGTTTTCACTGTCCTGATTCACAAAAATACGCCTCCTCTGTTTCTTTCCGAATGGCCGTACCGATTCCCCTGTTGGTAAAGATTTCCAAAAGCAGGCAGTGCGGTATTCTTCCGTCCAGGATATGCACACGGGAAACACCGTTATTGATTGCGTCTATGCAGCTTTCCAGTTTCGGAAGCATGCCCCCTCCCAGATTCCCGCTGTTTACGAACGCTTCCGCCTCACTCACCGTCATTTCGGAAATCAGGGAGTTTTTATCGCTGAAATCCCGATAAACTCCCTCCACATCGGTAAGAAAAGCCAGTTTCTCCGCCTTCATTGATCTCGCGATTGCACAGGCGGCATCATCGGCATTGATATTGTAATTTGTATATCCTTCATCATATCCGACAGGGCAGATGATCGGAAGATAATCTTTCTCCAGAAGATCAAAGATCAGTTTCGGATCCACCGAAGTGATTTCCCCCACATAGCCCAGATCCCCGGCCTTGTTTTGTTTCTTTTTGCACCGGATCATCCGGCCGTCCTTGCCGCTTACTCCCACTGCCTTCATACCGAGTTCATTTACCATCTGGACCAGACCCTTATTTACTCTGTTCAGAACCATTTCCGCGATCTCCATGGTAACTTCATCCGTTACACGAAGCCCGTCGACAAACTGCGGCTCCATACCGACTTTACCGACCCACCTGCTGATCTCTTTTCCGCCGCCGTGTACGATGATCGGTTTAAAGCCGACGAGTTTCAAAAGCACCACATCCTGAATGACGTGTTTTTTCAATTCCTCATCCACCATGGCGGAACCGCCATATTTTACAACAATGATCTTCCGGTTAAAACGCTGTATGTACGGAAGCGCCTCAATCAGGGTTTCCGCTTTCTGCATTACTTCAGGATCCAGCTCCATGAATATACTCTCCTCTTTTGCTTTTAATTTGAAATACAGTCGGCTCTACGAACGGTAGTCTGCGTTGATGCGGACATAGTCATAGGACAGGTCGCACCCCCATGCGGTTGCCTGTTCATTTCCCATATGGATATCCACGATCGCAGTGACCGTATCCGCAGACAGGATCTCTTTTGCTTTTTCCTCGCTGTAATTTACGGCAGTCCCGTTTTTGTATATCAGTATTTTTTTATTTTTGCTCCGGAAACTGAGTTCCATGTGATCCGGGTCAAATTTTTCACCCGAATAACCAAGCGCGCACAATATTCTTCCCCAGTTGGCATCATGCCCGAAGATCGCAGCTTTGGTCAGGGTGGAAGTAACCACGGATTTTGACAGGGTTTTTGCCTGCTTTTTACTTTTTGCATGAAGCACTTTTACTTCGAACAGGGCAGTTGCGCCCTCCCCGTCTCCTGCCATCATTTTGGCCAGCGTTTCATTGACCGTGTGAAGCGCTTTCCGAAACGTATCAAAATCCTCTCCTTCTTCCGTAATTTCCGGATTACCGGCCTCTCCGTTTGCCAGAAGGAGAAGCGTGTCGTTTGTAGAGGTATCGCCGTCTACACTGATCATATTGAAGGTATCCTTCACATCCTCCCGTAAGGCTTTTTGAAGCATTTTCCGGCTGATCGCGCAGTCGGTCGTAAGAAAGCCCAGCATGGTGCACATATTCGGATGGATCATGCCGGAACCTTTGCACATGCCTCCTATCGTTACTTTTTTTCCTCCGATGGGGAATGAAACGGCAAGTTCTTTTTTTCTTGTGTCCGTAGTCATAATGGCTTTGGCGCTTTCCGTTCCCGACAGAACGGATCCGTCCAGTTTTTTGGACATTTCCTTTATGCCGTTTTTGATTTTATCAATGGGAAGCTGCATGCCGATCACACCGGTGGAGGCCACCAGGACATGATTTGCGGGAATGCCGAGCGCCTTTTCCACGCATTGTGCGCTTTCCTGACAATACATGAACCCTTCTTTTCCTGTACAGGCATTTGCAATTCCCGCATTGATCACTACCGCCTGCGCTTTCCCCGATCGCTTTACAATATCACGATCCCACAGAACACAGGCAGCCTTGACCAGATTGGATGTAAAGGTCCCCGCAGCGCGGCATGGTTTATCCGAGAAGATCATGGCCATATCCGTTCTTCCCTGATACTTGATTCCCGCTGCTGCACTTGCGCTTTTGAAACCTTTTGCTGCCGTTACGCCGCCTTCTATGATTTTCATTTTATCCTCCGAGATTTTTTATAGGATTGCGGGAGCAATCCGTGATATTCCTTTTGTCAGCCATATCATTTGATGAACCGTGTCTTATTCTCCTCGTTCAGGGCAAAATCATAGGAATTGATATCCGTACGCTCTTCCCAGCCGAGTTTTTTCCAGAAAGAATTCCCGATCGGATTGTCCTTAAATGCGATCAGGGAAATTTTGCTGATCCCCTCCTGCTCCAGGGCTTCCCGGCAGTAGGTGACCATCTCTTCCCCTATCCCCTGTCTGCGATACAATTCTGCTACACAGACATGGTAGAAACAGCCTCTTCTTCCGTCATGCCCGCAGAGCACCGCGCCTATAATATCCCCTTCTTTTGTCTGGGCAACACAGCTGATTCCGCGGTTTCTTTTGATAAAGCGAACAATATTTTCACGGGAATCGTCAATGGAACGGATTCCGAAGCCTTTGATCGTCATCCACAAAATTCGGACTGCATCATAATCCTGCTCCAGCATGGGACGAATATCGATCAGATGATTCAGCATGAAATTTCTCCCCCCGTATTTCCCGTTTTAAGGCATGACAGGAAGCTGCAGCAAACCCTTATCCTCCGGCAGGCCGAACATCAGATTCATATTCTGAATGGCCTGTCCGGCAGCTCCTTTTACCATGTTGTCTATTGCTCCCATCATAACAATACGGTGCGTGCGAAAATCAATTTCAAAATTCACATCCGCATATTCCGATCCCCGTACCATACGGGTCGCCGGAGCTTTATGCGGCGGGAGAATCCGTATGAATTTTTCCTTTGCGTAACAGTTCTCACAGGCTGCTTCTGCTTCTTCATACGCAGTTTCCCTGATCAGGTCTGCATAGGCTGTCACAAGGATTCCCCGCATCATCGGAACACGATGAGGCGTAAAATTGATGAGCACTTCTTTTCCGCATACATTCGAAAGCTGCTCTTCAATTTCCGGCGTATGCCGGTGTGCCGCAACACTGTATGCTTCTGTATTTTCGTTGACTTCACAATAGAGATTATTTACTTTGGCGCTTCTTCCCGCCCCTGTCATTCCTGTCTTCGCATCGATAATGATCGTGTCCGGATTGATCAGTCCCGCCTTCAAAAACGGATAAATGCTGAGAAAAGAACAGGTTGGAAAACATCCGGGATTCGCGACCAGTCTTGCCTCCCTGATTTTTTCACGGTTGATTTCCGGAAGTCCGTAGACCGCCTCTTTGCAAAGTTCCGGCGTTTCATGCTTTATTCCATACCACTTTTCAAAGGTAGCTGCATTGTGAAAACGGAAATCTCCGGATAGGTCGATCACTCTGCACCTGTCCAGCATAGCTTCGGAAATATGGGAGGAACAATATCCCTGCGGCGTTGCGGTAAAGACCACATCTGCCTCCTGAGATGCTTTTTCCATATCATCCTCCGTACACAAAACATCCGCCATCGAATAAAGATTTCCGTACAGGGAAGAGAATGTTTCTCCCTGGAAAGAATGCGATCCGTACCGGACAATTTTCACATCATCCCGCATAAGAAGAAGCCGTACAAGCTCTGCTCCAGCATATCCCGTTGCCCCTATAATTCCCGCTCTGATCATAATAAAATACCAGATTTCCTTTCTTATCTTTTTTCACTGCTAATAGTATACCACATTAGAACCTCATAATTATACATATTATATGAATAAAAATCAAGCATTTCTTTAAAAAAATACTTGATTTACTGTAGATCATGTTGTATATTTATAAAATAAATCAAAGGAGGATCTCACAATGAAAAAAGAGAAAGTCATTTTAGCCTATTCAGGAGGGCTGGATACGACTGCCATTATCCCATGGTTAAAGGAAAACTTTGACTATGATGTCATCTGCTGCTGCGTTGACTGCGGTCAGGAAAGCGAACTGAAAGGTCTGGACAAGAGAGCCGCTCTCTCCGGTGCTTCCAAATTATATATCGTCGATGTGACCGACCGTTTCTGTGATGACTACATCATGCCCTGTGTAAAAGCCGGTGCCGTCTATGAAAACAAATATCTTCTCGGCACCAGCATGGCGCGTCCCTGCATCACAGAGGCTCTGGTAAAGATCGCCCGGAAAGAAGGCGCATCGGCGATCTGTCACGGCGCGACCGGAAAAGGAAATGACCAGATCCGGTTTGAACTCGGCATCAAGGCTCTTGCCCCGGATCTTAAGATCATCGCTCCCTGGCGGATGACGGACATCTGGAAATTTCAGTCCCGCGAAGACGAAATTGCCTACTGCAAAAAAAAGGGGATCAATCTTCCCTTTACGGCATCGAACAGTTACAGCCGTGACCGGAATCTGTGGCACATCAGCCATGAAGGGCTGGAACTCGAAAGCCCGGCCAATGAACCGAAATATGATCATCTCCTGGTTCTCGGCGTAAGCCCCGAAAAAGCGCCGGATAAAGAAACCGCTGTTACAATGACTTTTGAGAAGGGAATTCCTGTTTCCCTTAACGGCAAAAAAATGAAGGTTTCCGACATCATCCGCAAGTTAAATGACCTCGGCGGCAAAAACGGAATCGGCATCATTGATATTGTGGAAAACCGTGTGGTCGGCATGAAGTCCCGCGGCGTATACGAGACCCCCGGAGGGACCATCCTGATGGCAGCGCACGAACAGCTGGAAGAGCTGGTTCTGGATCGCGCGACCATGGAAGTAAAAAAGGATCTCGCCAATAAGTTTGCGCAGATTGTTTATGAAGGAAAATGGTTCACACCGCTTCGGGAATCCATCCAGGCTTTCATGGATGTAACGCAGGAATACGTGACCGGAACCGTTAAATTCAAACTTTACAAAGGGAACATCATCAAGGCCGGAACCACTTCTCCCTACTCTCTCTATTCCGAATCTCTGGCAAGTTTCACCACCGGGGATCTGTATGATCACCACGATGCAAGCGGTTTCATTACGCTGTTCGGACTTCCTCTGAAAGTGAGGGCTCTCAAAATGCAGGAAGCGGAAGCTGCAGCAAAAAAGAAAAGTACAGAAAAGCGTGTTTCCGGGAATGTCTCCAAAGAAAAGAAAGCCGCTCCGAAGAAAAAATAATCCACCGAAAAAAATATTCTGATCCGATTATCCCGCCGAAATATCCGGCGGGATAATTTTGTCTATTGTGTCCGGGACCTCATCGTGCTATAGTGTTAGTATAGACTAATTACAGGAGGACACCATGACTCTTGATCAACTGCGTGTCGGAGAAAGTGCAACCATTACCGCTGTCGGCGGAGAGGGACCGCTTCGTTTACGGCTTCTGGATATGGGGCTTATCCCCAGGACCGAAGTATCCCTGATCAAAATAGCTCCTATGGGGGATCCGCTGGAACTTCGGGTAAGGGGATATGACCTTACGCTTCGGAAGGATGACTGCAGCAACATTTCAATAGACCGGATAGAGTCTTCCGGCTCCTCGGATAAGGAAGGAGGCCGCCTCGAATGATCTTTGCACTTGCGGGAAATCAGAACTGCGGAAAAACAACTCTCTTCAACGCCATGACAGGCGCAAACCAGCACGTCGGAAATTTTCCGGGCGTAACCGTGGATCAGAAAATGGGCGTGATCCGCGGCACCAAGGGGGATGAGGTCGTAGATCTTCCAGGCATCTATTCCATCCGTCCCTATACCAGTGAGGAAATCGTAACGCGGGATTTTATCATCAATTCCAAACCCGACGGCATCATCAATATCATTGATGCCACCAACATCGAAAGAAATCTCTATCTCACGCTTCAGCTTCTCGAGCTTCACAAACCCATGGTCCTGGCTTTAAATATGATGGATGAAGTCCGCAACAACGGCGGCACCATCGATACAGAAAAGATGAGTCAGGATATCGGCGTTCCGGTCATCCCGATCAGTGCCGTAAAAGGCGAGGGTGTTTCGGAACTGATCAGCCGGATGGAAGAAATCGCCTCCAAAAATATTCATCCGAAAGTCTATGATTTCTGTCCCGAAGGTCCCGTACACCGCTGCATTCATTCCGTTGCCCATATCATTGAAGACCATGCCAAAAAGATCGGTGTTTCCAGACGTTTCTGTGCCACAAAGCTGATCGAGGGCGATATGTCTTTTGCCGACCGTCTGGGACTTGATCAAAACGAAAAAGAACTGATCGAGCATGATGTTGTGGAAATGGAACATGAAACAGGCTTCGACCGGAATGAAGCTCTTGCGGATATGCGTTACCGTTTTATAGAAGGTATCGTTAAAAATTCCGTCATCAAACCGCATGAAAGCAAGGAACACCGGCGCAGCGTGGAAATGGACAAGGTCCTGACCGGGAAATATACCGCCCTTCCTGTTTTCTTCGGAATCATGATCCTTGTTTTCTGGCTGACCTTCAATGTGATCGGAAAATTTCTTTCCGACTGGCTTACCGTATTCATCGACTTTATTACAAAGCTGGTCGATGCGGGCCTCACCTCTTACGGCATCAACCCCGTAGTGCATTCTCTGATCATCAAGGGGATCTTTGCCGGTGTCGGATCCGTACTTTCCTTCCTCCCTATCATCGTTACGCTGTTTTTCTTTCTCTCCATTCTGGAAGATACCGGTTACATGGCCCGGATTGCTTTTGTCATGGACAGGCTCCTCAGAAGGATAGGTCTGTCCGGAAAAAGCTTTGTTCCGATGATCATCGGATTCGGCTGTTCCGTTCCCGCCATCATGGCGACGCGCACCCTTTCTTCCAAACGGGACCGGAAAATGACCATACTGCTGACACCGTACCTTTCCTGTTCCGCCAAGATCCCGATCTACGCGATTTTCACGGCAGCCTTTTTTCATAACAATCAGGCACTTGTCATGATAGGACTTTACGCAATGGGAATGCTCCTCGGTATTCTGGTGGCTCTGGTCATGAAAAACACTGCTTTTAAGGGGAATCCGATTCCTTTTGTTATGGAACTGCCGAATTACCGTTTTCCGTCCGTAAAAAGCGTTGCCCTGCTTCTTTGGGACAAGGCAAAGGATTTTCTGGAACGTGCCTTTACGATTATTTTTATAGCCACCATTATCATATGGTTCCTGCAGACTTTTGATACGCGGCTGAACGTTGTTGACAGCAGCGCATCCAGCCTCCTTGCCCTGATCGGAAAATGGATCGCACCCATTTTCAGGCCGCTCGGATTTGAGGACTGGCGGGTCGCTACTGCTCTTGTCACGGGCTTCACGGCGAAAGAAGCCGTAGTCAGCACCCTGTCCGTTCTGCTTCAGACCAGTACGGAAAACCTGGTAAACTCTTTGTCGGGTCTTTTTACACCGGTTACAGCCTTAAGCTTTTTGACCTTTACGCTTCTCTATACCCCGTGTGTAGCCGCCATAGCAACCATCCGCAGGGAATTGAATTCCCGTATTCAGACAATCGGCGTCATTCTCCTGCAGTGTGCAGTAGCCTGGCTTGCGGCCCTGCTGGTTTACCGCTTTGCCCTCCTTCTTTTATAACCGGAATGAATCCGGAACAGCATGAAACCGGAGGCTATTATGAAACCTTTGGACTGGATCCTGATCACGGCGCTGGCAATTCTGGTTCTGCTTGCCGTTCTGCATATGAAAAAACGTAAGAAGTCCGGTAAATGCATCGGCTGCGGCGGTGATTGTCTGTCCTGTTCTTCCCGTACAGAATGCTGCAGCAGACAGGATGACACAGATCAAACAACAAGGAATCCCGAAAAAGACCGTAAAAAGGACCCCGAAAGGAAAACCCATGACAGATCCGTTTGATTACAGGGAACCTCCCTGTCCGCTCTCCGGAGGAGAAAATTTCTACTATCCGGAAAACAACCGGAATGAGCCGAAAGAAAATATTCCCGTTCTGTCCATTATTGCAAAGCTGGATGAACTTCTGAACCGGGAAAATTATGAAGAGGCAAACCGCCTTCTCCTATACTGGCTGAACGATGCCCGCGTAATGAATGATCGGCGCGGTGAACTGAGCATCCTGAATGAACTGCTGGGACTCTCCCGCCGGCGAAACGACAGGGAAGGAGGCCTCCTTTATGTAAGGGAAAGTCTTTTTCTGATCAAGGACCTCAGTCTGGATGACCAGGTGAATGCCGCAACGGTCAAACTGAACGCTGCAACCACCTGTAAATGTTTCGGCAGCCCGAAAGAGGCTCTGCCTGTCTATGAAGAAGTTCTTGCACTCTATGATAAAAAGCTGGAAAAAGAGGATCCTCTCTATGCCGGCCTTCTGAATAACATGGCGTTAACGCTTACGGATCTCGGTCGTTACGAGGAGGCCGAAAAATATTTTGAAAGAGCGATTTCCATCATGCAGAAGAAAACGGGCGGACTCTCCGATGCAGCCATCAGTTTCTGCAACCTCGCAGAGCTTTATGAGAAAATGTATGCAGGAGATAATCTTTCGGAAATCCGTGAAAAAAAGATCCGGGAAGCAATGGACTCTGCCTGGAGCCTGTTAAACGATCCCTCTCTTTTGCAGAACGGCTACTATGCCTTTGTATGCCGGAAATGTGCCCCCGGTTTCGGATATTACGGTTTTTTTACCCGTCGGAAAGAATTGGATGCCAGAGCAGACAGAATTTATGAGGAGAACAGGAAACAAGAATGAACGGACTGGAAACGGCCGAACAGTTCTACGAAACGGCCGGAAAAAAAATGATTCATGAAAAATTTCCGGAATATGAAAGCCGTATTGCCGCAGGACTTTCCGGGCAGGGAAGCGACTGTGCCGGTTTTGACGATGCCGTGAGCAAAGACCATGATGCGGGAACGGGCTTTTGTCTCTGGATAACGCCGGAGGATGAGGAAACTATCGGCTTTCCCCTGATGCGCTCCTACACAAAACTGGCCAAAGAGTACAATGCCCCTTCCTTTACAAGAAATCCTTCTTATATTGCCGGCAAATACGGTGTAATGACTGCCGGTGATTTTTTCATGCATCAGATCGGAAGATGTACCCTTCCGAAAACCTGGCGGGAATGGTTTGTCATTCCGGAGCATGCCCTGTTTACGGCAACGAGCGGAAAAGTCTTCCGGGATGACCTCGGGGTATTTTCCGATTTTCGGGATGCTCTTAAAAACAACTGTCCCGATGACGTGCGCTATAAAAAAATAGCAGCCCATCTTGCTCTTGCCGCACAGTCCGGGCAGTACAATTACCCCCGCTGCTTAAAACACGGAGAAACCGGTGCTTCGCTCCTTGCTTTATCTGAGTTTGCGAATCACATCCTGTATATCCTCTTTGAACTGAATGACCGGTATACACCCTTCTATAAGTGGCGTTTTCGTGCATCCAGATCGCTTCCGCAATATTCGGATGTATCCGGACATCTGGAAAAAATCCTTACCGATTTTTCCGCTTCTCCTTCTCAAAAAAAAGCGGCAATCGAAATGACTGCCGCTGAAATAACCCGTATTCTGAATGAAAAAAATCTTTCTTCTCTCCCGGGAGAATATTATCTGGAAGCGCAGGCTCTTCAGGTCATGCATAAAATCCGGGACCCCGAAATATCTTCGCTCCATCTTATGGAATCCGGAGAATGACCGTGTTCATGTCCTTTTTCCGATTTTCTCTCTATACGTTTTGATGGCATCTTCCATGGCTTTCGGCCCGGGTGCGCCTGCCGTATTCCTTTTTGAAATACAGGTTTTCATGCTGATCGCCTGAAAGATATCTTTTTCAAATACCGGCGAAACGCTCTGAAATTCTTCCAGGGTAAGATCATCCAGACTTTTCCCTTCCCGAATTCCGAGGAGCACCAGCTTACCGGAAAGGGCATGCGCATCGCGAAACGGTATTCCCTTTTTTACCAGATAATCTGCCGCATCGGTTGCATTGGTATAGCCGCCTTTTGTACTTTCCTCCATGCGGGCCTTATTAAAATGTACGGAAGACAGCATGCCCGTCATGAGAACCAGACTTTGTTTTACGGTATCTATGGCATCAAACGTTCCTTCTTTATCTTCCTGCATATCTTTGTCATATGCAAGCGGCAGCCCCTTCATGACGGTAAGAAGTCCGACAAGAGCTCCGTATACCCTTCCCGTCTTTCCGCGAATAAGTTCCGCAATATCCGGATTTTTTTTCTGGGGCATAATACTGGAACCCGTTGCAAAAGAATCATCCATTTCAATATACCGGTACTCGTTCGTATTCCAGATGATCAGTTCCTCCGAAAGCCTGCTTAAGTGCATGGCAATAAGAGAAAGATCCGAAAGCAATTCGATCAGATAATCCCGGTCGCTTACCGCATCCATGCTGTTGCCTGCCGGACAGTCAAAGCCCAGGAGTTTTGCCGTTTGGTCCCTGTCAAGCGGATAGGTGGTTCCCGCCAGGGCGCCTGAACCGAGCGGACAGGTATTCAGCCGCACACGGCAGTCTTTCAGACGGTCTCTGTCCCTGATGAACATTTCAAAATAAGCGCCGAAATAATGGGCAAGCGTCGTAGGCTGCGCCTTCTGAAGATGTGTAAAACCGGGAATGACCGTTTCCGTATTCTTTTCCATAAGGGAAAGAATTTCCTGAAGAAGATCCGTAAGGAGAGAATCCATCTCATCCACTTCATCCCGGACATAAAGCTTCATATCCAGCGCGACCTGATCGTTGCGGCTTCTTCCCGTATGAAGTTTTTTTCCGGTACTTCCAATCCGTTCCGTAAGTGTATTTTCAATAAAGGAATGAATATCTTCAAATTCTCCGTCAAAGGAAAATTTCAGTTTCCCCTTTTCTATATCCTTTTCAATGGACATCAACCCTTTCAGAATCCGGTTTTTATCGGACACAGAAAGGATCTTCTGTTCCGAAAGCATGGTCACATGCGCAATGCTTCCGCGAATATCCTGTTTCCACAGCCGGCAGTCAAACGAAAATGACTCATTGAATTCCCGGGCCGCCCTGTCCGGTTTCTTTTGGAATCTCCCGCCCCACAGAAGTTCCGGCGCTGCCTTCCCTGTCTTCTTCTCCGTTTTTCTCTCTGTCTTCTCCGTTTTCTTCCCTGCTTCCGGTTTCTTCAGCCCATTCTTCCCTGCTCTCATCAATTCCTTTTCCAGCGGTTTCCGGGCTGTTTTCCTGATTTCTTTCATCTTGTTCCTCCTCCTGGAAAATCAGATTGTATTCTGCTCTTTTTTTCTTCTTTCTTTTGTTTCTTTTTCCCGCCGCGAGACAGACACCGATCAGAAGAAGAGCCGATAAGGCAGATACCATCATACCGGTTTTCAGACCCTCCGGGTAGAAATCCATGGTGACCGTATGCTTCCCCGGCAAAAGCTTTACCGCGAGAAGCGCATTCAGATAATTCAGGGTCTTTACTTTCTGTCCGTCAATCTTGACCGTCCACCCCTTGTCAAACGGAATGGATGTCATCAGCACGCGGTTGTTGTTGTCTACCGTAATGGTCCCGGCTATATGCGTATCCGTGAAGGAGGAAATATCCAGGGAATTGTACGCAAGCCTTTTCTTCAGCTGTTCCAGCGCATCATAATCAAAACGGTATGCCTTTGCATTCAGAATCTGATCCGAATCGCCTCCGAGAAGAACGGTATCATCTCCCGCTTTCAGACTGCCGAGTTCCATGAAAAAGATCCGTTTCAGATTTTCAAATGTTTTATTTCCTTCCGGCAGCTGTGCCGTCACCTTATCCACCTTGGAGTTGGTACAGAAAACGTAATACTGTCCGTCTTTATCCGGTGTGAATGAAAAACGGTTGGCATCTGTTTTTCCGTCTATTGCCACCAGTACATCGGACACCCCCACAAGATTGCAGAGATCATTCTGGACATCCGCCGGGTTCTGCTGACTGATGGCCCAGTTTTCATCCATATCGGACGGTACGGTAAACGCAATGGGAAACGTGGAAGGATTCTCATAAAGATAAGTTGTTCCGGAACTTCCGATAAGTTTGATGCGGTCATTATCCGGCTGCTCGGAATAGATTCCGTATTTTATATCCAGAAGCGCATCCACAAACGGAGTAGCGCCTGTAATGCTGTAGGCATTTACGGATGCTTCACAGCCAAGCTGTGTAAAGAATGCGGAAAGGTCCGCTCTTGCCGTGGATGAAAACAGAGATGCGGAATGGAAATTCATCCAGGCTCCGTCATCCTTGGTTTTGCTTGTCACTTTATCAAACCGGCAGAACGGGTCCTGTTTTATACTCCGGGTCAGTTTGATGACATCGGCATTGTCTTCCGTATAGGCTGTACGGCTTGTTGTAGGAACGCTGGTAATGGTGGTATTGACCGCAGACTCAATGGAAACCGCCGCGAGAAGCGTAAACATCAGCGCATTGACTCCCATTTTTCCGGATTTGTACAGATAAAGCATCAGTGCATAGAAAGAAACAAAGCCCAGCGCCGCGTAATAAACACCGAAAGAAAAATGCTTCTGATCCACAAATTTCTGACAGAGGAGAATAAAAGCAATGCTGACCAGAAACGCAATTTCCAAATGTTTCAGTGAATTTCCGTCCCACTCGTCTACCGCACGGCAGCACATAAACAATACCAGAAAAATGTAAATGAATGACTGCCGGGCAGGAAGAGAATTCGGATAGTGAAATCCGTGCCAGATATAGTTCAATACATTGATGGAGAAACCGGCAAAGAAAATGAACAGCATGGTCACGTACACGGATTTTTCCTTGAGCGATATTTTCCGGTTCAGGATAAAAAGAAGGATCAGGATATAAACCGCCACGCCGCAGTAGATATTGGGCCAGTGATCCAGTCCGATTTCGGTATCGATATTTCCCATATGCCGTGCCAGAATATCGATCACGGAAAAATAGGAGGAAAAGGTTTTCGGAAAAGAAAACTCACCGGACGCGGTGGCCTGCAGCGCATAAATTTCCGGCAGAAGAACCCCCATGGAAAGTCCGCCGGCTGTCAGAGAGAAAAATGCAAATTTTCCAGCTGTTTTAAAGAACTCTCCTATTCTTGTTTTTCCTCTCATGACCAGTAACGCAATACAATAGATTACCATGAACATGCAGATCATAATGGAAATGTAGTAATTGGAAGTGATGCAGAGGCCCAGGGTGATCACATAGAACCAGCCTTTTCCCCGGTTCACCAGTCTTTCCAGTCCGAGACAGACCAGCGGAAAAAGCCACAGGCAATCCAGCCACATGATGTTCCAGCTGTAGGCAGCCATATAAGCGGACAGCGCATAAAAGATTGCAAAGAATGCGGTGAAGAAGCTGTCCTTCTTACAATGCCTGTTCAGGTAGTATGCCATGGTCAACCCGCAGAGACCGATTTTGAAAACGATCATGCAGGTCATGAATTCAATGATATAATTCTTTGGCCAGAAAATAATCAGCCAGTTGAACGGACTTGCCAGATAATATGCGTACAGGCCGGAAAAATTTACCCCCAGTCCCACGTCCCAGGTATAAAGGAGGCTCCCGCCGGTTTCCAGTTTGTTTTTAAATTCGGAAAAGAACGGTGCGTACTGGTGATACATATCCGTCCGCAAAAAAGAGTTCTCCCCGAACGGAAAGATCCCCCGCTGAATAAAGATAATGACCATGACCAGTACCGGCACAAAAAATGCAGTCAGATATGCATCGCCTGTCCGGAACCAGGAAACCTGTTTTCTGCTGCGCGCTCCCGGTTTTCTGTTCGGGATCCGTACCGTTTCCGCAATATCCGTCTCTTCCCTGTTGGTATTCATGCTGCTTATTTTATCCCCCAGTGACATAAAATACAAGAAAAAAACTCTACTCGGCATTTTCAGAGTTCACGATAGTACCGTCATCCAGTATAAAATACCCGTAATAGCCTTCCGACGAGTTTAAGAGCTCCATTCCCTTTTCCGGCCCCAGACAAAAACACGAGGTACTTAAAGCATCACATTCCAGAGAGGACGGTCCGATGATGCTGTCTGCCGTAATTCCGTTTTCATACGGCATACCGGTTTTGGGGTTCAGAATATGGTGATAGTTCACTCCATCCTTTATAAAATGTCTTTCATAGACGCCGGAGGAAACTACGGAAAGGTCATTGACCTCAAGCTCCCGGACGGTTTCGGTATGATCCGCGTAGGGTTTCTGCAAACCGATCACAAAAGGCTTTTTATCCGGTTTTTCCCCGACGCAGAGCACATTTCCCCCCAGGTTGATGATGGCGCTTTTTACCCCGTGTTCCAGAAGGTATTCCTTGATACGGTCTGCAATATATCCTTTTGCGACCGCACCCGGATCGATCTGTACCCCGTCATCCGCAAACAGGATATCATTCCCGGATACGGTTACTTTCCGGTAGTCTACCTCCGCTGCGGCCTTTTTCAGATCAGTTTCTGCCGGAACGGAAGGATCCTCCGATTTAAAATCCCAGAGCTGACTCACCGGTTCAATGGTGATGTCAAAAGCTCCGTCTGTTTTCTCTCCGTATTCAAGACCCTTTTTGACCATGGACAGAACAGAGGCATCCGGCGTATAGCGGTTATTCCCCGGCTGCCGGTGATTCATTTTATAGATATCGCTTGTTTCAATCGTCGGAGAAAAAATCTGTTCACAGGAGCTGCAGAGATCATAAGCCCCGTCCAGAATACTCTGATCCTGTGTATCATAAAGCGTAAGTGTAATAACTGTATCCAGAAGATACCCGGTTTTCTGGATAGGTTTCGAGCTTTGCAGTTTCCTCTCCGCCAGAAAAGCGGCTGCAATAAGAAGGGAAAGTATGATTACCGTAATCCGGTACGCATACTTCCCGAAAGGAACCTGATTTCCGTTTGTTTTATTCATCCGTAGTATAGTTCGGTGCTTCCTTGGTGATCTGAATGTCATGCGGATGGCTTTCCCGAAGGCCGGCTGCCGTAATCTTTACGAACTGTGCATTTTTCTGAAGCATGGGAATATCCGCCGCACCGCAATAGCCCATCCCGGATTTCAAGCCTCCGAGAAGCTGGAATACCGTATCCTCCACAAGTCCCTTATAGGCAACCCTTCCTTCCACGCCCTCCGGCACCAGTTTTCTGGCATCCGTCTGAAAATAGCGGTCTTTGCTGCCCGCTTCCATTGCCGCCAGACTTCCCATGCCCCGGTATACCTTGTATTTTCTTCCCTGATAAAGTTCAAAACTTCCCGGGCTCTCGTCACAGCCGGCAAATATGGAACCGATCATGACCACCTGCGCGCCTGCTGCAAGTGCTTTTGTCACATCTCCGGAATATTTGATGCCTCCGTCCGCAATGATCGGAATATTTTTCCCGTTTGCTGCATCTGCACAGTCCATGATTGCCGTGATCTGCGGAACGCCGATGCCGGCGACAATTCTTGTGGTACAGATGGAACCCGGCCCGATCCCCACCTTCACACAGTCTGCACCCGCATCGATCAGCCTTTTTACCGCATCTCCCGTTGCCACATTTCCGGCAATCACCTGAAGGTCCGGATAACATTCCTTGATCTTTTCCACGCAGTGGATCACATTCTTTGAGTTTCCGTGCGCACTGTCAAGGACAACGACGTCAACCTTTTTATCCACCAGAGCAGCGCAGCGGTCCATAACATTTCCGGTAATGCCGAGTGCCGCACCGCAGAGCAGTCTCCCCTGTTCGTCATGTGCGGAATTCGGATACTTGATCTGCTTTTCAATATCCTTGATCGTGATCAGACCTTTCAGATTAAATTCCTCATCAACGATCGGAAGTTTTTCCACCTTGGCTTTCGCGAGGATTTTCTTTGCTCCCTCGAGCGTAATACCTACCGGTGCCGTTACCAGATTCCGGCTCGTCATGCATTCTCTGATTTTCTTTGTATAATCTTCTTCAAACTTCAGATCACGGTTTGTAATAATTCCTACAAGCCTGCTTCCTTCCGTGATCGGAACGCCGGAAATACGGTATTTGGCCATCAGTTCATTCGCATCTTTCAGCGTATGATCCGGTGAAAGAAAAAACGGATCCGAAATCACTCCGTTTTCGGAACGTTTGACTTTGTCGACTTCTTCCGCCTGTTTTTCAATAGACATATTTTTATGGATAATGCCTATCCCTCCCTGACGCGCCATGGCAATTGCCATACGGTACTCCGTGACCGTATCCATTCCGGCACTCATCAGCGGAATATTCAATTTAATTTTTCTTGTCAGGTTTGTTGCGATGTTGATCTGATTTCCGATCACCTCCGAATAAGCGGGCTGCAAAAGAACATCATCAAATGTAATTCCCTCTCCCAGGATTTTTGCCATTCGGTATTCCCTCCGATTTTTCGATTCTGATTTTGATTCCGGTCTGAAAACTCTTTCAACGCATTACGGTAATACTAACAAAAAGACACCGGGAAGTCAATTTTCATCCCACTCTATCAGGGCTTCGGTCCATTTTTTCAAAGCTACCTCCGCATCACCGGATCCCGCTTCGGGTTCAAACAATGTGCGTTCATAGTTTATTCTTTCCTGTTCGCATTTTTCCCAGGATAATCTCTTCTCCCAGTCTCTGCCCGCTTCCTCCTCCGGTATTTCCCTGAGCCGTATCCGTTCGGCTTTCGGGACGGCACGGATCCCGGCAATCAGCGCTTCTTCCTCTGCGCTCACTTTTGCCGCAAGTTCATCCGAACCGGAAATCCCCCTGTGTTCCAGATAATGTTCGTATCCGAAAGGATAATACATGACCTTATCCTTTTCCAATGTAAGAATGGATTTTGCCACACGGCTGATAAAATACCGGTCATGCGAAACAAAGAGTATGGTTCCCGTATAGGCAAGAAATGCGGATTCCATTGTTTCCTTCGCGGGAATGTCCATATGATTGGTCGGTTCATCCAGAATAAGGAAATTCGGTGCTTCCTTCAGGATTTCGGCAAGAACGAGCCTTGCTTTTTCTCCGCCGGAAAGACTGCTTACGGTCTGCTCAGCCAATCGTCCTCCGAACAAATACCTTCCAAGTTCCGACCGCACTTCTTTTTCCGGAAGGGAAGGAAAAAGTCTGTGATAATGTTCCGCCACGTGCAGGCTGCTTTCGATTTCCGCCGACTGCTGGTCAAAATAACCTATGGTCACGCCGTTTCCCCGACGCATGCATCCGGAAGGGGATCCTTTGTACGGGGGAAGATAACCGGCAATCGTTTTTAACAATGCCGTTTTCCCGGAACCGTTCGGCCCGATCAGCGCGATTTTCTGTCCTCGCCGGATTTTCATTGTAATCTCATAAAGTTCCCTGTCATAACCGACTTTCAGGTGCTGTGCTTCCCAGACTTTCCCCGGTCCCGCATTTACCGGTCTGATCTCTCCCGTGATGATCCGTGTTTCATCTGCCTGCGGTTTTGAAATGACTTCCATCCGCTCCAGATATTTTTCCTTGGAGCGCGTCATGGCAGCCTTGGTCGGTTTATTCTTAAACCGCTCGATCAGATCCGTAAGCCGTTTGATTTCTTTCTGCTGACGATTATATTTCCCCTGTTCGATGCGGAGACACTTCTTTTTTTCTTCCCGGTAAAACGTATAGTTCCCGGGGTACCGTTTCAGAGAACCCTCTTCCGCTTCATAAACAATATCTGCAATGCGGTCCAGAAAAAAACGGTCATGCGATACCAGTACGACCGCCTTCGAATATTTTTTCAGATGCCTTTCCAGCCACTCCGTTGTCTCGGTATCCAGATGATTGGTCGGTTCATCCAGAAGAAGGAGATCGGGTTCGGCCGCCAAAAGCTCCAAAATCCTGTTCCGGGTCTTTTCTCCGCCGGACTTCAGACCGCCTTCCTCTTCCGGCATGGTTTGTGAAAGCATTCCGATGCTGAAATCCCGGGAACGCAAAACAGCCGGACCATGACGTTTATCGTCACGGTCCGGCGTAATTTCCCCGGTCAGTACCTTTAAGAGCGTTGTTTTTCCCGCTCCGTTTCTGCCGACCAGCGCAATCTTTTCGCTGCCTCTGATTTCAAATTCGATATGTGAAAGGACAATTTTCTGTCCGAACGATACCGTGCAGTCATGAAGCTGATAAAGCATGGGTTTTCTGCCCCTTTACATCATTCCACCCATACCCGGATTTCCCTGCGGCATCGGCGGCTGCGGTTCCTTGATGGTTGCAACAACTGCTTCGGTCGTAAGAACGGAACTTGCCACGCTTGTTGCATTCTGCAGTGCGGAACGGGTAACCTTTGTAGGATCCAGGATCCCTGACTTCACCATATCCACATATTCCTCTTTGTAGGCATCAAATCCCATTCCGGGTTTGGATTCCTTGACTTTGTTTACGACCACACTGCCTTCAAGACCTGCATTCTCCGTAATGTAGAAAAGCGGGGATTCCAGTGCCTTGATCACGATCTGTGCTCCTGTCTTCTCGTCACCTTCCAGTTCCGGAAGAAGCTTTGCCGTTTCTTTGGCCGCCGTGATATAAGCAGAGCCGCCGCCGGCTACAATTCCTTCTTCAACTGCTGCTCTCGTAGCATTCAGAGCATCTTCCATTCTGAGTTTTGCTTCCTTCATTTCGGTTTCCGTTGCGGCACCGACACGGATGACCGCCACTCCGCCGGAAAGTTTTGCAAGTCTCTCCTGCAGTTTTTCCTTATCGAAATCAGACTTGGTCTCCTTGATCTGTTCCTTGATCTGGGAAACGCGGTCCGCTATTTCTTTCTTCTTGCCGAGTCCGTCCACGATAATGGTGTTTTCCTTCTGGACCTTGACGGATTTTGCTCTTCCGAGCTGAGCCATCTTGGCATCCTTCAGTTCCAGACCGAGTTCGCTGGAAATAACCTGTCCGCCTGTCAGAATGGCAATATCCTGAAGCATTTCCTTACGTCTGTCGCCGTAACCCGGAGCTTTGACGGCTACGACATTGAACGTACCTCTCAGCTTGTTGACGATCAGCGTGGTCAGGGCTTCGCCTTCCACATCTTCCGCAATGATCAGAAGCTTTGCGCCGCTCTTAACAACTTCTTCCAGAAGCGGCAGGATTTCCTGGATATTGGAAATCTTCTTGTCGGTGATCAGAATGTAGGGATCATCCAGAACCGCTTCCATTTTTTCCATATCGGTGCACATATAAGCTGAAACATAGCCGCGGTCAAACTGCATGCCTTCCACAAGATCCAGCTCGGTCTTCATGGTCTTGCTCTCTTCGATCGTGATAACGCCGTTGCTTGTAACTTTTTCCATGGCATCTGCAACCATGGATCCGACTTCATCGCTGGATGCGGAAATAGCCGCAACTCTTGCAATCTGATCCTTGCCGCTGATCGGCTTACTCTGTTTTGCGATCGATTCAACAGCTGTCTCGCATGCTTTGCGCATACCTTTTCTCAGAACGATCGGGTTGCAGCCTGCAGCGATATTGCGGATTCCTTCATTGATCATGGACTGTGCAAGGACCGTTGCCGTTGTGGTACCGTCTCCTGCCACGTCGTTTGTCTTTGTTGCAACTTCTCTTACGAGCTGAGCTCCCATGTTCTCGTAAGGATCCTTTAAATCAATTTCCTTTGCGATGGTGACACCGTCGTTCGTGATCATCGGTGCACCGTAGGATTTATCCAGAACTACGTTCCTGCCCTTCGGTCCCAGCGTAACACGGACTGTATCGGCAAGTTCATTGACACCCTTTACCATTGCTTTTCTGGCTTCGACGCCAAATTTGATTTCCTTAGACATAATCGGTTCTTCCTCCAGGTTTCTGTTTTATTTGATGACCGCAAGAATATCGTTTTGCTTCACTACCACGTATTTGACATCATCCAGTTCGACTTCCGTGCCGGAATATTTGGAATAAAGGACTCTGTCCTTTACCTTTACTTCCATTTTGATCTCTTTCCCGTCCACCATTCCGCCGGGACCGACCGCAATCACTTCGCCCTGTCCGGGTTTTTCCTTGTTTGCTTCACCCGGGAGCACGATTCCGGATTTTGTTGTCTCTTCTGCCGTGATCTGCTTTAAAACGACCCGGTCAAATAAAGGTACTAATTTCATAATTTCAAGCCTCCTTGTATATTGTAATTTTCTATTCGGTGTTCAGATTCTTCTTACGCTGTGAAATGTTATAACACCTATTGTTAGCACTGTCAACATTTGAGTGCTAAATTCTCAAAAATTTCACAATTTTAAGGCAGAACTGGGCTTTTTCGTTCTTTTCTTTTGCCTTTCTTCGTATTACAATAAGATTATTCTTTATGGAAAGGAGTTAGAAAAATGGGTAAGAATATAAGGCATCTGGTCGGTTTTACGCTTTTTGTCGGTGTCGCAGCCGCTGCCTATTCCTATTATAAGCAGTACCACGACTTTCACAAAGATCTGGAAGACGATTTTCACGAATTTGAAGACGATGAAGACGGAGTGGATGAGGAAAAACCCGTTCAGAATCAGAACCGTAACTATGTTTCCCTGCACGCGGACAAGGACGAGTTCAGCGTTGCCGCCAAGGACACCTTCCAAGCCGCAAAGGGTATGGCCAGTTCGGGAGTCGAGGTCTTAAAGGATGTCGGGCATATCATTGCCGATAACTTAAGAGACGGTTCTTCCGCTGCCGGCGATACGGCAAAAAATGCCGCAGACAAGGTAAAAGGCACAGCAAAGGATGCTGCGGACAAGGTAAAAAGCACAGCAAAGACCACGGCAGACAAGGTAAAAGGCGCTTTCAGAAAATCTACCAACATCGAAGAAGAAACCGAAGAAATACCTGAGGAGGAATCCGCGGAAGCATCCGCAGAGGAACCTGAAGAAAAATCCGGTGACGAACCCGAAGAAAAACCGGACGAAGAATCCTGAGAAAAATTCCGACAGAAAGATAAATGCCCCGCACCTTAAGTGCGGGGTATTTTCTTTACTCCCGTGAGATCAAAATCCGGTATGAAGGACGCATCCGTGTTCCCCGGTTCCTGAATGTAACCGTTCCGGAAACCTTTCCGTTCCAGATAGTCTTCCGCTCTCTTTCTTTCCCGCATAGTCAGTGTCCGGTTAAGCTCCGGGTATTTTTCCGACTTTATGACCGGCGTGTACTGAAACAGGAGGCTCATCCATACACCCGTTCCGAATTCCTCCGCTATCCTGTCCATGACTCTTTCGGAATCCTTCACATGCAGGGGAAGGACCATATGGCGTATGATGACTCCCTTCCGGATAATCCCGTTGGAATCAAGCACGGGATTGCCGGCCTGCCGCAGCATTTCCCTTACTGCTTTAAAAGCAACATCCGGGTAATCCGCTGCCTTTGAAAAATGTTCCGCAAGGACGGGATCTGCATATTTGATGTCGGGAAGCCAGACATCAATGTATCCTTCCAGCATTTTCAGGGTCTCCACGCTTTCATAGCCGCCGCAGTTATAAAGAACGGGAATCCCCGGCCGGTAAATATCCAGCGCTTCCGTGATCACGCATGCCCAGTGTGTCGGTGTGACAAGGTTGATATTGCAGGCTCCTTCCTCTTCCAGTTCCATGAAAATTTCCGAAAGACGCTCCGCCGTTATGTCCGCTCCGGCATTTTCGTGACTGATCTTCTCATTCTGACAGAAAATGCATTTCAGCGGACAGCCGGAAAAGAAAACGGTGCCGGATCCTTTTTTCCCGGATCCGCTTCCGCTGATGCAGGGTTCTTCCCAGAAATGAAGCGCCGAACGTGCAACGCGGGGAAGAACCCCGCTTTTGCATACGCCGGCGCTTTTTGTTCTGTCCGCATTGCATTTCCGCGGACACAGATTGCAGTATGTAAGATCGTATTTCATCCGCATCTCCCGTCAGGTTGCGGAAGAAGGCAGCCTGAATGAGGATTTCAGGGAAACAATCCTGTTGAAAACAGGTGCTCCCGGTCTGGAATCCCGGCAGTCCGCGCAGAAATATCCGTTCCGCACAAACTGGAAGCTGTCATAGGCTTTTGCATCCCTGATCACAGGTTCCGCGAAACAGTTGTCCAGTATCGTCAGGGAATTCGGATTCAGATTCAGGTTCCCGTCGGCATCCAGTTTTCCCTTTTCCTCGTCCACGATATTTTCGTACAGACGGCAGGTAATCTTCACCGCCGTTTCCGCATTGACCCAGTGAATGGTCCCCTTGACCTTGCGCGCCGTAAACCCGCTGCCGTTTTTCGTTGCCGGGTCGTAGGTGCAGTGAATTTCCGCGACGTTTCCTTCCGCATCCTTTACGCAGCCGGTACATGTCACGAAATAGGCTCCCATCAGACGCACTTCGTTGCCCGGGAACAGTCTGAAATACTTTTTCGGCGGTTCTTCCATGAAGTCATCCTGTTCAATCCACAGCTCTTTCCCGAACGGGATTTCCCTTTCGCCGAGTTCCGGATTTTCAAGGTTATTCGGCATGGGAAGCATTTCCGTTTTGTCTGCCGGATAATTGTCTATAATCAGTTTGACCGGATGCAGCACCGCCATCATGCGGGCGCGCTTAAGCTTAAGGTCTTCCCGGATGCAGTATTCCAGTTCCGCGTAATCCACCGAGGAATTTGCCTTGGACACGCCGCAGAGCTCAACGAATTTTTTGATGGATTCCGGCGTATACCCTCTTCTGCGGAGAGCTGCAATGGAAACAAGGCGAGGGTCGTCCCAGCCGTCCACAATCTTATCTTCCACCAGCTTTTTGATATAGCGTTTTCCCGTGACGACATTGGTCAGGTAAAGTTTTGCAAACTCGATCTGTCTCGGCGGGTTTTTGAATTCGCACTCATGCACGACCCAGTCGTAAAGGGGCCGGTGATCCTCGAATTCCAGTGTACAGATGGAATGGGTGATATGTTCCACGGCATCCTCGATCGGATGCGCGAAGTCATACATCGGATAGATGCACCATTTGTCTCCGGTGTTCTGATGGGACATATGCGCCACACGGTAGATCACGGGATCCCTCATATTGATGTTGGGAGAAGCCATGTCGATCTTTGCGCGCAGGACCTTTTCCCCGTCCGCATATTTCCCGTCCTTCATTTCGGTGAACAGCTTCAGGTTCTCCTCCGCGGTCCGGTTCCGGTACGGGCTTTCCTTGCCCGGGTGGTTGAAATCTCCGCGGTATTCGCGGATTTCGTCCGCGCTCAGGTCACAGACAAAGGCTTTGCCTTTTCTGATCAGGAGCAGGGCACATTCGTACATTTTGTCAAAATAATTGGAAGCGAAAAAAAGTCTGTCTTCAAAATCGGCGCCCAGCCATTTTACGTCAGCCTTGATGGACTCCACAAATTCTTCCTTCTCCTTCGTGGGGTTGGTGTCATCAAAACGCAGATTGAATTTCCCGCCGTATTCCTTTGCCAGGCCGTAATTCAGAAGAATGGATTTCGCATGACCGATATGAAGATATCCGTTCGGCTCCGGCGGAAACCGTGTCTGCACATGGTCATACTTTCCTTCCGCAAGATCCCTGTCGATCTCCATCTCGATAAAATTCTTTTCCTTTTTTTCCGGTGTCCCGGACATTTCCGATTTTTCCGTCATAAAACTCCCCGTATCCGTTATTCTATGTTAATTCCCGTAATGCTCCATCCGTCATCGGTGCTGCTGATAATGACATCCGGCTTTGCTCCGTTTCCGCTCAGTACCATTCCCGCATTGGATTCTTCTATGGTCATGAGGTTCACGGAAGAAACCGCTTTTACCAGGGAATCCGTAAAAATCTGATCTGCCGTGAATTTCTTTTCAAATTCCGCCTGGTCCTTTACGGTCGCGCCGCCTTTGAGTCCCACATACACCGGATAGGCACAGCTGCTTGCAAGACTCTTGATGTCCTTGTTTTCCACGGTCAGGATAATGCTTCCCGCGGCTGCAAGCGCGTCATAATCCGTGCATTTCGATTTTGCGTCTTCCATTTTCGTAACTACATTCTTTGAAGGATCCGATGCCTTTTCGTCAATGGCATCCTTACAGGTAATCCGGACAGCATGACCGAGAACGATGCCGTCCTTTATGCCGCTCTTATCGATCTTTTCCGTAGAAGAATCATCTCCTGTGGCAAAGGAAACCGTGGTTCCGTGTTCTGTCTGTATGGTAGTAAAATTTATGGTTGCGTCGATCACGACCCCCGAAACCGCATTTTTCTGCTGTGCTGCCGCTGCAGCTGTGCTTGCGGCCGCGGTCGTTGCCTTAGCGGCGGTGGCTGCTGTCGAGGTCTCTTCTTTTCCGTGTGTGGTTACCGTTACCGCGGTACCGGAAGCTGCCGTGGTCTGAACTTCAGGCGCTGCCTTGCCGCAGCCGATCACTGCCAGGATCACACAGAGCGCTACCATAATGCATGCTGCTGATTTTCTCATCATTTCTCCTCTTTTCTGATATAAGGTACGAAAGGGCCGGGCCCAGAAGGCCCGGCCCGTAATGGCTATTTTACCTCATTTGCCCTGTATGCGCAACTTACGGACTGTTTGTTTTTGACCCCGCAATATGTTTATGCTATAATGCCGCTATGCTTATTTACCTTGTGCGTCACGGTCAAACCGACTGGAACAAAAAGAAAAAACTTCAGGGGCAGTCAGACATCCCTCTGAACAAATACGGAATCTGGCTTACCGAGATCACGGCAGAGGCGCTGAAAGACGTTGCCTTTGACCGTGTCTATTCGAGTCCCTTAAAACGAGCCGTAGAGACAGCGGAAATACTCACCAAAGGAAGAAACCTTCCCATTACAGAGGACCCGCGTCTGATGGAGATCAACTTCGGCTCTGCGGAAGGGTTGAATGTTCCCATGATCGGCAGGCTTCCGTTTTTAAGAGTCCATAAATGTCTCTGCCGTCCCGAGAAATACACAAAAGCCATATGCGGCGGCGAAACTTTCGAAGCTGTGGAAAAACGCGGCATGGATTTCATGAATAAGGTCATAAAGCCTCTGGAAAATTCCTGCGACTGCATTCTCATCACTTCGCACGGCGGCGTTATGCGTGCCATTATCAATTCCATTGCCGGCATTCCCAGAAAAGAATACTGGTCCGCCACAAGGGAAAAGAACTGCGCAGTCAACAGGATTGAATGCAGAGACGGTATTTTCCGCGTTCTGGAAACCGGCCGGCTCTATTATGATATCGACACAGCGGCGGCCGATTTCAAAAGCATCATCTGATCTTCATGTGTTCTTCCGGATCAGCAGATTCAGCCCCATGGAAAGAAGAACGGCAACGATCAGGATAATCCACGGATTAAAACGGAATCCCGTCCGTAACGCGATATCCTTCCTGTAAAGGCACATAAGGAATGCAGCCGGGATCAGGATCCCGCCTATACTGAATTTCACGATGTTCCCGACGATCAAGGCAATCAGGATGATCGTGAAGAGCAGTTTCAGGAAAGAAATCTGCGGCAGCTTTCCGATCGAATCCAGAAATATGCACACCGCTCCGAGAATCAGGAACACGCCCCAGAAAATCTTTTTTCCCCTGCTCATTTGTTTTCCTCCAGTATTTTTCTGACTTCTTTTTCCGAATCCGCATTCAGAACCTTTTCCGCCGTTTCCCGGCATGAAGCAGAATCCAGACCGGAAAGGCGGTATTTGATCTGTCCCACACGCGAAGGCGCCATGCTGAATTCATCCAGGCCAAGGCCCAGCCATACCGGCGTCATTCTTTCATCCGATGCCGCTTCTCCGCACATTCCGGTTTTCCTTCCGTATTTATGCGCATTTTTGATCACCGTTCCGATCGCTCTCAGAACGGAAATGTTGCATACGTCATACAGATACTGGACATTCTGGTTCATCCTGTCCGATGCCGTCACATACTGAATGAGATCGTTTGTCCCAATGGAAAAGAAATCGCATTCTTCCGCCAGCCTGTCACTGATCAGGACAGCGCCGGGCGTTTCTATCATGACGCCCGTTTCAATGTTACTGTCGTATTTTTCTCCTCTTTCATCCAGCTGCTTCTTGGCCTTTTCGACCTGTGCCCTGGCCTCGCGGAATTCCGTAAGCGTAACGATCATAGGGAACATGATGCGGATATGCCCGAAAGCGGACGCCCGCAAGATGGCACGGAGCTGTGTCAGGAACATTTCCTCCCGATGCAGGCAGATCCTGATCGCACGGTATCCGAGGAAAGGATTGTCTTCCGGTTCAAGTCCCATGTAATCCAGCTTCTTGTCCCCTCCGATATCCAGGGTACGGATTGTCACTTCTTTGCCGGCTGCCTTCACCGTGATATCCTTGTAGACGGAAAACTGTTTCTCTTCCGTCGGATAATCGGTCTCGCCCATGTAAACGAATTCCGTCCGGAACAGTCCTATTCCGTCGCAGCATTCCGGGCGGAATTTTTTAATGCTGTCCGCATCGCCGGAATTGATGCACACGCTGACTTTCTTCCCGTCCTTTGTTTCGGCATCCTTCCCCGCGTACTGCTCATAAAGAGCCTGCTGTTCCTTTTCCTTCTGTATTCCGGCACCGAACTTTTCGTTGATCTCCTGCTTCGTGCCTGCAAATGCCGTTCCTGCACTGCCGTCCAGATAAAGACATTCTTCCCCGCGCACGGTGTCCAGAATGCCGGTTGCGCCGACAACGGCGGGAATGCCGAGCGTCTTTGCCAGAATAACGGTATGGGAAGTCACTCCTCCCCTTTCGGTGACCATGCCCTTCAGATGTTTTTTATCAAGCTTTATGGTATCAGCCGGCGTCAGTTCCTCCGCCGCCACGATAAAGTCCTCATCGGCACTCTCCACGCTGCCGCCGGAATATCCGTTCATTCTGCGGATGACTTCATCGCATACGTTTACAATATCGGAAGCACGCTCCTTCATGTAAGGGTCGTCCATTTCCTCGAACATGGCGCACGTCTTCTTTTCTTCCTCGGATATGATGTAGTCCAGATTCAGTTTCTCCGCCCTGCATCTTTCCGCGCAGTCCCCGAAGAACACTTCATCATTCAGCATGGCAAGATACGCGGAAAAAATACCCGCGGACTCTTCTCCGAGAGAAGCCTTTGTCTTCTCGTAAAGCCCGTTCAGTTCAACTGCATATTTTTCCTGTACATCATGGAACAGGCTGATCTGCCCTTCCGGATCCGCAATCTCTCTTTTTACTGCCTTTGCCTCCGCGGAAGAAATCAGGATGATCTTTCCCGTGGCTTTACCGCCTGCTCCTGCAAGTCCTGTACACTTTTTCATGTTGTCCTCCCCTGTGAACGCGTGCCTTGCATGCGTCCGTGTATTTTTAAATATCACCGATACATCATTTCGTCACTGATTCGCCGCTGTCTGATTCATTGATGCCGGATCATATTCTTCGTACCCTTCCGCGGACGGCATTTCAAAATCCACCGGGACGCCCGGATTTTCTATCTTTATGTCGATATCTGCTTTCTCAGTCATAAGATCCCCTATGGTCATCGTCATATGAATCTTCTTGTCCGTATAATATCCGTCCGGTCCTATGGTGACTTCCGCACCGAAGGAAGTGACCTTTACCGTTTCGGAAGAAACGGAGGTTCCGCCGGAAATGCTGATCTCATTTGTAAGAGAATTCCCGAGGGAAGCTCCCAGGATGCCGAGCTTCTCCGGATTTGCATGATAGCGGAGAATGGTGCTGTCTCCGGCCTTTTCCATCTGCATGTCCGTAACGGCGGAAATTCCGGCGCTGCCGGGATCGGCGGAATCGGCAAGAACCGGCAGAACATAGCTTCCTCCGGATGTCTTTTTGAATTTCTTTGAAAGCACCGGTTCCGAAACATCTCCGGAATAGAGATCCATTGACACATACTGTGCGGCATTCTCATAGAAAATTCCGGTGTTCATGTGCCAGCTGTCAGAAGAAATATTTTCATTCAGGATATAGGCCAGATTTTCTGTTCCTGCGTTTTTGGCTTTCATGTCCCCCGAAATCGTATACGAGGAATTTTCGGATCCGGATGACGACGTCCCCGTCAGGAAAATTTCGGCCTGTCCGGTAAATGTGGCTGCACAGGAATCCAGCGCGGCATTTTTGATTTCCGCCGCTTCATAGACCGCGGCGGCATCCGCCGGAACGGTCCCTCCCGAATAACCGGATGCGGCATGGGTTTTCACGACTGAAGACGCCTGTGCGGAAATACTGCCGGGTCCTGCCGACAGAACGGCAACGGAAAGAATAACTGCCGCAAATATGATTCTGATTTTTCCTGCTGTTTTTTTCATTGCTATCCTCCGTAAAATTTTTATTTCGCCGGTTCCGAATTTTTTCAGACCGGTCCGTCTGTCCCGGCATCATACCGGATCAGGCGGTAACACACAATATACATGACGATCACAAACAGAACAAACAGTCCCGTGGACAGATTGCTGCCAATCATGGCACAGGCATCGTAAAACCCGTGAAGAAAGACCGCAGACAGATATGCCGCGGCAAGGTTTGCCCGCTTTCCGCTTTCGTTCCCGCTTGCTTCGCATACCTTGGCCCGGCCGTAGAATGTTCCCATGAAAACCGAAAAGCCCAGATGTCCGGGGACGGCAAGGAGCGCCCTTGTCGGGGAAACCAGGATTCCGAAGCGGAACACATAGCCGATATTTTCAAAAGCGGCAAATCCCAGGGAAACGAATGCCGCATAGACAACACCGTCAAAGCGGTAGTTGAAATTGGGATCATTCCACGTTCTTCTGTACAGGAAAAAGAACTTTGTTCCCTCTTCCACCACAGCAACGATCAGAAAAGCCAGGATGATCGAGTATTTGGGATCGTCCTCGGAAACGAAGCCGTTCAGGACGGCTTCCCCGATCGACTCCAGCACAATGGAGCAGAGTGCCGCCAGAACTCCCTTTAATACCAGTGAAAGCAAAAGACCGGAAGGCTCCGGTTCTATCCTGTCCTGCCGGTAAATAAAGCGCATCAGGAACAGGGCCGGAAGAACAGCCGCCGCAATGTAAATCAAGAGAATCGAATCCAGTAAAAACATTATTTTTTCTCTCTCCGTTTCTTTTCCGTATTCCGGTTCGGATATTCGTACGTTTTCCCGAGATAATTTTTCATTACGACTTTATGATCATCCAGGGAAACGATATAGTCCGGGTTGACCGGCACCTTGCCTCCGCCTCCGGGAGCATCGATCACAAATTTCGGAACGGCAAAACCGGATATACTGCCTGTCAGTTTTCGTATGATGTCAATGCCGGTCCTGACATCCGTCCGGAAATGTTCCAGCCCCTCGCTCATATCGCACTGATACAGGTAATAAGGACGTATCCTTGCCTTTACCAGTCCGAGCAGAAGCTTTTTCATGATACGGGCATCATCGTTCACGCCCTTTAAAAGAACACTCTGATTCCCCAGCGGAATTCCCGCATCGACAATTCTTCCGCAGGCTTTCACGGCGTCCGCGGTCAGTTCCCTCGGATGGTTGAAATGCGTGTTGATCCACAGCGGCTGGTATTTCTTCAGCATCCCGACAAGTTCCGGCGTTATGCGCTGCGGCATGGTGCAGGGAACCCTTGTCCCTATCCGGATGATCTCCACATGCGGGATCTTCCTGAGTCCGGACAGGATATATTCCAGCTTCTCATCGGAAAGCGTCAGGGGATCCCCACCGGAAATCAGCACATCCCGGATTTCCCTTTCTCCTGCGATATAGGAGATTGCCGCATCGATTTCTCTTTTGCCGATGGCATGGTCTTCTTCTCCGACCAGACGTCTTCTCGTACAGTGCCGGCAGTACATGGCGCAGCATCTTGTGACCAGAAACAGAACGCGGTCCGGATACCTCTTCACGATATTCGGAGCCGGGCTCTGCGCCTCTTCGTTCAGTGGGTCCGCCATCTCACCGGGCGTGACCGTCATTTCCTCTTCCGACGGCACTGCCTGCATACGGATGGGATCATGCGGGTCATCCGGCCGGATCAGCGAAGCATAGTAAGGCGTTATCGCCATGCGGAATTTTTCAAGGCATCCGGAGATATCCCTTTTTTCCTTCTCCATAAGCGGAATGATCTCGGAAAGTTCCCCGACCGTACGGATCCTGTTCCGGTACTGCCATTTCCAGTCGCCCCATTCCGGATCCATGCCGGAAATTTTTCCCGATGCGGGTTTCCCGCTGCGTTTTTTCCCGTCAGCTTTCATCTGATACCGTTTCAGGGCGGCAGAAAGAATTTCCGGGACCAGACTGCCGTAGCTTATCCCGTTAAATTCCGCAAGCATGGGATAATCGCTGTATCCGGGTGCCAGGCCCGGCAGCGGATTTGCCTCAATAAAACAGACCCGGTTATCGGCGGACAGCCGGAAATCCATACGGGCAAAATCAAGGCATCCCATGGCATCATAGATTTTTTTCGCATCCTGCATCATCCGCTTTGAAATACCGGACGGAATATCGGCGGGACATTGATAGTCAATATATTCTCTGTAGTTTTGTTTAACGCCAAAGCTGTAGATATTCCAGGGATGTTTTCTGTCGTTTTTTTTCTTCCGGAAAATGATCTCCATCGGCGGAAAGACCTTTGTATTCTTTCCGTTCCCCAGAAGGCCCACCGTAAATTCCCTGCCGTCCACGTATTCCTCGACAAGAAGATCTTCCCGGTATGACGACATGTCCTCCGCAATCTTTTTCTTCAGTTCTTCCATGTTCCGGGCCACCGAATGATCGCCTATTCCCTTGCTGGAGCCCTCCGCATTCGGCTTTACGATCACAGGAAAATGAATTTTTCCGGCTCGGATATTTGAACCTGCCTTCACGACAAACGAAGCCGGTGTCAGGACGCCGCAGGATGCGGCGATTTCCTTGGTCAGGTGTTTATCCAGGGAAACAGCCAGCGCGGAAGTATCGGAACCCGTATACGGAATTCCCATATAACTCAGAATAGCAGGGATCTGTGCTTCCCGGTCCCTTCCCGAAATCCCTTCCGCTATGTTAAAGACAATATCCGGTTTCTGAGCTCTGACCTTTTCCTGAAAATCCGCAGATGCCTCCAGAACGAACGGATCATATCCGCTGTTTAAAAGAGCCTGCCGGATTGCTTCCACAGTCTCCGGTTCGTCAAATTCGGCTTCTTCATCCGGAAGGGTTTTTCTCCTCCCGCCCGGTTTTGTTTTCTGCCTGATATTGCAGGCAATCCCGACACGAAGTTTCCGTTCTCCCCCCGGCTCCGTTCTTTGCATCATAAGCTCCCGTGATTTACGCATGCCGCGTGCGCGGCATTCCGTAGTATAATAATACGTGCTTATTATATCACGTATCCGGAGGAACAAGGATGATTTTATCGGACCGTTTCCGGTACAGGCCGGAATTCCTGAAACAATGCGAAAAGGCGCTGAACGAGGCAGAAGAAACCGTGCCTTTTTACCGCAGCCGGAAGCAGTATGACCCGGGCAGCGGTGCGACCCTGGACGAAAGATACGACTCTCTGCCCGCACTGACAAAAGCCGACATGCGGAAGTGTTTTCCGCATGGTCTCATGCCGGATGGAAAGGACCTGCAAAAAGGCCTCTTAAGCGGTGAGATCGGCTACACCTTTACCAGCGGCACCACATCGGAAAAGGTCGTAAATATCTGGAACCAGGACTGGTGGAACAGATCGGAACTGGCTTCCTGGAAACTGAACGGGGATCTTTCCGTCCTGTCCTGGCCGCAGAAACAGGCTAAGCTTGCCAGTTCCCTAAATGTCGGCATAAACTGCGAAGACGACCTGCCGATAGGACACCGGATTCTCGGCAATACGCTCTATCTCAATGAGAAAACGACCGTCCTGCAGTGGCAGACGGGGCATTACGAACGCATGGTCCGGGAACTGAACGAATACCGGCCTGTCATCCTGGAGGCCAACCCGTCTCTTCTGGCAAGGCTGTCCTGGTGGATCGCAGACCATGACCTGGCCGTCTTTTCTCCGGCCGTGATCGTATTCACCTTTGAATTTCCTTCCGTGATCCATCTCTCCGATATCCGGAAAGTCTTCTCTTCTTCCTTCGTATCCTCCTACGGCAGCACGGAAGCAGGATTTGTCCTGGAACAGGACCGTTCCGGCAGACTCATCCAGAACTGTTCTTTCTGCCGGATCGACTTCCGGCCGCTGCTGAAAAAATTCGGCGGGCCGGAAATCGGCAGGATATATGTCACAACCTTTGACAACCCGTGGAATAAAATATTAAAGTTCGATGTGGGTGATCTGATCTGCCTTTCCCCGGCGGACTCTTCTCCCCTTTCCGCAGAAGGAATGATTGCCGAAGATATCGAAGGCCGTGTGGGAAATGTCACATTTGCAGCCGACGGGTCCCTTGTCACGACAAAAAAACTTGACGATGCGATTTCCGTCGTTTCCGGCCTCAGGGATTATCATCTGACACAGCATGACGGGAAAAACTATGAGCTGGAAGCCCTGCTTTCTCCCGGAAACGGTACGGCAGACAGTTCGGATCATCTTGTCTCCGTTCTTGAAAATGTCTACGGGAAAGACGGAAAATACGATATCCGGATCCTGCCGGACATTCTTCCCGGACCTGCCGGAAAATTCCGCAGGACCGAAACGGATTTTGAATTTGACGAGGAGGCACTGTTTCAATGAACAGAAAAGAAAATTCCGTTTATCTGATCTCCGGAGGTCCCGGTTCGGATCCCGAAAAAATGGTTTCCTTCTGCCGGACTGCCCTTGCCGCGTCGGGTAAGGAACACCCGTCCGTGGCTTACGTAGGCACGGCAAGCGGCGACGATCTCTCATTCTTCCGTTATCTTAAAAAAATCATTCTGAAGGCCGGGGCTTCTTCCGTTTCCATGGTACCCCTTGCAAACAGCAGCCCTGACATTCCCGCAGCCCGGAAAATGCTTTCGGATTCCGATGCCGTTTTTCTGACCGGAGGCGAAGTGGATGAAGGGATGCTCTGGCTTGAAAAAAGCGGCATGGATCAGTTCCTGAAACAGCTGTTTTCGGAAGGCAGGCTGTTTTTCGGCATCTCCGCCGGCGCCATCATGATGGGGGAAAACTGGGCGCACTGGGAGATCGAGGACGATGATGACACTGCCTCGCTGATCTGCTGCCTTTCCTTTATTCCTCTTACACTGGATGCGCACGGGGAAGAAGAAAACTGGCAGGAACTTAAATGCGTGCTCCGCCTGAAAGGTTCCGGAGCCAGAGGATACGGTATGGTTAACGGAGGCTTCTTCCGGGTCTCTTCTTCCGGGAAAATTGAAAATATGGAAAAGGCTCTGCTGCCGTTTGAAAACAAAGACGGTAAGATCGAAGTCCGGAAAAAATGATTTATAAAGAACGGGAAGCATTTCTGCTTCCCGTTCTTTCATACCTTGATCAGTTCGTACTGTCTTGTTCCGAGTTTAATCTTTTCCGCATGCTCCAGACAGGATTTCCATTCGGCATTCGGTGTCGTATTTTCAAAATGATCGTGATGATCCTCAAATCCCGGCGCTGCCATGGCTCTTGCCAGCTGGCTTCCCGGAAGCGGTGTCTCCTTTAAGCAGGCATCCGCACACGCCTGGTCCAGCGCCACCGGATCAAAGGAAGCAAACATTCCCACGTTCGGAAGGATAGGTACATCGTTTTCCCCGTGGCAGTCACAGTTCGGTGAAATATCCATGACAAGGGAGATGTGGAAATTCGGTCTCCCGTATACAACCGCCTTGCTGTATTCGGCCATACGGCAGTTCAGCATTTTGACCGCATTCCCGTTTTCAAAGGAGATCGCGTCAAAGTTGCAGGCTCCCAGACATCTGCCGCATCCGACGCAGTTCTTTTCATTGACATGCATCTTCTTTTTGCTCTCATCGAATTCCAGGCCATGGTTGGCGCATTCTCTCTGGCAGCGCCTGCATCCGCGGCAAAGCTTCTCGTCGATCGTCGGATGGCCGTTCGTATGCTGATCCGTCTTTCCGGCACGCGAGCCGCATCCCATTCCGATATTCTTCATCGTCCCGCCGAACCCGGCCATTTCATGGCCCTTGAAATGTGTCAGGCTGATAAAGACATCCGCATCCATGATGGCATGTCCTATCCGCGCTTCCTTCACATATTCCCCGCCCGGTACGGGAACCCCGATATCGTCCGTCCCCTTAAGGCCGTCTCCGATGATGATCGGGCAGCCGACCGTGATCGGCGTAAATCCGTTTTCCCATGCGCAGTAAAGATGCTCAATTGCATTCTTCCTGCTTCCGGGATACATGGTATTGCAGTCCGTAAGAAACGGGATACCGCCGCATTCCTTTACCACATCCGCAACCGCCTTCGCATAGTTCGGACGGAGAAAGCTTAAGTTTCCCTTCTCACCGAAATGCATTTTGATCGCGACGAATTTTCCCTTCATGTCGATCGTTTCAATGCCGGCTTTCCTGATCATCTTCTGAAGTTTTACGGCAAGTCCGTCTCCGAATGCCTTCGTATGAAAATCCGTAAAATACACTTTTGCCTTTTCCATGTTGTCTTCCTCCGTTTCGAACACTATTATACCTTTTTTCCCCGCATGTTACATCAGGCTGCGGAACATCTTTTCAATATCTTCCACGGAAGTATCCCTGGGATTTCCCGGACGGCAGGCATCCGCGAATGCAAATTCCGCAAGGTCATGAACATCGGATTCTTTTACAATCCCTTTCAGGGAAGATACAATGCCCACATCTTCGGAAAGTTTCTTTACGGCATCGACAGCCGCCTTGCGGTATTCTTCCTGTGACATGGCATCCACATTCTTTATGCCCATCGCACGGGCAATCTCGCGGTACTTTTCCCCGGTGCAGGGAGCGTTGTACTCCATGACGGTCGGAAGCAGCGTCGCACATGCCTTTCCGTGAGGCATGTCATAATAAGCGGAAAGCGTATGCGCCATCGAATGGTCCACGCCGAGTCCCACATTGGAAAATCCCATTCCGGCGACATACTGGCCGAGTGCCATTCCTTCGCGCCCTTCCTTCCTGTTTGCAACGGCATCCCTCAAGCTCCTCGAAATGATCTCGATTGCCTTCAGGTGCATCATGTCCGTCATTTCCCATGCGCCTTTGGTGATATAACCTTCAATGGCGTGTGTCAGCGCATCCATCCCGGTTGCCGCGGTAAGACCCTCCGGCATGGAACTCATCATATCCGGATCGACAACGGCCACAATAGGGATATCATGCGGGTCAACGCAGACAAACTTCCGTTTTTTCTGTACATCCGTGATCACATAGTTGATGGTGACCTCCGCTGCCGTCCCGGCAGTCGTCGGAACCGCGATTGTGGGAACCGTGGGGTTTTTCGTCGGGGCAACGCCCTCCAGGCTTCTGACATCCTCAAATTCCGGATTTGCGATGATGATGCCGATTGCCTTTGCCGTATCCATGGAAGATCCGCCGCCGATGCTGATCAAGTAATCCGCTCCGGATTTCTTAAATGCCTCAACGCCGCCTTTTACATTCTCTATGGTCGGATTCGGTTTGATCTCGGAATAGATCACATAAGGATCCCCTGCCTTGTCAAGGACATCCGTGACTTTCCCTGTAACGCCGAACTTGATCAGATCCGGATCAGAACAGATGAACGCCTTTTTAAAACCTCTTGATTTCACCTCGTTCGTGATCTCATTGATCGCCCCCGAACCATGATAAGAAGTCCCGTTTAATACAATTCTGTATGCCATATCTTTTCCCTCCGTCTGATAATAGTCTCTCCTGCATTATTTGTTAACATTTTAACACAAATTTGTTTCTATGAGAAGTGCCGCATGTGATAGAATGAAGGGCATCATGAACATAAAAGCAAAAACAATCGGAACAAACGGTCATCTTTTCAGCACAAAGGAGCTGGTCAGTCTTCTGGTCCCTGTCATACTGGAACAGTTCCTGACCGCACTGATGGGAACCATGGACACCGTCATGGTCAGCAATGTAGGCTCTGCGGCAATTTCCTCCGTTTCGCTTGTGGATTCCATCAATACGCTGATCATCCAGATTTTTGCCGCCCTGACTGCGGGAGGCGCCATTGTCTGTGCGCATTACATCGGAAAGGGAGATTCCAAAGGTGCCAATCATTCCGCACGTCAGCTCATTTTCATTGTTGCCGCCATATCCTCTGCCGTGACAGTCCTTTTTCTGATCTTCCGCTTTCCTCTGCTGCACCTGATCTTCGGGAGCGTGGAAAAAGATGTCATGCAGAATGCGGAAATCTATTTTTTCTATACGGCTCTTTCCTATCCTTTCATTTCCGTCTTTTCCGCGGGTAGCGCCATTTTCCGTTCCCAGGAAAATACCCATCTTCCCCTAAAGGCCGCCATCTATTCCAATCTGCTGAACATAGGCGGAAATGCCGTTCTGATCTTCGGCTTCCGCATGGGAGTGCGCGGGGCTGCCATTCCGACCCTGCTGTCACGGATATACGGCGCGGTCTATGTTCTCGTCTGTCTGCGCAGGCCCGGCCAGACCGTCGTAATCCGCGATTATGCAAAAATCCGTCCTGATTCGGGCAATATTGCCCGGATCCTGACGCTCGGCATTCCTTCCGGCATCGAAAACGGATTTTTCCAGCTGGGAAAACTTGCAGTCCAGTCCACCGTTTCCACCATGGGAACGATATCCATTGCGGCACAGGCAATGACCAATGTCCTGGAAAATTTAAACGGAATGGCAGGGATAGGCGTCGGAATAGCGCTGATGACCGTAGTCGGCGAATGTCTCGGCGCCGGACGGAAAGACGAGGCAGTCTACTATGTAAAAAAGCTGACCATGGTTGCGGAACTTCTTGTCTCGATCTCCTGCCTTCTTTTCTGGCTCCTTACAAAACCGATCACGGCACTCGCAGGCATGGAGCCCGCAAGTGCCGCAATGTGTTTTTCCCTTATGACTTATATTTCAATCGTAAAGCCTGTCGTCTGGACCCTTTCCTTTGTCCCGGCATACGGGATGCGGTCGGCCGGAGACGTAAAATATTCCATGACGGTTTCCTGCATCAGCATGTGGATCTGCCGTGTTACGTTCTGCATTTTCCTGGTACACCGTTTCCACATGGGACCGCTTGCCGTCTGGATCGGCATGTTTACGGACTGGACAGTTCGCGGGCTGTTCATGTCTCTGCGTTTTCACAGCAGGAAATGGCTTAAGCACAACGTCATATAAAGATGACAGACAGTCACAGCGTTTCCGCCCGTTTGCGGACGCTCTCGCTGAAATTGATCACATCATGATTGTATTCCTCATCCATTAACGGGGATCGGATAAGGAAATCCGCCGTCGCCCGGTTGGTTGCCATCGGGATATCGTAAAGTTCCGCAATCCTCATCAGTGCCTTCACATCAGGGTCATGCGGCTGGGCGGTCAGGGGATCCGCAAAAAAGATCACGAAATCGATCCTTCCCTCCACGATCTTTGCGCCGACCTGCTGGTCGCCGCCGAGAGGTCCGGAATTATAGCCGCGTACCGGCAGTCCCACCTTCTCCGTGATCATGCGCGCCGTAGTGCCTGTCCCGCATAGAAAATGCTTTTTCAGAATTTCCTTGTTATCCTCACACCATTTTATGATGTCTGCTTTTTTTCCGTCATGGGCAATCAGGGCGATATTCTTAACCTTGCCGATCGTCAGTGTTACCTTGTCTATCGTTCCCATAAATTCCGTCTCCTCTCCTGACTTCTCTGCCGCACTTTCCGTTCCGCAATTATCTTATAACAGATAAACGGGCTTTGCAATCGGGGCACGATAACCCTTCATCCGACTGAACGCAGAATTTTTTCCGCTTCCACCCTGTATATCTCAAGAGACCCGGTCTTTCTCAGTTCCCGGTATGCTTTTTCCTCTCCCGGAAACATGGCGATCATATAGGACCAGATCTCCTTCATCCGCATGAGGACATGATCCGTGTTCTTGAAATCTTCCAGATAGGCTTTCAGCAGCCTGTCATGAAACTGTCCGGTCTGCCCGGGCATTCTGTTTCTGCCGCGGATTTCCGAAGCAAGAAACGGATCTGCGATCAGTCCTCTTCCGATCATAAAGCGCGATATGCCGGGAAAACGGTTTCTGATATTTTCAAAGTCCTCTGCCGTCCTGATATCTCCGTTGTAACATACCGGATTCCGGCTTTTCTCCGCCGCCAGGGAAAACATCTCCAGGTCCGGCGTGTTCTTAAACCCTTCCTTTCCCGTCCTCGGATGGACGATCAGTTCGGAAACGGGAAATCTGTTGAACACCGAAAGCAGTTCGGGGAATTCATCCCTGCTGAAATAGCCTGTCCTTGTCTTTATCGAAATTTTCATATCCGTCGCGGAAAATATCCGATCCAGCATTTTTTCCAGCCTGTATGGGTTGGAAAGCATGGCGGCACCTTTTCCCTTTGCCGTCACGGTGCCGGACGGGCATCCCAGGTTCAGATTGATCTCCCTGTACCCCAGATCACGGATTGCGGCGGCAGCCGCATTGAAATTATCCGGTGATGCGGTCAGAATCTGCGGAATGAGAAAAATCCCGGCATTGTTTTCCGCCGAGATTTCCTTCCGTTCCTTTTTCCCCACTCCCTTTACGGAACCCGGAGAAAGAAACGGCGTATAAAATTTGGTCACGCTTTCCGGGTAACATTCATTGAAAGTTTTTCTGTATATCCAGTCGGTGATCCCCTCCATGGGAGCCATGCTGATTTCAAATCTGTCCGTCATGTCCGTATCCTTTTCTCCGTCTTCCCCGTCATTTCAGAAGCCGTACGATCTCCTCTTCTTCCGCCTCCGGAAGGATTTTTTCAAGATGGCTGACCATCCGTCGAAACGATGTCTCCGGCTCTTCCCCGTAACGTGACGAGCAGGCATGCCTGCCGAGCCATTCTTCCGGCAGGGTATACCGTGCAATGCCCCATCCGTATTCCTGTCCGCGGCTGTCTTTTCTGTATTCGAAATCGCATACTGTGATATAGGTCTGCATCTGCAGTCTCGTCACAACGGTATCAAAACCCTTGTTTCCCCCTTTTCCGTAATTGCCCTGGCTTTTAAGTTCCGTGGACAGACATCCGCCGTGCCGTTCCAGATATTCCATGATCTGCCTGTCCTTCATGGAAGATAGTCCGTCTTCGTAGTGCGCGTCGAAATCATACCCGTCCCGCCGGTAATTGGCCAGATACGGATACCATTTTCTGCTCACATACCCTGCCCTGTTCCGGAACAGCTTTCCGTATGCCGCTTTTTTCTTGGTTGCTATCTCGCCTTTCCACTCCCACGGCCCTTCCACGTCTTCCTTGAACCAGTAGGCGGACGGTGTGCATTCCTCCACGGAAAAACCGGGGATCCCGTTCGCAAAAAAAGGAAGAAATCCGATTTCTTCCACCAGTCCGGAAAGTTCTTCCGCATTATGCAGTTTCGGAAATTTCATACAGGTTGGCCCCCTGTTCTGTTTTCACTGCGGTCTGCACCGCATCAGTCGGAAGTCACGGAAGTCTCTTTGCCTGTCGATATCGTTTTTCCGTTGCTTCCGCCGGCCGGGATTACGCTTACCCTGGCCATATTGTCTTCCTGCACGTCAACGCACAGAAGTTCCGTCTGCGGGATGGAAGACCCGAAAAGATAGTTCCCCAGGCTGTACGCGATCGGTTTGTTTTTATAAAACTCGATTTTCTGAAGGACATGCGGATGGCTTCCCACTACAAGGTCCGCGCCGGCATCGATCAGGGAATGCGCAAGTTCCGTCTCATATCTGTCCGGCTCCGTTTTCCGCTCCGTGCCCCAGTGAAGGTAAACTACGGTGAAGTCGCACTGCGATTCGGAATCCCTGACTTTTTTCAGAAGATCCGCAGGATCGTAAGCCGAGAAAACACCGGATGTGTCTGCGGAAGCACTCCAACCCGACTCAGGATAGACATGGGAAGCCGCCAGAAAACCGATCTTTTTTCCCTTTCTTTCCAGCACCATAAGCGCAGATGCCCGCTCCAGATTTTCACCCGCTCCGACATAGGAAATCCCGGCGCCGTCCAGCGCCGCACAGGTTTCCGAAAGCGGATCCCTTCCGTAATCCAGGATATGGTTGTTGGCAAGCGTCACGATATCCAGCCCGAGTTCTGAAAACAGGGAAATGCGTTTGGGGTCCACCCGGAAAGTATACTGTTTGTTTTCGGCAGGCGTTCCTGTTGTGCCGAAAGGAAATTCCTCATTGGCCATGAAAATATCCGCGTTCCTGCCGGCATCCAGCAGAGTTTCATCCAGTATCCCGCCGGCATTTCCGGTTGCATCGTAGGCATTCAGGACAAAACCGGAAAGAAGGATATCTCCGGCAAAACAGAGGCGGATGCTGCCGGAACCCGTTTCTTCGGAAGAAGTTTCCGTTTCTCCGGAAACAGCCTTTGCGCTGCCGGATAAGGGCTTTGTCTCCGCAGGAGAAGTGACAGCCTCCTGCGCGGATGTCTTCGTCTCTCCGCGGGCAGCTTCCATGTTTTCGACCGGAAGTTCTGCCGTCCCCGATGAAGTATCGATCGGTTCGTATCCCCCGGACAGAAAACCGGAAACTGAAGAACAGGATGTCAGAATGAGCATCCCACTTAAAATCAGTGCGATCGTTTTTCCTGTTCTCTTTCCCATGTTCCTCCGGTTGAACCATTCGCCGGTTTATATATGAAAAAGCAGCCCTGCCTTTTTCAGTACCGGTCTCAGTGCCGAATATACAGCGACTGTAACGGCAATCCCCGCCAGCGCATTGATAAAGGTCACACCCGCTTCTATGGATGCCATGATCCCGGAAGCTTTGGCATTGACTCCCAGAAGATATCTTTTATACAGATAACCGACGACCGGATCCGCGATCACGTTGAAAAGAAGCCCTGCCGCCGAGGCAAGAAAACTCCATTTGACAATATATTTTCTGTCATGATCTTCCGTAATGTGCCCGCATCTGTGTGCCACAAAACCGGCTATCCATCCGATCAGGAATTTCAGGACAAAGGTTTTCGGCGCGCTGACCACATAAACGGGATCCATGAGATCCGAAACCGTCATCCCTATGCTGCCCGCGAGGCCTCCGTAAAAACCGCCCATGATCAGAGCCGCCAGGACGCAGAATGCGTTTCCGATATGAAGTGCCGTATATCCCTGTCCCGTTGGGACCGGAATGGGAATTTTCAGGAATGTAAAAGATACATAGCAAAGCGCCGCCATAAGCCCGGTCAGCACCAGCTTGAAAAGTCTGTCATGATCCCTGCTCTGATTCAAAAAGACCGCCCCCTCCGTGCTAAACCTACTTTGTCAGTAGGTTTTATATAAAATAGCACAAAGGGTGCGGTCTGTCAATTCATATGTATGCGGAACAAAATACTGTTCTTTTCCGTTACCGCATCATCTGCGTAAGGTTCATCATGGATCCCATGACGGACATAGCATACAGATACGAAATAAGGGTAACGGCAAGATTGGAGATCACCACGACATAATACGTTCTGTTCCTAACGTCTCTGCATACGAGCAGGGCCTCAAAGAACATGGTGCCCGCCGCAAGTGCCGAACCGATGGTGGCAAAAATCGCTACCATGGGAACTGCACCGAGCAGTGCCATGAGGAAAGTAAGGATCATGCATGCGGTCTCGGGAATGGTTCCGATGCAGAAAAGAGCAAGAACATCCTTGAAGGAATGGCTCTGATCGACTTTTCTTCCCATTGCATAAGTCACAACGACCTGAACAAATTTGCCGAGAACAATGAGGAAGGCAATCGTCATGGCATATCTCATGATGATGCCCTTCACCATCTGGAATTCAGAACTCGCCGCCAGGGAATCCCATCCGGAAGATACATCGGAAAAACTCGAACCGCCGCCAAAGCCGGTCGAAGACATGGCCTTCTTTGCGGTGGACATGACAATGCCCTTCAGCATGGGAACACTGGCAATTGCCATTGTCAGAAACACAAGAATTGCCCAGAGTGCACCCGTAATGAACTGCGCGCTCTTGTTGACATTCTCATAAGCCCTGGTCAGAACTCCCACAGGATCTTTAAAGAATATTTTAGCGGATGCCCAAGCTTCCTTGCATGCCAGACTGAACTGGGAAGGCTGTGCCGGCTGCGTGGGATACGGCTGCTGCTGGAACTGCTGCTGACCCTGCTGGAACTGCTGCTGTCCCTGCTGGAACTGCTGCTGTCCCTGCTGGAACTGATGCTGTCCCTGCTGGAACTGCTGCTGTCCCTGCTGGAACTGCTGCTGTCCCTGCTGATACTGCTGCTGTGCCATAGCCGCCTGTGCCTGCGCCGCTCTCTGAGCCGCTTCCGCCTGTGCCGCCGCTGCTGCCTGTGCTGCCGCCGCCTGCTGCTGCGCCTGCGAATTTACTGCATTTGCCTGTGCATCCGCCACTGCCTTCGGACATGTGCAGGTTTCTCCCTCTGCAAGAGGCTTTCCGCAATATTTACAGAATTTTGCCATTTTTCATACTCTCCTTTTTTGATATCTGACCTCTATCACACGACTGTTTTAAGACCCGGAAAATCTCTGCACGGGAAAACCTTCTTAAACGGTCTTATGTAATTATACACTATTTCATTGTGTTTGTAACCCTATTTTACCGGTTGTTTTCATTCGTTCTCTCCTGCAAGAAAACCCCCAAAAACAAAAGTGCGGAGCATTCTGAAGAATGACTCCGCACTTTTCATACAGTCCTCAGTGTTCGAAAGTCTTTGCCACAAGTTTCAGTTCGTCGCGTATTTTTATATGCTGCGGACACATCTTTTCACACTGCCCGCACCGGATGCAGTCACCTGCTTTTCCGCGGCCATTCGTATTTACATCGTAGTAAAAATCACTGTTCCAGTCCCTGTACTGCTTTTTTGCGTTATAGCAGGCAAACAGATCGGGGATGGGAATGTTTTTGGGGCAACCCGGCGTACAGTAATGGCACGCCGTACAGGGGATGGCACCCATGCCCCTCACAATATCGCGGACTTTACCGACGGCTTCCTTCTCTTCCTCATTCAGCGGTTTAAAGTCCTTCATGAAACTCAGGTTGTCCTGCATCTGCAGAAGAGAGCTCATTCCGCTCAGCACCATCTTCACGGATGGGAAGGATGCCGCGAAGCGTATGGCGTAACCGGCGTGGCTTCCGCCCAGCTTTTCAAAAATCTCTGCGGCATTTTCCGGGAGATTGATAAGTCCGCCTCCCTTGCAGGGTTCCATGACAATGACCGGTTTTCCGTATTTCTCGCAGACATCATACACGGCCTTGCTCTGAACGCCGGGATCCAGATAATCCACGTAATTGAACTGAATCTGTACCGCCTCGATTTCCGGATGTTCGCTCAGAATTTTTTCCAGCACGTCCGCCTTGTCATGGAAGGAAATACCGACATGACGCACCCTTCCCTCTTTTTTAAAGCGGACAGCTTCTTCATAAGCATGGCATTTCATGTACTTGCCGTAATTTTCATGTGTCTGTGCATGCATCAGATAAAAATCAAAATAGTCCACGCCTGCCGCATCCAGCTGTTCCCGGAATACTTTTTCTATGTCTTCTCTTTTACTGAACATATTCATGGTCAGTTTATCCGTAAGCATGTACTTTTCTCTCGGATAACGGCTTGTCAGTGCTTCTTTCAGAGCCGTTTCGCTTTTTCCGTCATGGTAGACATGCGCCGTGTCAAAATATGTGAATCCTTCTTTCAGAAAAAGATCCACCATCTGCCTGAACGCCGGAATATCAATCCCTCCGTTTTTTTCCGGCAGTCTCATGCAGCCGAATCCGAATCTGCTTTCAGGTAATAAATTCATTTTTTCTCCTTTCAGAGTCCTTTTATCTGACTCCGTGTCAGTTGTTTCAAGTTTACTGTTTAGTTGACACCCTGTCAAGTACAAATTATACTGTATCGCGGACGATGTCGAACACACAAGGAGGCTGCCTGTGGCTTTCAAAAGGGCGCGAACGGAAGAACAGATCAGAGACAGGCGGGATGAAATCCTCAATGCCTGTTCTCTTCTATACGATAAAAAGGGATTTGAGGGCGTCACGGTAAAGGAAATAGCCAGGCTCACTTCTTTTTCCCGGCCTTCCGTCTACAATTATTATGCAACCAAGGAGGAAATCCTTCTGGACCTCCTTCTCAGGGAATACCGGAAATGGGGACAGGAACTTTCAAAATTCTTCCTTTCGTCCGTGGAAACGGACAAAAACACTTTCTGCCGGATCCTGGCACAGTCCCTGACAAGACATGAGAAAATGATGAAGCTCATTTCACTTAATCTGAACAGCATCGAAAACAACTGCCGCGATCAGAAACTGGAAGACTTCAAGAGAGAACTTCTTCCCTTCTTTGATATCCTTTCCGGCGGAATTCGAAAATTTTTTCCGCATGCTTCTTCCGCGGACATCCGGCTTTTCATCACGGCTTTCACGGCTTATTATCAGGGGCTCTATCCTCTGACGCACCCTTCCGGAAAACAGCTGAAAGCCATGAAGGGAGCAGGCTTCCGTGAATTCGGATCCTTTGAGCCTCTCTGCCGGGCAGGTATTTCTCTTCTTGTATCCGGTTTGTGAACTGTGCTAGAATTTCCGTCAGGTGACTATGGACAAAAACAAGGAAGTTTTCGAAAATATGCCGGTATGGAAGGCACTTTCCACGCTTGCCATTCCTACCGTAATAGGACAGCTTGTCGTTCTGATCTACAATCTTGCGGATACCTACTATATCGGAAGAACCGGAAATCCGTATATGGTGGCGGCCGCATCTCTTGTGCTGCCCGTCTACAACATTTCCATTGCCGTATCCAATCTCATGGGAACGGGCGGGGGCACGCTGGTTTCCCGACTTCTCGGCGCACACAGGGAAGATGAGGCGCGAAAGGTCAGCGCATTCGGAATTTATCTGTCCGTTCTTCTTGCCGCATTCTATTCCCTGGTCTGTTTTCTTTTCATGCAGCCTCTTTTAAAACTGCTGGGTGCCAGCAGCGAAACACTTTCCTATGCCGCACAGTATGCTTTTTACGTGATCGTCATCGGCGGAATCCCTACCGTTTTTTCTCTTACCATGTCCAGTTATTTCCGCAGCGTCGGCTGTGCAAAACAGGCAGGATTCGGCGTCAGCCTCGGCGGCATCCTCAATATCGGCCTGGATCCTCTTTTCATGTTTATCCTGCTTCCGAAGGGATATGAAGTAATGGGAGCCGCCATTGCGACCATGCTTTCCAACGTGATTGCTTCCGGATATTATATCCTGGCTCTCGGAAGGCTGAAGAAAAAAACCGTTCTGACGCTTTCCCCGCATCTGGGGTTCCCCGAAAGAAAATCTGTCGCCGAAATCTTTTCCGTCGGCATTCCCGCCGCGCTTGTTACGTTTCTCTATGACTTCACCAACATCATCATCGACAGGCTTTCCTCCGGACACGGCGATATCAGCGTGGCTGCCATAGGGATTGTCCTGAAGGCGGAACGTCTTCCGCTGAATGTGGGCGTCGGGATCTGCCAGGGAATGATGCCTCTTGCCGCCTACAGTTTTTCCGAAGGCAATATTAAAAGAATGAGGGAGGTCCTGCACTCCGCCCGGTATGCCGGGCTTGCCTTTTCGTTTTTCTGCATTGCCCTCTACCAGCTTTTTGCGGGAAACATCATGAAACTATTCATAGACAATGCCGAAACCGTCTCGCTCGGTACACATTTTATCAGGGCAAGATGCCTGTCCACGCCGAGCATGTTTCTCTGTTTCAACTTTGTATTCTTTTTCCAGGCGGTCGGTATGGGAAAGCGTTCTCTTGCCCTTGCGGTAATCCGTCAGCTCCTGTTCAACGTCCCCATCCTGTTCCTGATGAATTATCTTTTCGGAATGGACGGGATTATCTGGACACAGCTGATTGCGGACTCCTGCACGGCCGCGGTCTCCTTCCTGGTCTATGAAAAAGCGGAGAAAAAAGTCCTGCGGCCGATGGAAAAATCCATTGCCCGGGAAATGGCAAAGTAAGTTGTGCGAACATATTTTCGGTCATCAGAATGTGTTTTAGGTTGCACGCAAGCTATGTTTTATTTGATTATATTTGTTTTTTGTAATATAATATAACCAAACGTATTTTGTAAATCATGCGTGACGGAGACCTCATGAAATCCAGCATCAGAAAGTTAGTATCCTCGCTTCAGAACATCGACACCTATTTCCGGCAGGGGAAAAAAGAAATCGCAGAAAAGAACAAACGGCTTCTGCATCTGACAAGCCGTATCACCTTTTCTTATCTGCTCCTTTTTTTCCTGATCACGCCGGCTATTTTTCCCGGATGGCACATTACCATTTTTTACTGGGTCTTTCTTTTTGCGGACCTTTTCTTCTTTGTGCTGGATATCATCTTTGATCATCTGCCCTCTGTAAGCGCCGGCGTGGTAACGACAACCTGCATTCTTTATTATGCCGTCATTCTGGTCTGCTGCATTCTGTTCGATGTCATTCCGCTGCCGCAGACGGTTTCCACTTTTTTCCCGATCATAATGGTAGTGCTTCCCTGCGTTTTTATCCTGCCGTTTTCCGCCATGCTTCCCCTTCAGCTTTCAACGGAAATCTTTTTCTGTCTTCTGTCCGTTTTCAGGCTGGATAATCCCATTGCGAAGGCAAATATATTTCATTCCCTTGCCGGGTTTGTGGCATCACTCGTTGTGGCATGTACGGTCATGGACCTGAGGGCCAACGACAACAACGCCAAATATGATTACATGCGGAAAAGCATGTTCGATTCCCTGACACGCATTCTGAACCGTTCCGAATGCGAGTCCCAGATCAGATCCTATCTGATGATGAACATGCCGAAGGCGAAATGCGCCATGATGATCCTGGACGTGGATAAATTCAAACAGATCAACGATCAGAAAGGCCATCAGGCCGGAGATGAAATCCTGCGCAGCATAGGTGCCGTCCTCCGCAGCCGCTTCCGTTCCTCGGATATTGTCGGCAGACTCGGAGGAGACGAATTTCTGGTCTTCTTAAGAGGCAACCTGGAAGACCGTTCCATCATCCAGATTGCGACCCAGACGGAATCTCTCATCATGGGACTCTCCGACGACTTCCCGGGCATTCTGATCGCCTGCAGCATAGGAATAGCAAAATCATCCGGCAATTCCGATTTTGACGAACTTTACCGCGCGGCGGACCAGGCTATGTACGAGTCCAAGCGCCGCGGCCCCGGTAACTATACCATCCGGAGAATATCATAGAATGTTTTTCTGTTTCAGGGAAAAGCTGTTCTTCTCATAATCAAGGATCTTCTCTTTTTTCATTTTTGAAAGTTCCGCTGACATGGCGCTCCTGTCCACCGAAAGATAATCCGCCAGCTGCTGCCTGTCATACGGGATATCAAAATAGGCAGAATGTCTTTTCACCGATTCCGACGAAAGATAGGACAGAAGTTTTTCCCTCGTGCTTCGCTGTGTCACATGCGTCATCTTTTCATTCAGCAGGATATTCTTTTTTGCGAGAAGGCTGATCAGATTCTGTATCAGCCGTGTGTGGAACATGCAGGCGGATGAACAGGTCCGCAGGATCTTCCGGATATTCATGAAAAGGACCTCCGTATCTTCCGCTGCCTGCACGCTGACGCCGGAAACCGTTTCCGGCATACAGGCATAGCTTTCCGCAAAAGTTTCCCCCGGCATGACGGCCGTAACAATATCGCGGTTGCCCCAGAAATTTTCCTTGATCACGTCCGCTCTTCCGCTCAGAATAATGCCCACGGCCCTGACGGGATCTCCGGCACGGACCACATATTCCCCTTTTTTGAATTTCTTCTTTTCGGCAGACAGACAGGAAAGAAGCGACTTCCGGTCTTCCTCCCCTATCCCGCCGAACAGAAAAGACTTTCCGACTGTCTGTAATTCTTCCGTTTTCATGAAGCGCCCCCTCGTACGTTGTTTTTACAACATACACTTTACCGTGATTCTAGTATAATCTGCATCAGAAAACAAGGAGGACTGGAAAATGAAACGTAAAATCATTCAGATCAACGAAGAAAAATGCAACGGATGCGGTGCCTGTGCGGCAGCGTGCCATGAAGGTGCCATTGAAATGATAAACGGAAAAGCAAAGCTTATGCGCGATGACTACTGTGATGCCCTGGGCGACTGCCTGCCTTCCTGCCCGACCGGCGCCATTTCCTTTACCGAGCGCGAAGCTGCTTTCTACGACAAGGCAGCCGTACAGAAGCATAAGGAGGAAAAGGCACCCACTTTCCCGTCCGGATGTCCCGGAAGCCGTGCCCGCGTGTTCCGTCATGAGCGCAGCACGGAAGTTACCCGCACGGAGGAAACCCCTTCCGTTTTTTCGGAACTTTCTCAGTGGCCGGTTCAGATCAAACTGTCTCCCGTCGCCGCTCCCTGCTTTGAAAACGCAAAACTCCTCGTTGCCTCGGACTGCACCGCGTTTGCCCGGGCGGATTTCCACAGCAGATTCATTAAAAATCATGTTACGCTGATCGGATGCCCCAAGCTGGACGATGTCGACTATTCCGAAAAGCTGACCGAGATCATCCGGAACAACAACATCGTAAGCGTGACTGTTGTCCGCATGGAAGTACCCTGCTGCGGAGGAATGGAAGCAGCCGTCAAAACCGCTCTGAAAAACAGCGGGAAAATGATTCCCTGGCAGGTCGTCACGATTTCCACGGAAGGTGAAATCCTGGACAACTGATCTCAGTAAAAAACCTACAGACAAAAAACCTTTACGGACTCAGGTTCCCTACATTTCCGGTCTTTTCGGAAATAATGTACCTGGGTCTGTGTTTTGTTTCCAGATAAATTTTACCGATGTAGATGCCGATCATGCCGATGGAAAGCAGCTGTATTCCGCCGATCAGGCAGACTATGCAGATCATGGACGTCCATCCGGAAACGGCATGTCCCAGACAGCGGCTGATCAGCGCATAGAGAATCCCGATAAAGCTCAGAAGGGAAAAGGCACCTCCCAGCCCCGCTATGATATTGACCGGCCGCACGGAAAGGTCCGTAATGCCCTCTGCGGCAAAAGACAGCATCTTCTTAAACGGATAGTGACTTTTCCCCGCAGCTCTCTCCCTGCGCTCATAGTATACGCAGGTGCTGTTGAAGCCGACCAGCGGGAACATGCCGCGCAGGTACAGATTGACTTCCTTAAAATCCGAAAATGCCTTCAGTGCGCGGTTGCTGACCAGCCTGTAATCGGCATGGTTGTAAATGCATTCCGCTCCCATCTTTTTCATGAGCCTGTAAAAGCACTGCGCCGAAGTCCTTTTGAACCATCCGTCAGAAGCCCGGCTGCTGCGTACGCCGTATACGATCTCAGCACCCTTTTCCCGGGCATCGATCATCCGGTCAACTGCTTCGATATCGTCCTGGCCGTCGCAGTCCATGGTGATCGTCATGTCGCACCGGTCCATTGATTCCATGAGACCTGCAAGCAGCGCATTCTGGTGTCCCCTGTTCCGGCTCTGGGATATCCCGGTATAATGAGGATCCGAAGCCGAAAGCCTGCCTATGATATCCCATGTGGCATCGGTGCTTCCGTCGTTTACGAACAGGATGCGGCTGTCCCCGGCTATTCTGCCAAGATCGGCCAGCTGCCTGATTTTTCCGAGAAACAAAGGTGCCGTGACCGGCAGTACTTCTTCTTCGTTATAGCACGGTATGACAAGGATCAGTTTCGGCCTTTTTTCCATTCCGTATTCTCCGTTCATCCGGATAAAACCGTCTGACTTCTCTTTCCGGTCTCCGGAAGTTTTCTTTCAGCCTAATTTAACGCTGCGGATATTAAATTTATCTGAAACCAATCCGGAAAGGCGGCCTTTATGAACCGTAAAAAAACATTTCTGCTTGCTGCGGCGGAAGCATTCCTTCTGCTCCTCTTTTGTACCAAATCATCTTTTCTGTATCCGTTCAACAACTGGACCGATGCGAACTGTTTCTTCACAGTGGGGAAATCCATACTCGACGGAAAAGTACTGTACAGGGATATCATAGAGCAGAAGGGTCTTCTTCTGTATCTTGTCCATTCGTTTGCATCGCTCTTTTCGTTGGACACGTTTTCCGGCGTCTTCCTGGCAGAAGTGATCGCCGGCACTTTTACGGTTTATTATCTTCACAGGATTTCCTCCCTGTTCTGCGGAAATCTTTCGTTTATTCTTTCCCCGGTCACTGCCGCCCTCATGTTCACCTCTTCTTCCTTCAGCCACGGCGACAGTGCGGAGGAACTCTGCATGCCGTTTCTTCTGTGCTGCACATTCTTAAGCTTTCAGGCAGTATGCGAAAACAGGCCAATCGGGAAAAAGAACTGGTATGTGATCGGAATCCTTGCCTCCTGTGTCTTCTGGATGAAATATTCCGTCTGCACCTTTTTTGCGGGCTTCGTGATTGTTCCGTTCATCCTGCAGATCAGGCGGAAAAAAATAAGGCCCGTCCTGACAGCGGTCATTTCAGGCTTTGCAGGCCTTATGACGGTCACCGTTCCCATGCTTCTCTATTTTATCCTGAACAACGCGCTCGGGGAAATGTACGAAGTCTACATCTATGACAATCTTTTTCTCTATTCCGCAAAAATGGTTTCCCGAAGCGGGTTCCTGATCACGGGGATCCGTAAAAACGAACTGCTCCTCTGCCTCGTCCTGATCTGTGCCGTATGGTATCTGTTCCGGAGAAAATGGTCTCTGTTCTTTCATCTTGGCTTTCTGTTCCTGTCCGTCGCGATCCCCGTTTTCATGCTGGGAAAAAGGTATTCCTATTATTATTACATTCTCGGGTTCTTCATGATCTTCGGGATTTCCGCCATCGGCGAAATGATCCTTGCCCTGTCTGACAGGAAGAACCCCGCCGAAAATAAAAAGTCCGCAGCCGGAACCGTCCTCTCCGTTTTTTCCGTCTGTCTGTCCGTCTTTCTTTCTGTCTGCCTATGCCTGTTCTGTTCACCCAACCGCAGTTTCCGGAATGTGAAAAAAGAAGATCTTCCGCAGAGTAAATTTGCCGTGGTCATCAGTTCCGTTCCGGATGCCACCCTGCTGAATTACGGCTTCCTGGATTACGGATTCTATACCGCTGCGAATATTCTTCCGGACACAAGATATTTCTGCACATTAAATAACTCCATTCCCGGCATGAATGCGGAAATGGAGTCATACATAAAAAACGGAACGGTGGATTTTGTCGTGACCAGAAATCAGAGACTGAACTCTTCCGGCTATACGCTCATATCCGATGCGGAAGACACCTACGAACAGAAACATTTTACATATTATCTTTATGAAAGAAACGACCTTCTGTCTTTTCGCGCATCCCCATGATATGATAACTGCGTATATGAGGTAATGCATGAATAAGAAACCGGCACCGTATCTGTATACCGCAGTCCTTTTCACAGTCCTGATCACCGTCTGCCTGCATATCGGGGATATCTTCCGTCTGATCGGAAATCTCCTCGGTATTCTGAAGCCGGTTTTCGCGGCCTGCCTGATCGCCTTCATTCTGAATGTGCCGATGGTGAAAATCGAACGGCTGCTCTTAAAACTGCATCCCGGGCACACGAAAAAAGAATCTTCAAAAACTTCCCGTGTCGCAAGTCTTGCCATAACAATCCTGCTGATCGCCGGAATTTACCTGACCTTTGTCATACTGGCGGCTCCGCCGCTTGTTTCCTCGCTGAAGCTTCTTGCGTCCGTTCTCCAGAAAAACATTCCGGTATGGACCGGTTATCTGAAGAGTACCGGGTTCGATGCGGACGAAATCCTCCGTCTCCTGCCCGCGCTGAGCGGAAAGATCAATGATGTTCTATACGGCGGCCGTCTGTCCGCTTTCCTGTTCCATATCCCGGGTCATCTTTTTTCCACATTTGAAAGCATACTGAACGGATTCTTTGCCTTTATCCTGTCTCTTTACATTCTGACGGAAAAAAAGACCCTGTACCGTCAGCTCTGCATGACTGCCCTTGCCTATATTCCCGGGAAGGCAGTCAAACGTACTCTCCGGATATGGAACATGATCTGCCGGACCTATTCCTGTTTTCTGTTCGGCCAGTGCCTCGAAGCCTGCATCCTAGGAACCCTGATGTTCCTTGTCTTCCTTGTTCTCGGCATCCCCTATGCGGGACTGATCGCCGTCCTGACCGCACTGCTGTCCTTTATCCCGTATATCGGCAGCTATCTGTCCTGCATCATAGGCGCCCTGCTGATCTTTCTTGTCAGTCCTTCACAGGTTCTCATCTTCATCATTGCCTATCAGCTGGTTCAGTCTTTTGAAAACCAGTTCATCTATCCGCACGTTGTAGGAAGTTCGGTCGGCCTTTCCGCATTCACGACCCTGATTGCCGTTCTGATCGGCGGAAGCGCCGCCGGAATTCCCGGCATGCTGTTCGCCATCCCCCTGACATCCGTGTTCTTCGCTCTCCCAAAGGAATTTCTCCGGAAGCCGCAGGAAAACAGCCGGATAGACAGGCTGTCGGACTGAACTGTCGGATTTTGTGGGTTAAATTTTTTTCTCCTGTCCACCCGTTATCCGTCCGAGGATTTTTTTCACGGAAAGCGCAAAGGTGATCACGGTAACGGCGGAGGCTCCCGCATCGGCCAGCGGTTCCGCAAGAAATACCGCGAATACCTTGTTGTCGATAAATGACGGCAGGATATAGATGAGCGGGATCATGAGGATAATCTTGCGGAGGCACGCCAGGATCATGGAAGTCCTGGCCTGTCCCAATGCGACAAAGGACTGCTGGCAGGCAATCTGCGCACCCATGAAGCACATACCCGAACAGTAAAGCCTCAGCGCCCAGGTGGCCATTGTCATCAGTTCTTCTTTGCTGTTGAATATGCTGATAAAGGCGGTCGGAAACAGCTCCACAAGGCCGCACAGGGACAGGCTGAACACAATGCATACGATCAGCTGAAGCCTGACGGCTTCCCGGACCCGGTCTGCTTTCCCGGCCCCGTAATTAAAGCTGATCACCGGCTGAGCGCCCTGCGTTATTCCCTGCAGCGGCAGAACATACAGCTGGTTTACGGAAGAAAGGATTGTCATTGTGCCGACGGCAATATCGCCCCCGTAGCGCTGAAGAGAACTGTTGTAACAGATGTTCAGCAGGCTTTCCGTTGACTGCATGATAAAAGGGGACATACCGAGCGCCACAACGGGCAGTATGATCTTCCGGTCGGGCTTCATCTCTTTAAGGTGTATTTTCAGTTCCGTGTGCTTTCCTGTTAAAAACAGGAGCACCCATACGGCGGAAACCGCCTGGGAAATAATGGTGGCAAGGGCGGCGCCCCATACACCCATACCGAACACGAAAATAAAAACCGGATCAAGGACCGTATTCAGGACAGCGCCGATCAGTACGGTCGTCATTGCCATGATTGAAAATCCCTGACAGGAAATAAATGTATTCAGTCCCAGTGCAATCTGTACAAAGACAGTGCCGCACACATAGATCTGCATATAACCCCATGCATAATCGATCGTGCCGGCGCTTGCGCCGAAGAGCATCAGGAACGGACGGCCGCAAAAAAGGAACACCACCGTAAGAAGGAGCGCCGTTACCAGAAGCGCTGTCACGCAGTTGCCGAGGATCTGCTCCGCTTTCCGGTGGTTGCCCCGTCCCGTCTCGATCGTTGCCAGCGTTGCGCCGCCCACGCCGAACAGGCTGGCAAATGCCGAGATCAGCATGATAACGGGGAAACAGAGTCCCAGTCCTGTCAGTGCGGCTACGCCGTTTTCCGGAATGTGCCCGATATATATCCGGTCCACAATATTGTAGAGCATGTTGACCAGCTGGCTTATGACCGAAGGAAGCGCCAGTTTTACCAGAAGTTTTCCTATCTTTTCGGTGCCCAGAATATTCTGCTTCGGACTGATCACGTCCGGATTGTTCATCTCCTGTCTGTTCATATGAATTCTTCTGCTTTCATCGATTTCAGGGCAGCCAGAAGTTTTTCTGTTGCGGAAAGATAAGTCTTCCGTTCCTCCGCATTCATGCCGTTAAGCACCCGTTTTTCAAATGCGGCCTGAAGTTTAAGGCCCATGCACGTAATGCTCTCCGACTTTCTGGTCAGCTTAAGATGCTGAATGCGTCGGTCCGCCTGATCCTGATAACGGGTCACATAGTCCATCATGCACAGCTGTTCAACGGCAACGGATGCCATTGATTTTTTGATCCCGCGTTTTTCCACAATATCCCGCGCGGTATTGTCTTCGGGATTGTTTTTCAGAAAAATCAGGATATCAAAGCAGGTACGGTTTACCCCGTATTTTCTGCAGGCCTTTGTTACGGCGTCGCTGTAGGCAGACAGCATTTTAACGTAGATTCCCAGAAATTCATTGGCTTTCATTCCGGCTCTCCTTAAAGGTCATTATGTTTAATATTAAACTATTTAATATTAAACTATCACTTTGAGGGCAATATGTAAAGAGGTTCGCAGATTTTTCCGGCCGCCGGATTTTTCATTTGACATTTCCCGAAGATAGTGTTATAGTCACACCTAATAATTGAATAAAGTTCAAACCTATGATGCGGAGATAACGATGAAACTGCTCCTACAGAGAGCCTGAGATGCTGAGAATCAGGCGGAATACAATTCATCAAATGGACCGCTGAGGGCGCAGGGAAAGGGCTTTTATTCCGAGTATTCTGCGACGTCGGGCATACGTCAGTTGCCGGAGATATGTTGGTATCTCGCTGAGCGCACGGTATTTTTATATCGTGAAACAAGGTGGCACCGCGGATCATTTTAAAATCCGTCCTTGACAGTCATATTTTTGGCTGTCATGGACGGATTTTTTTGTCCGAAAGGAGCGCCATATGATTTATCCCGGTCTCGAAGAAGTAAAAAGGATCCTGAAAGAAGGCAATTACAAACGTATCCCCATTAAGACGGATCTGAATGCGGATATGCTTACGCCGCTTACCGTCGTAAGGAAACTTAAGAACGTAAGCCGGCACGTTTTCCTGCTGGAAAGCGCGGAACAGAGCAAGCAGTGGGGGCGATATACGTTTCTGGGCTATGATCCCGTTCTCAGCTTTACCTGCACGGACGGAACCGTGTCGATCAAAAGCGGGACGGAACAGTCCTTTGAATGCGAGGACCCCGATACGCAGATCCGCAAGATCATCCGTGAGAACAGGGCTCCGGTCGTAAACGGCATGCCGCCTTTTGTCGGCGGCCTTGTCGGCTATTTTTCATACGACTACATCAAATACAGCGAACCCTCGCTGAAGGAATCCGAACCTGCGGATAAAGAAAACTTCCCGGATGCCGATCTCATGCTCTTTGACAGACTGATCGTCTTTGACAATTACCGGCAGAAAATCGATCTGATCGTCAATATAAAAACCGAAGATATCGAAACCTCCTATCACAAAGGAGAGCTTGAACTGGAATCCATGAAGCAGCTGCTTCTTCACGGAGAACTTGCCGTAAACAGACCGCTGAAGCTGAAGAGCCCGTTCCGCTACCTGTTCAGCCGGGAAGAATACTGCAACATGGTGGAAAAGGGAAAGTATTATATCCGGGAAGGCGATATCTTCCAGATCGTATTAAGCAACCGCATAGACGCGGATATCGAAGGCAGTCTCCTTGATACCTACCGGATCCTCCGGATGGAAAACCCGTCCCCTTATATGTTCTACTTCACCGGCACCGATATGGAAATTGCCGGGGCAAGTCCCGAAACCCTGGTGAAACTGGAAAACGGGGTGCTCCATACCTTTCCTCTTGCAGGCACAAGACCGCGCGGGAAAAGCGAAACCGAAGATGCCGCACTGGAAAAGGATCTGCTCTCGGACGAAAAGGAACTGGCGGAACACAACATGCTGGTTGATCTGGGACGGAACGACATCGGAAAAATAAGCCGGTTCCGCAGCATCGAGGTGGAAAAGTACATGCACATTGAAAAGTTCTCTCATGTCATGCATATCGGTTCCACCATACGCGGCGTCATCCGTGACGGACTGGATGCGCTGGATGCCGTGGACTCCATTCTTCCCGCCGGCACGCTCTCCGGCGCCCCAAAGCTGAAAGCCTGCGAACTGATCGGCAGACTGGAAAACAACCGGCGCGGAATTTACGGCGGTGCCGTCGGCTACATAGACCTGAGCGGAAACCTGGACACCTGCATTGCCATCCGCCTGGCATATGCCAGAAACGGAAAAGTCTTTGTCCGTTCCGGCGCCGGCATTGTAGCAGACAGCGTTCCGGAATCCGAATACACGGAATGCGCCAACAAGGCCAAGGCAGTCGTGGAAGCACTGAAAGAAGCGGAAGGAGGAATAGACAGATGATCCTTTTGATCGACAATTACGACAGTTTCTCCTATAACCTGTTTCAGCTGATCGGCCGATATGAAAATGACATCAAAGTACTGCGGAACGATGCCGTCGGCGTAAACGACGCGCTTTCTCTGAAGCCAAAAGCGATTTTCCTTTCTCCCGGTCCGGGACGGCCTGAAAATGCCGGCATCTGCGTGGACCTGATCCGTGCCGCCACAGGAAAAATCCCTCTGTTCGGCGTCTGCCTGGGACATCAGGCAATCTGCACCGCCTTCGGCGCGACCGTGTCCTATGCCGGCAAGATCATGCACGGCAAGACATCGGAAGTGAAACTCGATACAGAATGCCCGATTTTCCGGAATCTTCCGGAAAGAATCCCGGTCGGAAGATATCATTCCCTGGCCGCCGTAAAAAGCACCGTGCCGGACTGCCTCAGGATCACGGCAGAAACGGACGACGGAGAAATCATGGCGGTCGCACATACAGAATATCCCATCTATGGTCTTCAGTTCCATCCGGAATCCGTTCTGACGCCGGACGGCGACATCATACTAAAAAATTTTATGGAGGAAATCAGACATGATTAAGGAAGCAATCGTAAAACTCAGCGAGAAGAAAGATCTGACTTATCAGGAAGCACGGCAGGTCATGGATGAGATCATGGGCAACGAAGCGACTCAGATCCAGATGAGCGCATATCTCACCGCTCTTTCCATGAAAGGGGAAACCATAGACGAGATCACCGCCAGTGCCGCCGGAATGCGTGCGCACTGCAAGAAACTTTTAAACGACCGTGATCTTCTGGAAATTGTCGGGACAGGCGGCGACCGGTCGAATTCATTCAATATTTCCACCACTTCCTCCATCGTGATCGCGTCCGGTGGCGTTCCCGTTGCCAAGCACGGAAACCGGGCCGCTTCCAGCAAGAGCGGTGCGGCGGATGTCCTTGAGGCTCTGGGCGTGAATATCCGCCTTGAACCGGAAAAAGCCGCGGAACTGATCGACCGGATAGGCATTTGTTTTCTGTTTGCCCAGAATTATCACCTTGCCATGAAATATGTCGCTCCGGTCCGCAAGGAACTCGGCATCCGTACCGTCTTCAACATTCTCGGACCGCTCACCAATCCGGCCGGCGCAAACATGCAGGTCATGGGCGTCTATGACGGCGAACTGGTTAAGCCTCTCGCACAGGTCCTGCAGAATCTCGGCGTGAAGCGGGCCATGGTCGTATACGGACAGGACGGCCTCGATGAAATTTCAATGAGTGCTCCCACAACAGTCTGTGAAGAAAAAGCCGACGGCGCGTTCTGTTCCTATGAGATCACGCCGGAAGAATTCGGCTTCAGCCGCTGCGGCAAAGACGATCTGATCGGCGGTTCACCTGCCGAAAATGCGGAAATCACAAAAAAAATCCTGGACGGCGAGAAAGGGCCCAAACGGAATGCCGTCCTTATGAATGCAGGCGCCGGACTCTATATCGGCGGTAAGGCGGAAAATCTGAAAGACGGCATTGATCTTGCGGCAAAGCTGATCGATGACGGCGCCGCAAGAAAGAAACTGGAAGAATTCGTAAAGGAATCCAACTCCTGAAAGCGAGGAACCGTTTTATGATCCTTGATGACATTGCAGCAAAAACCCGTATCCGGATTGCGGAGGAAACGGAAAAGCTTCCGCTCTCCTCTCTCCGTGAAAAAGCGGAATCCCTGCCCGCAGAAACCGGATTCCCGTTTGAAAAAGCACTTTCTTCCCCGGGGATTTCCCTGATCTGCGAACTGAAAAAAGCAAGCCCTTCCAGGGGCCTGATTTCCGAAGATTTCCCGTACATGGAGATTGCACATGAATACGAAAAAGCCGGTGCGGATGCCGTTTCCTGTCTGACCGAACCGTACTGGTTCAAAGGAAAGGATGAATATATACGGGACCTCACCGGAAGACAGAATCCGATCGGGATTCCCGTCCTGAGAAAAGACTTCACGATCAGTCCCTACATGATCTACCAGGCAAAATGCATGGGTGCTTCGGCAGTCCTTTTGATCTGTGCCATCCTGAGTGACAGAGAACTGTCCGGATATCTTGATACGGCACATGCACTCGGGCTTTCCGCCCTGGTGGAAGCACACACAGAGGAAGAAGTTATGCGGGCCGTTGCCAGCGGTGCAAAAATCATAGGCGTAAACAACAGGAACCTCAAAACATTCCGGGTGGACATTGAAACTTCCGTCCGGCTCAGAAACCTGGTACCAGACGATCGGATTTACGTTTCGGAAAGCGGTATCCGGACGCCGGAAGATATCCGCATTCTCCGCGAAAACGGAACGGACGCCGTGCTGGTCGGCGAAATGCTGATGTATGCGGACAATAAAGAAAAACTGATCTCGGAAATGAAATCCGTCTGCCGTGACGGCAAGGAGACCGGATGACAAAAATCAAGATCTGCGGCCTCAGGAGGAAAACGGATATCGAAATGGCAAACCTCCTGAAACCGGATTCGATCGGCTTTGTATTTGCACCGTCAAAGCGAATGGTAACCGCAGAAGAAGCCGCTGCCCTGAAGGCATTACTCATTCCTGGAATCACGGCTGTGGGTGTATTCGTAAATGCGGATCCGCTGTATATTGAAGAGCTGCTCCGGAACAATATCATTGATGCCGCACAGCTTCACGGAAACGAAGCGGAGAAAACGGTGAAAAAGATCAGACAGGAGACCGGCAGGCCGGTCATCAAAGCAGTCTCCGTGAATACCGTTTCCGACCTGGAAGCGTGGAAGGACAGCTGTGCCGATTATCTTCTTTTTGACCACGGAAACGGCGGAAGCGGACAGCTCTTTGACTGGAATATCCTGAAAAACGTAAACAGGCCGTTTTTTCTCGCCGGCGGTTTAAATCCGGATAACATATCCGAAGCGCTCTCAAAAGTCCACCCGCCGGGCGTGGATGTCAGTTCCGGTGTGGAAACAGACGGATACAAGGATATGCGGAAAGCAGCAGCCTTCATAAATGCAGTGAGAAATTTTGATCGGGAGGAAACTTATGGCAGATAAAAAAGGAAGGTTCGGGATTCACGGCGGCCAGTATATTCCGGAAACACTCATGAATGCCGTCACGGAACTGGATGAAGCTTACAGACATTACAAAAATGATCCCGTATTTCAGCAGGAACTTACCGTGCTTTTAAACGAATATGCGGGACGTCCCAGCCGCCTCTACTATGCGGCAAAAATGACAAAGGATCTGGGCGGTGCCAGAATCTATCTGAAGCGGGAAGACTTAAATCACACCGGCGCGCATAAAATAAACAATGTTTTAGGTCAGGCCCTTCTGGCAAAAAAGATGGGGAAAACACGTCTGATCGCGGAAACCGGTGCCGGTCAGCACGGTGTCGCAACGGCCACTGCCGCCGCCCTGATGGATATGGAATGCGTTGTCTATATGGGAGAAAAAGACATGGTCCGGCAGGCGCTCAATGTCTATAAAATGCGCCTGCTCGGTGCTTCCGTGGTCCCCGTGACAGCAGGAACCGGAACGCTTAAAGATGCGGTCTCCGAGGCCATGCGTGCCTGGACCGCCCGGATTGCGGATACCCACTACTGTCTCGGTTCCGTAATGGGTCCTCATCCCTTCCCGACCATCGTCCGCGATTTTCAGAGCGTCATCTCAAAGGAGATCAAAGAACAGCTGGCGGAAAAAGAAGGACGCCTTCCGGATGCCGTCCTTGCCTGTGTGGGCGGAGGCTCCAATGCGATCGGTTCCTTCTATCATTTCATCGAAGATCCTTCCGTCCGTCTGATCGGCTGCGAAGCGGCGGGTCGCGGCATCGACACCTTTGAAACAGCCGCTACGATCAATACAGGAAAACTCGGCATCTTCCACGGGATGAAATCCTATTTCTGTCAGGATTCCTTCGGCCAGATCGCTCCGGTCTATTCCATTTCCGCAGGTCTTGACTATCCCGGCATAGGTCCTGAACATGCCTACCTGCACGATATCGGGCGGGCGGAATATGTACCTGTAACGGACGAAGAAGCGGTCAACGCCTTCGAATATCTTTCCCGGACGGAAGGTATCATACCGGCTATTGAAAGTGCGCATGCCGTGGCATACGCAATGAAGATCGCGCCGCAAATGGAAAAAGACAAAATCATCGTGATCACAATCTCCGGCCGCGGCGACAAGGACTGTGCGGCCATTGCACGCTACAGAGGGGAGGATATTTCGGAATGAACAGAATAAAAGAAGCCTTTGACGGAAAGAAAGCATTTATCCCTTTCATCACATGCGGGGATCCGGATCTTGAAACGACGGGAAAAATCGTGCATGCCATGCAGGAAAACGGTGCGGACCTGATCGAACTCGGGATTCCGTTTTCAGACCCGACCGCAGAGGGTCCCGTTATCCAGGGAGCAAACCTCAGGGCGCTTCGCACAAAGATCACGACCGATGACATCTTCGATTTCGTATCCGTCCTCCGGAAGGATATTACCGTCCCGATGGTTTTCATGACCTATGCGAATGTCGTTTTTTCCTACGGTTCCGAACGCTTTGCCGGAAAATGCCGGGAAGTCGGAACAGACGGCCTGATTCTTCCCGATGTCCCGTTTGAGGAAAAAGAAGAATTTGATTCTGTCTGCAGAAAATACGGGATTGACCTGATCTCCATGATAGCACCCACATCCAGACAGCGCATTGCGGAAATCGCGCGGAATGCTTCCGGCTTTATCTATATTGTCTCCTCTCTCGGCGTCACGGGAGTCCGCAGCGAAATCTCCACGGATATCGGCGCGATCGTAAAGCTGGTGAGAGAAAACACATCCTGTCCATGCGCCGTTGGTTTCGGCATTTCGACACCGGAACAGGCTGCCGGAATGGCCTCTCTCTCGGACGGGGCAATCGTGGGGAGCGCAATCGTAAAGCTTGCGGCGGAACACGGAAAGACCGCCGCTCCCGTCATAGGTTCCTTTGTACGGAAAATGAGTGCGGCGGTCCATGATACTTACAGAAAATAATCTGCGCAGGTTACTCTTTGTTTTTGATGGCGCCTGCCGGACAGTTGTCCTGTGCTTCCTTTGCGGCAGCTTCCGCTTCCTTCGGTACGTCCGCTTCGATTGCCTTTGCAACGCCCTCTCCGGTTATTTCAAAAACCTCCGGACACGTTGAAGCGCAAAGTCCGCATCCTATGCATTCGTCATTCACGTAATATTTCATAAGCCCTCCTTCCGGCTGTCCTGAAAATGAAATGCCTGTTTACCCATGTACACCGACTGCTTTCCCATTTCCTCTTCAATCCGGAGCAGCCGGTTGTATTTTGATACACGCTCCGTCCTGCAGGGCGCTCCCGTTTTTATCTGATCCGTGTTCAGCGCAACGGCAAGATCTGCAATCGTGGTGTCCTCCGTTTCGCCCGATCTGTGCGACACAATGGCCGCATATCCGGCATGCTGTGCCATTTTGATCGTATCCAGCGTCTCCGAAACGGTGCCGATCTGATTCAGCTTGATCAGAACGGCATTCCCGCACTTTCCGCGGATTCCCGTTTTCCCTTCCATTCGCTCGACGCCGCATCGATTGCAAGCACAAAATCCTTGCCGGGCAGATAGCCGGCCGCCCTGGCTGCCTTCAGAATATGTTCGATCACGTCTTCATCACTCTTAAGATCAGGAGCAAACCCGCCCTCGTCACCGACGGATGTTGCGTATTTTTCTTCTTTCAGAATGGCCTGCAGACTGTGATACACTTCTGTGCACTGTCTTAAGCCTTCCCTGAAATCAGGCGCTACGACCGGCATGATCATAAATTCCTGGATATCGATCGTATTCGAAGCGTGAACTCCTCCGTTCAGAATATTCATCATGGGAACCGGCAGATGATTTCCGTTTACACCGCCCAGAAATCTGTAAAGCGGAATTCCCAGGCTTCCGGCTGCCGCCCTTGCCGCCGAACCGCTTCTTATCGTTATCCCTGAGTTCCAGTGCTTCGTATTCTCCGGTAGACGTACCGCTCGGGGATGATCCTCTTCCGACCGTTCCGTCGGCAAGCGTCACTTCCGCTTCAACCGTCGGATTTCCCCGGGAATCGATGATTTCCCGGCCGGTCACTCTGACAATTTCCGTATTGTTGTTCATCCTGTCTCCCTTCCGGACACTGTATCAACAGCATACTGCGGAAGCCGGAAAATAGATGTTGTTTTTCCAACAAGGCTAAAAAAGCCGCCGGTTCGGATTGTTTCTTCCGTCCCGGCGGTTCTCTTAACCGTTTGTTTCCGTTCAGTTCATTTCTTCCTTCTCTGTTTCTCTTTTTACGATCAGAATGATCACAATCGCAAACATGCTGAGAAGAATGGTCTTCCAGTAATTCCGGTCCTCACCTGTCTTGGGAAGTCCGCCGAGAGGTGTTTCTTCCGGCTCTATCACGGTAGGAGCCAGCGGGATTGCTGTCGGATTGATCGCTACGTTGCCTAAAGGTACGCTCCCTCCGCTGATCACCGTGGAACCACCGCCACCGCCTCCGCCGCCGTTATTGCCTCCGCCGTTACTTGTAAAGTGTGCGGTATAGGTTGCCGCTGCGTTCAGGCCGTTTACCTTTTCCGGAACAAAGGCTGCAGTGGTGCTTACCACTGTTCCCTGTTCATTGGTCCAGTTTGTAAACGTATATCCTGTCGCTGCCGCTGCCGTGGATCCTGCCGCATTGCCTGTTACCGGAGCCAGGGTTTCACTGGCTGCACTTACCGTACCGTGAGCCGTATTCTCGGAAACGTAGTTGATCGTGACATCCGCATCTTCCGCGAAGTATGCTGTAAAGATTGTTTCTTCATAAATATTGCTGCTGTTTTTAGCTTTCGCATCTACTTCATCAGCGCTTAAAATTGCGTTTTCACCCCAGCTGTTTCCTGAAAGAGTACTCAGGAGTTTACTGACTGAAGTATAAACATATGTCACTATATTGGTCCCCCGAACTTCCCAGTGATCAAAATGGTAGCCCGGATTTGCGCTTGCTGCGGATCCTTTCGCCTGACCGGTTGCCGGTGCTACGGTTTCACTTGTCGGTGCAACAGTACCCATCGCATCCTGTCCGTATGCTACTTCATAATGCATCGTTACATTCGCGTTCTCCGTGAACGAACCTGCTATTGAAACATCCCCGGCAGGCATCGTAAAGTCCGTGTGATCCCAGCCGCCGAACGTATAGCCCGGTGCCGTTGCTGCAGCTGCTACCGTTACACTTGCTCCGTAAGAATAGGTTGCCGATGCAGGCAGCGTGCTGACCCCTGCCGGTATTGTCCCGGTGTACGAATACGTTACCTTGTAGCTGTCCCTTGTGTAATAGAGCTTCAGGACAAGGCTTCCGTCTCCTGCAACTGTTCCGCTGGCTATGGTACCCGTCACGCTGCTGTCATACTTGAACCCTTCATAGGTCTTCGGCGTTGCGGCTACCGTCGAATCCGTTGTCCCTTCCAGGTTATCCGTGTCTGCAAGCGTATAGGTATCCGTACCGAGATCCTGTTTGTAATGCTCTACCTTATAGGCCGTATTCTCATTCGCCATAAAGGATCCCGTAATCGAAACATTGTCCGCAGGCATGTTGAATGCTGCTGTTATGCTCCAGCCGTTGAACGAATAGCCCGGTGCCGTTGCCGCATCCGCTATTGTTACTTCCGCTCCGTAAGAATAACTTGCTTTTGCCGGAAGTGTGCTGACTCCTGTCGGAATAGTCCCCGTATAAGAATACGTTACATCATACGCGCGGCGATCATAATATACCTTTAAAACAAGACCTCCGTCTCCTGCTATGGTCCCGCTCTCAACAGAATCAGAAATTTTTACATGCTCAAATCCCGTATATTCCTTTATAAAGGCATTCGCAATCGTATCTGTCTCGCCGGTGCCGTCTGTTGTTTCATGAAGCGTATAACCACTTCCTGTCAAATCATGCCAGTAATACTGCGTATGATAAGCGGTATCTCCGTTTGCGGTAAAGGACCCTGTTATTGAAACATCTTCATCAGGCATGGTAAATGATGCTTCTGCCTTGCTCCAACCGCTGAATGTATAGCCCGCTGCCGTTGCCGCAGCCGCTACTGTTACGTTTGCTCCGTACTGATAGGTTGCTTCTGCCGGCGTCGCAGTTGCAGTCGAAGGTACAATTCCCGTGTACGCATACGTTACCTTATGGCTGTTTCTTGTGTAGAAGAGTTTCAGGACAAGGCTTCCGTCGCCCGCGATCGTTCCGCTGGCTATGGTCCCTTCTACATTTTTATCATACGTGAATCCTGTGTAGGCCTTCGGTTTCGCAGTTGCCGTCGTGTCCGTTGTCCCTGTCAGGTTATCCGTGTCTGCAAGCGTAAAAGTGGCTGCGTCGAGATCCTGTTTGTAGTGCTCTACCTTATAGGCAGTATTCGCGTTCGCGGTAAAGAATCCTGTCATTGCAACATCATGAGCCGGCATGCTGAACGTTCCTGTCGCGCCCCAGCCGCTGAATGTGTAGCCTGCTGCCGTTGCAGCTGCCGCTACCGTTACGTTTGCTCCGTACTGATAACGTGCTCTCCCGGGCACCGTGCTCGCTCCTGCAGGCACTGTTCCTGTATAGGTATACGATACCTCAAAATTGTTCCTGTTGTAATAGAGTTTCAGGACAAGCTTTCCGTCTCCCGTAACCGTTCCGCTGGTTATAGTCCCTGCCACATCTTTATCATACGTGAATCCTGAGTAGGTCCTCGGCGTCGCTGTTACCGTCGTATCCGTTGTCCCTGTCAGGTTATCCGTATCCGCAAGCGTATAGGTAGTTGCACCGAGATCCTGTTTATAGTGTTCTACCTTATAGACTGTATTCGTGTTCGCAGTAAAGGATCCCCTGATCCCTACCGCATTTGCAGGCATTGTGAACTGTCCTGTCCTTATCGTCGCATCTGACGTACTCCAGGCGTTGAATGTGTAGCCCGGTGCTGTTGCAGCTGCTGCTACCGTTACGTTTGCTCCGTACTGACAACTTACCGTTGCCGGCAGCTCAGTCGCACCTGTCGGTGTATTCCCCGTATAGGAATATGTCACATCATAACTGTTTCTGGTGTAATAAAGCTTCAGGACAAGGCTTCCGTTTCCTGCGACCGTCCCGCTGGCTATTGTCCCTGCTACATTTTGATCATACGTGAACCCTTCATAGGTCCTCGGTGACGCTTCTACCGTTGCCCCCGTTGTCCCTGTCAGGTTATCCGTATCGGCAAGCGTATAGGTAGCTGCGTCGAGATCCTGTTTGTAGTGTTCTACCTTATAGGCAGTGTTCGCGTTTGCAGTAAAGGATCCCCTGATCCCTACCGCTTTTGCAGGCATCGTAAATTGTCCTGTGCTTATTGTAACATCTGACGTACTCCAGGCGTTGAATGTGTAGCCCGGTGCCGTTGCAGCCGCTGCTACCGTTACATTTGCTCCGTACTTGTAACTTACCTTTGCCGGCAGCGCAGTCGCACCTGTCGGTGTATTCCCCGTATAGGAATATGTCACATCATAACTGTTTCTGGTGTAGTAAAGCTTCAGGACAAGGCTTCCGTCAGCTGCGATCGTTCCGCTGGCTATGGTCCCTGCCACATCTTTATCGTATGCGAATCCTTCGTAGGTCTTTGGTGTAGCTTCTGCCGTTGCCCCCGTTGTCCCTGCATTGTTATCCGTATCCGCAAGCGTATAGGTGACTGCACCGAGATCCTGCTTGTAATGCTCTACCTTGTAGGCAGTATCCGTATTTGCGTTAAAGAATCCTGCAATTGCCACCGATTTGGCGGGCATTGTAAATTTCCCTGCGACCACTGTTACATCTGTCGTGCGCCAGCCGCTGAACGTAAAGCCTGTTGCCGTTGCAGCTGCTGCTACATCTACGGTTGCTCCGTACTGGTAACTTACCTTTGCCGGCAGCGCAGTCGCGCCTGTCGGTGTATTCCCCGTATAGGAATATGTCACATCATAACTGTTTCTGGTGTAATAAAGCTTCAGGACAAGGCTTCCGTTTCCTGCGACCGTCCCGCTGGCTATTGTCCCTGCTACATTTTTATCATACGTGAACCCTGCGTAGGTCTTCGGTGACGCCTCTACCGTTGCCCCCGTTGTCCCTGTCAGGTTATCCGTATCTGCAAGCGTATAGGTAGCTGCGCCGAGATCCTGCTTGTAGTGTTCTACCTTATAGGCAGTATTCGTATTCGCAGTAAAATGTCCCTTGATCTCCACTGCTTTGGCCGGCATACTGAATTTTCCTGCACTTACCGCCGCATCTGTCGTGCCCCAGCCGCTGAACGTATAGCCTGCTGCCGTTGCCGCAACCGCTACCGTTACGTTTGCTCCGTACTGATAGCTTACCGTTGCCGGCAGCGCAGTCGCACCTGTCGGTGTATTCCCCGTATAGGAATATGTCACATCATAACTGTTTCTGGTGTAATAAAGTTTCAGGACAAGGCTTCCGTCTCCTGCGACCGTCCCGCTGGCTATGGTTTCCGCCACAGTACTGTCGTACGTGAACCCTGTGTAGGTCTTCGGTGCCGCTTCTACCGTTGCCCCCGTTGTCCCTGTCAGGTTATCCGTATCCGCAAGCGTATAGGTGGTTGCGCCGAGATCCTGTTTATAGTGTTTTACTTTATAAGCTGTATTTGTATTCGCCGACCATTGTGCTGTATAGGTTATATTTCCTGTTACAGTATTGGCAACCGTCGGATTCCATCCTGTAAATGTATAGCCTGCGTCACCGCCGGGAGTACCTGAGAAAGCCGGGGTATTTTCCCCATAGGTCAGATTGTTCGTTGTCTGATCCGCAAATGTGCCATGGGTACCCTTTGTGTAGGTCACAGTATACTTGTTCTGTGTGAAATACAGTTTCAGGATAAGGCTTCCGTCTCCCGCAACGGTTCCGGAAAGAACCGTACCGGTATGGTCATCACCCGCATAGGTATATCCTGTTAAAGCCTTATCGGCTTCGTTTACGGAAACAGTGACTCCTGTTACACCTTTTCTTTGTGTAGAATTAATTACGTGGTCTGTATCCGCATTTATCCATTGAACGGTATATGCGGTATTACTGTTTGCATCCCACTGTGCATAGAGCACTGTTGCTGCCGTAATGGTAAATTCCGCATTATTATTATAGGCGGTTCCGCTTCCGTCAGCAGCTGTATTCCACCCTGCAAAGGTATAACCGGGGCGGGTCGGAGTCATCGGAGAACCGCTGTTTCCACCGCTGTGCCCTACCTTTACCGTATCATTCACATAATACTGACTTCCGAGCGGAACATTGGAAACATCACCGTTTCCGTTTCCGTCATATGAAAGGTTGATCTTACTCTTCTCCAATAAAACACCGTCTATATGCCAGGAACCTGCATATTTGATCACATACCATAAAACATAATGAGAGTTCTCATCATATCCGCTGCAAACAGCTTTTATCTGATCGGCAGTAGGAACGGAATTCAGATTGGCAGTAACCGCAACACCGGTCGTGTCGCATACCCAGTGATCTGACTTTATTACACCTGCTATCGTTATTCCGGCTGTATAATTGCTTGCACTATACTGACTCGGCTCATAAGGAATAACAGCATCCTTGAGGATAAAGAAGTGCCCGTCTACTGCCTTTGACCAAACCGCATACAGGGTAATATCCTTTTTTACCGTATAGGCTGAACCCGCCGGATATACCGCATAATATGTGGTGTTTGTAAGATCGCTTACTTCCGACCAGCCTATAAACGTATATCCGGATTTGGTTCCCGTATAAGCAGGAAGCGTAATCGAGTTTCCGTATGCCGTCACTTTCTGAGACGGCGGATTGTCTGTGCTGCCGCCGTTTTTGTCAAATTTCACGGTTAACCCGTCCGATACCGTGACCGTGAATTTTTCATTTGACATATTTTTCGCCCAGCCATCCTTATAATACTTATGCGTGATTGTTGCCTTCCCGGGTGCGCCACCCGTTACCGTTGCTTCGTAGCCGTCACTCTTTTCCACAACAGAAGCAACGTTCTCATTATCGGAAGTCCAGGTATCATAATAGTAAGAATAGTAACCTTCAGTTCCCGAAATGACCACAGTTCCGTTTCCGACTACCGTATATCCTTTCTCAGGACCCGATGTTGCCGTTGCCGTTATCACATACACTGAAAAATGTTCCGCATCAAACGCAAGAGAATCCACCGTTTTTCCGTCCGAAACATCGACAGACGGAGCTACGCTCGTATCAATGGAAATCGTATCGGCAGTAACATCTGCCGCGTTGTCCGCAGTCAGTTTTTCGCCATCTGTCTTATCGGCATGGGCAATCTGAAGCGTATCGGCATCCTTGGATGCGTCTTCAATTCTGGTTCCGGAGAAAGTTACCTGGACCAGTCCTTTCTGAGACCAGGAATCATCAAGCACGTTTCCGTCCCCGTCATACAGTTTGATATCGTAGGCAATGACCGACTTGACCGTTTTGGAAGTATCTTCGGATTCCACTTTTTCGGCTACCGCATCGGCAATCTTCTGCGTTACTTCCGTTGCCGTTGCCTTTGTCCCGTTCGGAAGAATGTTTGCATCCGCATGCAGCGTAACCGTTACGCCGTTCAGATCAATGGACTGGTCAAATGCATCCGAAGCGGTCGAAACGTCTTCCGTGTCATCCGTTACTTCTTCATCATCCGTTTTCTCTTCGGGCTCCGCAGCGCTCTTCTGCTCGATCGCGGTTATCTCTTCGACCGTCATCTCATATTTCGAAGTGGTGTATGTCTCATCGCCGCTTATCCCGTCGATCGTTCCCGCATTGATCAGGGTATCGTCTATCTTTATCCAGCACTGATAGGAATCAGCGGAAATATTCGTCAGAAGAAAGATCACCTTGTCATCTTTGACAAAGGTACGGATGGTCACATCCGCTGATCCGTTCTCCCTGTCGAAATCCGCACTGATCTCCTGATCGGCTTTCAAACTTGCGGTACTGATCTTACCGACTGTCGATTCCCCGTTTCCGGTTCCCGTCGTATCTGACGGTGTGCCGGTCTCAGCAACAGAAACGGATACCTTCCCTGACGCATCCGATACCGTTGCTTCTTCCCCTGTCGTGTCCGGCGCCTTTTTCTCCGCGACCGCGCTTAACAGATCGCCGGAAGAAATCGAAAATACCGGATCCTCTTCTCCCATGACGACGGATGACTCAACTTTTGTATCCGGCAATGACTCGGATGATGCAAAAGCCAGGCTCCCCGTCACATTGGTAAATGTCATAACAAATGCAATGAATACCGATAAACCCCGTTTCCAAACTCTTTTCATTTCTTATCCTCCTTCACCCGAAAATCCAGTTAACAGGCTTAAAAAATCCGGTTCTTTCTAACCTAGTCTTGTTCAGTCAGCTATCACCACATGGCAGTACTCACACCGCTGCGCCGAATTGCTAATAGCATTATATAGCAATTTATATCTTGTTACACTATTCTTATTTTATTTTGTTTTTATTATAATATGTATCTCAAAAAGTATATACTATCCTAAAGGATAGTTTTTTTTGGACAATGACGTTGTTACAAATAGGATACAAATATCATTATTTGTCTAAAAATATTATTTTATTTTAATTATATACCATAAAGGAGATGTTGAACTTCCTTTTTTTGAGGAAGACTGACATCTCTTTAACAATGTTATGCTGTTATGCCAAATTATTATATTATCAGCTTTTATGCTTCTTCCCAGCTTATTCTGTAACCCGCGTTCCTGCGGGATTCGATTGAAATACCGTACGGCATCAGTTTGGTCCTGAGATAATAGATATGGTTCTGTACCGGATGAAGGTCACCTTCCGGTTCCATATGCCAGGCTGCCTTATAGATCTCCTCCGGTGTAACGAACCGGTTTCTGTTCCTGACCAGGAATTCCAAAACCGCGAATTCCATGGGTTTAAGCTTCAGGTCTTTTCCGTCCGCAAAGACTTTGCGGGAGACGGTATCCCATTTAAGAGAACCGATATATCCGCTTCTCTTCTGCGATTTTGAAGCATTGTTTCTCCTGAGCAGGGCCCCCACGCGAAGCAGAAGTTCTTCCGTAAGATAAGGCTTACCGAGATAATCATCCCCGCCTTTCCTGAGCCCTTCGATCACATCTTCTTTGGTATTCAGTGCGCTCAGGAAAAGGATCCGTACGCCGCTGTCCTTGCGGATTTCCCGACAGAGATCCAGACCGTTCCCATCCGGCAGAAGAATATCCAGGATAATCAGGTCCGGCGCTTTTTCCGCAAAAAGTTTTCTTCCTTCAGCAACCGAACCGGCTGTGATCACCCGGTAGCCGGAAATTTCCAGAAGCTTCTTATTGGAAGAAAGAATGTCCGGATTGTCTTCAATGATCAGAATTTTATTGTTTGCCATGCCGTTGCTCCTTTATTCTGCGGGTATGGTGAAACGAAAAACCGTTCCCGAAGACGAAGTCCGTTTCACCATGATTTCTCCGCCTCCGGTCTCAATGATATCGCGGCAGATGGAAAGACCGAGCCCTGTACTGTTGTCGCCGCTCACGCCGCGCTCAAAAATATGCGGCAGGATATCCGGACTTATGCCGTTCCCTGCGTCTTCCACCTCAACCGACACAAACGCGCCCTCATTTTCCGCCTTCAGCCGGATACAGCCGTTTTTCCCGTGACGGTTTGCGTTCGTGATCAGATTATACAGAACCTGCAGAATGCTTTCCGGAATATACATTGCGTAAAGCGGCTTTTCCGGAACATTGATCTCTATCCGGTTATGATTCTTTTCACAGATCGGCTTGCAGAAATCCGCCGCCTTCAGAAGCACATTTTTCACATCCCCGCGCACCGGTGAAATTTTGCGGACTCTGTCCGAAGAAATATCCTTCAGCTGTTCCACTAGGGTCCCCAGACGTACCGCTTCCTTTTCAATGATCTCCAGATTTCCCGTTGTGCTTTCATCCAGATTGTTTTTTGCGATCTGGAGTCTGGTAAGCCCCGCATAGTTGCTCATGACCGTAAGCGGCGTCCTGAGTTCATGGCTTAAATCCGACATAAATTCTGAACGGACTTCGTGCAGCTCCGTCAGTGTCTGGTTCGTGAGGCGCATCTTTTCTTCCCTCGCCGCAGCTTCGTTCAGTTCTTCCTGCACTTTCAGAAGTTCCATGGTAAGCGCGATCGATGTGATAAAGATAAAGATCAGCATCCCGCTCTGACTTAAGTTATAGTCCTTGTCTCTGCGATACCGGAATGCATCCATAAGGCAGGATACATTAAGGATAATAACGCCTGTCATCATCAGAAAATTCCCGGTACCGCCATATTCTTTTCTCTTCCGGAAAAAGCCGAAAAGGAAAAGCGCCATGTAAAGACAGAAATAGACGATCATGCAGTTGACATCTTTCTGGGTCAGCGGACTGTAAACCGTGGATGGC
>Ga0183098_10390_pt1 | contig 97742 bp, 73 predicted proteins | sample BioMet9_FD_128884 | JGI IMG/M metagenome (GOLD analysis project Ga0183098, IMG submission 128884) | Microbial communities from bioreactor (seeded with sewage sludge) at Lawrence Berkeley National Lab, California, USA - Biofuel... | ecosystem: Engineered > Bioreactor > Anaerobic > Unclassified ...
GCCAGGACCTCTTCTTCCATCTTGGGCGTCATGTTCATTTTATTGTTCCTCCATCCTTATCTTGTTATTTTCTGATCAGCCAGAACAGTATAACAAAACGGTGTTTGTAATGCAACTATTTTGTCGTAGAAAGATAATATATTGTTGAGATAAGGGAATCTTGTGGATGGGTGGACTGGGGCGGATGAATTTTTTTCACAGGAAGGGGGATTTATGGTAAAGATGATGTTTGCTGCCAACCAATCAAACAGGCCGCCCGCTGCATATCAAGCGGACGGCCTTCCTAATTTACGTTTCGCACCTGCCTATTTTTTGTCAATTTTAAAGAGATCCATGAATTCATGCTATCTTATATTGAATCTTCAAATCATGGAATCTATTATAGGGCACATGATTTTCCTTCTGCAACCGCCCCAGAACGATTCCCGGTGCAATGTTTATCTTGTCCGAAAACGCAATGATCTCTGATTTACTATAACTTGTCGTCCGAATGAACGCCTCATAATCAGGAGGGCTGATCAATGTATCCCTTGCGTAGACATCTGCATCATGCTCCTGCTCATCCGTTGTCGGCTCTATGCTGTTTATATGACCTTCTATGATATGGTAAAGTTCATGGAAAAGGCTGAACCAAAATCTATCGGCATCCTTTCCCCTGGCCGTTAATCCTAAGACAATGTGATTTCCATCTGTGAATGAGGCACCATGTAAAAAAGAACCGTCAATATGCGGAAGGAAGACAATAGCAATACCGCAACTTGATAATATCTCACGTAATTTCTCACAGAACACAGATGGTTCCAAAACGGTGAGTTGTCTGATTTCAGGTATGCATTTTTTCAGCTTATCAATATTAATATCCGAAACATTTTCTTTTCTCGCATCGATGCGGGCTTTTTGTGCCCACGCCGCCAAGGCATAGTTGCTTTTATCATTTTCGCCATTGATACGATACGCAATACCAGGAATCTTCAAATCATCAAGTAATCCAAGCTTGGCTACTTCGAAAAAGGATCGGAGGTTCTTAACCTTTTCAGATTTTTTTTGCGTAGCCGGCACCCACCCAAAAGAAACTAATTTTGCATATGGAAAATGTGATGCGATTTTTTCATCACTTTCCATATCCAATTCTGCTTCTACACGGGAGAGCTGTTCTCTGTACATGGACTCCATATGATTCCAAAAGCTTGCAGGCAAACCCAGGACAGATTCCAGTCTTAAAGCAACGTCTGGAGTCAATTCGACCTTTCCATTTATAAGCCGGCTAATATGCTTTTCACTCATTCCCATTCGAAGCGCAAACTCTTTCTGGGACATGCCACGATTTTCCAACTGTTCCCGGATAGTGGCTCCCGGGGGAATGGCAATCGTATTTTTACTATGCAGCATTAAAAGGACCTCCTTTCATATTGCAGTGTTAATGATAATCTTCAATCGAATTTATCCGTACCACCTGCAATGTCTCTTCTTTTTTTTCAAACACCAATCGGTAAGGCTGCACCAAATCCATGGCGTATTCACCCTCTCTATTTCCTTTGAGTGGATGACATCGACCAATGCAAAACTGTATAAGCATTTCCACCGTTTCAGCTGCTTTCAGTTCCATTATCCTTTGAGCTATTTTTTCAGCCATTTTCTCGCCATATCTGCGGGTGGCCGTTTTATACTCCAAACATTCCTTTTCCAGTCTCTTTGTTTTAAATACAATATCCAGTCGACGTCACCTCCTGTTTACCTCTTGGGTTAATTAATTATACTATCATCCCGTAATCTTGTCAATAATCTAATTTACCTCAAAGGTAAATTCCCGCTATCAGTCAAAAATGACAGAAATGCCCAGCAAATCCAGGAACTCCCCAAAATTATACGGGAAGGCATTGCTGCCATGCACCTTGAAGGACTTGTGCCCATTGGAAAATTCGATGACCAGTTTCCACTGTGTCCCATCCAATACGGCATATCCGAACCGCTCGGGATTATAATGATTCCGCCATTCACCAAGGTGCAGCTCACTTAAACGGTCGAGGAATTCTTCCCTTGTACATGGATAATCCGGCAGTGCTTCAGGTGGGGAAATTTCACTGGGGATCAAGGATTTTGCATCAAGATAAAGATGTTTGTCCGTCATTGTGACGATGTACGTCATTCTATCACAAAAAAAGGCGCCTATCGAAAAAGTAACCCTTTGGATGAACGGGATGTTATTGTCAAAATCTTCAGCCCGCATTTCAGATTGCGAGGGGGTATAGGTCCCACCGGCTTCCAAAAGGGCTTCCCTGGCCTTTTTGAGATATAGCCTTGTGCACCACAGGATGACATCCTCACCTGGCTTGTCACTTGGAATCCTGCCGTATTCTGGGTTTTCCATCGTGTTCTTAAGATGTCCCATTTTCTGCTTCAGTCCACGAATCGCCGTCATCAGCTCATCGGGACTTTTTCCCTTGAGATACTGTTCCTCATATGCTTCAGGGCTTATTATCATTTCTTTCCCTCCCAACTAAATAAAATTCACTTCGGATCAACCTTTGATCGTCTGATGATGTCTGTGATTTTATACCATGCATTGCAGTATTTAAACCGATAACCGATCTTCTGTCCCAAACATTTTTTCCGGAATTCACGTATTTTTTTATCTTTGGTATCGCCATCCATTTTATATCTTTTTTTGGCGTTACTCAGGGAGGTATAAATCTCCACATAGTCTCCCAAACGGACCGTTTCGGGATGACTAACTGTATAATTCTCATTTGGTGTCGTCAATGGATCATGATCAATGTCTGCATAATAGTTGATTAAGACATGGCTGTACTCCAGTTTTACATCGCTGTTTGTTTTTCCTTCCCGGTAGGCCCGGCAATTCCGGGATGACTGGCAGCGCCCGTCCAAATCCGTATTTGATTCTGAAGACTTGCACATACACACCTTGCCACGGGGTTCATAGTACTTACACCTCCCCTTGCTCCGCCTCGAATCATTTTCCGACATCTTCAAAGTTCCTACATGCCAGGGTGTTCCTTCCATCGACTTCCTCTTCTCATGCATTTTTCCTTTTCCTCCCAAGTATTCAATTATTCATAAAAAAAACATTTTCTTCCTAATCAACAACATCGACATAACCCGATCGAAAAATTTTATTTTTTATGATGATTATTATCCCAAGAAAAACGCTTTTTTGATGGTGAATTAAAATCTTCAAGGAATTGGTCATACGCATCCATAACCCTGGAATCAAACTCTCCTTCTCGATACGCTTTGCAGTAACGTGTTGAGCGGCAATGTCCATTCTCATCTGAATTCGTGTTGTAAGCTGTACACATACATATTTTTTCTTTCGAATAATAATACTTACACTTCCCCTTGCTCCGTCTCGAATCATTTTCCGACATCTTCAATGGTTCAACATGCCAAGGCGTTCCAGCCATCGATTTTCGTTTGTGAGTCATCATTTCTTCTCCATAAAAAGATAATATTGATTCTATTTTAACCGATTATCCGTCATTTTGCCATACGACTTCAATCTTTTTTATACGCATCGGATTTAACCTTCTTTTCCAAAAACATCCGCCCCTTTCCCAGAGCAGATTTTATCAGTCAAAAATGACTGATAAGTGTCCACCCACTGTCCCACCCTTCCAACCAAAAACATCCGCTGCCCCATTTCCCCGGGCAGCGGATGTTTCACTTCCAATCTTCAATTTCCGAGTCCATTCCCATCTTCCAGCTTCCGCCTACATTTCCACCCATTCCCCCATGGTCAAAAAGCACAGGGTGCGGGCGGTCACCGGCATGGCCGTCAGCCGGTCCAGGGCTTCGGCGTAGAGCTCGATCTGGGTGCGGTAGCGGCTGATCAGGGCGGCCCGCTCTTCCGGGGAGGTCCAGCGGTTGGTCTTGTAATCCAGCAGGATCCAGCCCCCCGCTTCCTCAAAGCAGCAGTCGATCATCCCCTGGAGGATGATCCTTTCCCCCTTCTGCTGCCACTGGCCGTTGACCCGGCCGGCGTCCACGGGGTAATTGAAGGGCCGTTCCCGCATGACCCGGGGGGATGAAAGGAGCCGCCGGCCCAGGGCCGAGGCGTAAAAGGCCGCCACGGGCCCCAGGTCCAGGGCCGCCGCCAATTCGGGGTGCAGGATCTGGCAGTCCACCAGGCGGCGGCATTCCTCCGCCACCACCGGGGCCATGGCTTCCGCACCGTCGAGCCCCCGGAGGCGTTCCAGACGGATGCCCTGCATGACAGCGTGGATGCCGGTGCCCAGCTCGGCGGCGCTGAAAGCGTTCACCCCGTTGACCATGAAATCCGGACAGGCCACCCGTTCGGGGATCTCGATGCCCTTTTCCGCGGACAGATCGTCCATCTTGAGGGTGCGCGCAACCTCGGTGACGCTGAGCTTGACCGGCGGTTCCATGCCGGCGGCCTCGTCCTCGGGCCTCCACTGGAGCCGGCGTTCAATCTCCGCCGCCAAACCGGCGTCCGTCGCCCCGTCGGGGCTCTTTTCCGCATCCGGCCGGGACGCTGGGACGCCCCCCGCCGGGTGGAGATGGATGTCCGCCGCGCCACCGCCGTTATCCTTCCCCAGGGCCAGCATGACCCAGTCCAGGAAGGAGCTGGCCTTCATCAGGTGGTAGGTATCGGCCTCCTGGGACCAGCGGGCCTGGGATTTTTCCAGGTCCCGGACGCTGCCCACCAGCTCCAGGCGCTCCATGGCCCGGGTCATGGCCACGTAGAGCAGGCGCATTTCCTCGGACAGGCTTTCGGTGGTGATGCGGCCCCGGGCCACCCGGTAGGCCAGGGTGGGCGCCAGGGTCCGTTCCCCAGGCCGGATGAGCTGGGGGGCGATGCCCAGGTGCTTGTGGAACAGCACCCGTCCTCCGGCCCCCCGCCGGTTGAACTGCCGGCCCATCCCCGCCACAAAGACCACCGGGAATTCCAGGCCCTTGCTCTTGTGGATGGTCATGATCCGCACCACATCGTCGCTTTCGCTCAGGATGCCCGGAGGCGAGGTGTCGTAATCGTGGTCCTTCATGCGCTCCACGTAGTCCACGAAGTTGAAGACCCCCATCATGGTGGAGGATTTGTACGCCGCCGCCTTGTCCAGCAGGCTGCGCAGGTTCTTCTGGCGCTGGGCGCCGCCGGGGAGGGACCCGGCGTAAATGTAATAATCGGTGTCGGCGTAGAGCTTCCACAGGAAATCCGCCACCGCCATGCGGTGGGCGTCCCGGTTCCAGTCCTCCAGGCGCTTCAGAAATCCCCGGACCTTGTCCCCCAGGGCCGTGGCGTCCCCGGCGGCGCAGGCGTCCAGGCAGGTATAATAGGCCCCGCCGGACCCCATCAGGCGGATCCGGGCGCATTCCTCGGCGCCGAAGCCGCCGATGGGGGAAAGCATCACCGCCATGAGGGGCACGTCCTGGCGGTAATTGTCCACCACCCGCACCAGGTCCAGGATCAGGGAGATCTCGCTGGAGGCGTAGTAGGTGGCCCCGCCTTCAAAATAGGCGGGGATGCCCTCTTCGGCGAAGATCCGGGCGAAGACGTCCCCCCGGCCGGCCACGGCCCGGAGGAAGACCCCCACATCCCGGTAACGGAGGGGCCGGGTGCGGCCCTCCTTAGCCACGGTGACAGGCCTGCCCACCATGGCGTTGATGCGCCCGGCGATGAACCGGGCTTCCAGTTCGTCGGCGTCCCCGGCGCCCCGTTCCATGACGTGGACCGCCATGGTTTCCGGGGATTCCTCTTCCGTCACCCCGGGGTACAATCGGGCCCTTTCGTCGTAGGCCACCTCTCCCAGGGCGGGGCTCATGATCCGGGTGAACAGGGTGTTGACCCCGTCGATGACCCCCCGGCTGCTGCGGAAATTCTGGCCCAGGGTCACCAGCCTGGACCGGGGATCCCCGCCTTCACCGAAATCCCGGTACTTTTCCAGGAAGATGCCCGGGTCCGCCAGGCGGAAGCGGTAGATGCTCTGCTTCACATCCCCCACCATGAAGTAATTGTCCTCCCGGACGATGCGCCGCAGGATGGCCTCCTGCATGGCGTTGGTATCCTGGTACTCGTCGATGAACACGTGGCGGTAACGGCCCCGGACCTCACCGGCGATGACCGGGTTGTCCAGGATCTTCAGGGTCAGGCGCTCGGTGTCGGAAAAATCCAGCAGGTTCTTCCGGGCCTTCCTGGCCCGGTAGGCCTGGACGAAATCCTGGGTCAGCCCCAGCAAATCCGCCATGGGCCCCGCCATTTCCGCCATGTCGGCGGCGGCTTCCTCCAGGGTGTCGGCCAGCTCGCCCTGCCAGCCCTTGACGATGTCCCGGGCCTCGGAGCGCAGGTCCTTGATGGTGTCGCTGGTCTCCTTGTCCTCCCGGCTGCCCTTGTAGGTGGGAAAGGCCACCGCCCGCAGGGCCCCGCGCAGGGCGTCGTAGCCCCCGTCGATGGCCGGGATCACGGCGCCCACCGTCCGGATGTCCCCTTCCAGCTGGGCTGCCGTCTTTTCGAATAAAGTCGTCCCCTGGGTCAGGGCCAGGCCCTTTTCCAGCAGGCGCACCGCCGCCTCCAGGTCCCGGCGCACATCCTCGGCCACGATCTGCCAGAGGATGGAATCCCCAAAGCCCCCGGCGCCCATTTTCAGCCGGGCGACGGCCTCCCCGCACCATCCCTGGGGGTCCTCCAGGCTGGACAGGAACCGGTCGGTCCGTTCCACCAGGTCCATGAGGTCTTTGTCATCCCGGTTGCCGGTGAACATGTCCACCAGCCGGGAAAAGTCCGTGGCCCCGTCCTCGGGGATGGCCTGGTAATGGGCCTCGAAGACCTCCTCCAGGGCTTCCCGGCGCAGGATGGCCAGCTCCGTATCCTCGCCCACCCGGTATTCCGGGTCCACCCCGGCCTCCTGGAAGTACTCCCGCACCAGGCTGCCGCAGAAGGCGTGGATGGTGGAGATGGATGCCCCCGGCAGGCGGTGGACCTGCTCCAGCAGCCACGCCGCGCCGTCGTCCCGGGCATTGCCCGGCCCCCGGCCGGCCTGGGACAGCTCGGCCAGCAGGGCCTTGCTGAGCCGTTCCTTCATCTCCCCGGCGGCGGCCCGGGTGAAGGTCAGCACCAGCAGGGAATCCACCGGCACCCCTTCCTCAGCCACCAGCCGGCGGATCCGCTCGATGAGCAGGGCCGTCTTCCCCGATCCCGCCGCGGCGGAGACCAGAAGGTTGCACTGCCGGGCCGCGATGGCCTGTTCCTGATCAGTTGTCCATTTCATCCCGTTCCAACTCCTTTAAATGATCCAGCACGTCCGCCACCGTCTTGTCCCCGTCCAGGACCTCCCAGGCCGCGCCGGTGCGGCCGTCCAGGCGGCAGATGCCGCTGTAGCCGCAGTAGTCGCAGGCGCTGGCCGTGCCCAGGCGGTAGGGCCGCAGGGCGATGTCCCCGCCGGCGATGCGCCGGATGGCCGTGCGGACGATGGCCTGGGCGTAGGCCAGGACCCCGTCGAATTCCTCCCGGGTGAGCTTCCCCGTCCGGGCGCCTTTCTTGTAGATGTCCGAGCTCCGGCCGCCGCTGTCATCCAGGGCCGTCATGAGCCGGGCATCGTCCAAAAACAGGCCGTTCATCTTGAAGGCCTGGTCGATCTGCTTCTGAAGCTCGGCGGGGTCCCCAAACTTCCCTGAAATCATGGGGTCGTCCACGTGGAAGTAGAAGGTGCCCCCGGGGATGCAGGCCGTCTGGGGCTCTTCCATCAGCGCCATCCCCTCGTCCAGATAGATCAGAAGCTGGATGGACAGGCCGTAGTAGATCTCCGACATGGTGATGTCCCGGTTGCCGGTCTTATAATCGATGATCTTCACGAAGGTGTCCCCCTCCCGGGTGTAGGTGTCGATGCGGTCCACGATGCCCCGCACCGCGGCGCCGCCGGCCACCGTCCCCGCCGGAAGGGCCCGCTCGAAGCGCTGCTCGCTGGTGCGGAAGGTAAAGCCCCCCTGGCGCAGGTGGCCGCAGATCACCCGCAGGGTCTGCTTGCACACCCGGCGGAGCTTGCGCCCCAGGAACCGGGTGGCGCCGGTGCTCTCGAAGACCTGGTAATGGGTCTGGGGCAGGCAGGCGCTCACCACCTCGTCCACCAGGGCCTCCCGGCCGGCGTCGTCTATGTCCTCCAGGGGCTGGCCCAGCTTCCGGGCCCGGCGGAAGACCTCGTCCAGGACCTCGTGGACCAGGCTGCCGATGTCCGGGGCATCCACCGCGTACTCCCTGCGGTCCTCGGGCTTCAGGCCGTAGGTCACAAAGTGGGCGAAGGGACAGGCCTCGTAAAGCTCAATGCGGGAGACGCTGGTCCTGATGGGCACGCCGTACAGCTCCCGGGCGGTGTCCCCGGCCAGGGGCACCCCGAAATCCTGGCCCCGGCCGGCGGCGTCCAGCCGAGCCAGGTCCTCCTTAAAGTAATCCGCCGCCAGCCGGTACGCCGGGAGCTCCGGCGCTCCGGGGGCCGGGCCCTCCTGGCGGTCCCGGGCCTCTCCCCGGCGCAGGGCCAGGTCCCCCAGGTTCCCCCGGGTGCCGGTGATCCAGGACAGATCCCCGGGATCCTCCCGGCCCAGGTAGCTCACCGGCACCATGTCCGGGAACACCCCCCGCAGGTCCCGCACCAGGGACGAGGGACGCAGGGAGGTGCCGTCGCTGCCGTTTACCGAATAAAAGCAGTACAGCCGCTCCCCGACCTGGGACAGCACCCGGTACAGGGCGTACTGCTCCCGGGTCTGGCGGTACAGGCTGTCGTCCTGGAGGGTCAGCCCGTAATCCCGCAGGCGCACCCGCTCGGCGTCGGTGAGCACGGCGAAGCGCCCTGTTTCCGAGGGCAGGATTCCCTCGTTGGCCCCCAGGATGAACAGGGCCCGGACCCCCTTGCCCCGGCCCCGCAGGGCGTCGGTGATGGACAGCACCCGCCGCCTTTCGGGCAGGACCCCCACTGAATAGGTGGCCAGGCCGCTTTCCAGCACGTCGATGAACTCATCCAGCCCGGCCTTTTCCGTTCCCAGGGCCGTGTCGATCTGGCCGAAGACGTCCATGAGGCAGTTCCAGATCTGGTTGGACCGGGCCAGGGACTCGTAGTCCCCCGCCGCCTCCAGCTCCCCGGCCATGGCGTCCAGCCGGGCGTTGACCTGGATGTCCTCCATGAAGGCCATCAGGGCCAGGATCCGCTGGCGGTAGGTCCGCTGCCCTGCCACGGCCCCCTTGAGCCGGACCAGGGGGGCGATGAAGCGGCTGCGGCTGCCGTTGAGGACCCCCAGGTCCCAGGGCCGGTCCGCGTCATTGCGGGTGAAATCCCCCTCCCACTGGCGGCCCTTGACCCCGAAGAGGATGGCGTAGTTTTCCAGATCCATCCACTGGTCCCGGGAGAGGCCGGCGAACCCCGATTTGCCGTAGGCGAACAGGGCGTCCCGCCGGTAATTTTCCGCCGAGCAGGCCAGGGCCGCCAGCACCGCCTCCACCAGGGGATGGTCCACCACCGGGTCCAGCCGGTCCTGGAAGCAGGGGATGCCGTACAGGGCCATGGCCCGGGCCACCGTGTCCCCCATGGCCTCGGGGTTGCCCACCAGCACCGCCATCTCGTCCAGGGCGTAGCCGTCATCCCGGAGCAGGCCGGTGATGATCCGCGCCGCCCGGACGGACTCATCCCACAGGTCGGAGCACTCGTAGAGCCGGATGCTCGCCGGGTTCCCCCGCCAGGGGCATGGGCGGTAGGAAAACAGCTCCTGTTCCAGGTGGTCCAGGGGCCTGGCCACCGTCGCCGGCTTGCAGGAGCGCAGGAGCTCCAGGTGCTGGCCCGTGCGGTGGGCCATGTCCTCGAACCGGTCCCGGGTGCGGCGCAGGATGTCAAAGACCGAGGCGTCGGCCGCCCCCTCGTCCCCGTCCCCATTGAGGGTCATGGTGATCTCCGCCGCCCGGCCCGCCAGGGCCTCGATGACGGCGAAATCCCCCGCCGAAAAGGTGAAGAAGCCGTCCAGCCAGATCCGGGCGTCCTTGATCAGCTCCGACTGGCCAATTTTTTCGCAGAGCAGGGCCGAGCGGTCCGCCCCGTCCAGGCGGTCTTCCCCCAGGATCGCGCCGTAATGGCGGTAGATGGCCAGGGCGTCGGAAAGCTTGCCCGTGAGCAGGGCCCCTTCCCCCGAGGCCTGGGCCGCCTTTTCCAGGGCCTCGCCGTCCACGCCGTTTTCCTTCAGCTCGTCGATGAAGGCCGCCATGTCCGCTACAAAGCCCTTGCGGCCCACGGATTTCTTGTAAACCGTCAGCTCGTCCTGGGCGGTGAGGATGCTCTTGGCCAGGAGCATGCGCTGGCCGTGGCCGTCCACCACAGGGACCACGGCGCCGCCCACCTCCGTAAACACCCGGTCCCGGAGCCGGCCCAGGCTGAGCACGTCCACCCCCATGAGGCCGGGGAGCCCTGTTTCATCCAGCAGGGCCTTTTCCGCTCCCAGAGTGAACTGCTCGGGGACGATGAGGAACAGATGGTCCTCCCCCCTTTCCAGGCAGTCCGCGATCTCCCGGTACACCCGCTGACTCTTCGTCATTCCCCGCCGTTCCTGACGGCCCATCCACAGCCGGATCGCCATGCGCTGCCTCCTTCCGCCGGGGATCCGCCGTCCCCGGTCCAATGCTCATCTTCCAACCAAACCGATGCCATCTATCCTTTAAAGGCCTTCCCCGTCAGAAAAACCCTCCAGGTGGGGCAGGAGCTCTTCCGGCCCCTCGATGCACAGGGCATCCTCCAGGGTCCTCAAACGGGCGGTATCGCCAAAGCCCCACATGCACAAAAGGGGGAGCATCCCAGCGTTCACCGCCGTCTCGTAGTCCACGATGCTGTCGCCCATGTACACGCAGTCCGCCGGCTCCACCCCCATTTTTTGGGTGAGTTCGAAGACCGAGGTGGGGTCCGGCTTCCGGGGACGGCCCTCCATCTGGCCGTAAACCGCCGTAAAATCGCCGGCATTCAGCAGGGCCTCTACCACGATTTTCGCCGCCCCATCGGGCTTGTTGGTGGACACGCAGAAGGGGATCCCCTCCCGCTTCAGGCGCCCAAGGAGCTCCGGAATCCCCGGGTAGGGACGGGTTTTGGCGGTGTAGCGCCGGGCGTATTCCTCCCGGAGCAGGGCCTCGGCCTCGTCCAGGACCGCCGGGTCGTCCCCCATTTCAGGGGGCAGGGCCCGCTTCATCAGGACCCGGAGGCCCCGGCCGATGAGGGTCTTTCCCTCCTCGTAGGACTTGGCCGGAAGGCCATAATGGGCCATCACGGCGTTGCAGGCATCGGTGAGATCCGAGAGAGAGTCAACCAGGGTGCCATCCAGGTCAAAGACCACAGCTTTGTAATTTTTTCTTTGTTTTGTCATCATAACTCCTCAACATCTTATAAGCAAGTGTTACAAGTATACCATATTTCGGGAACAATGGCACGAACAATGAAAGTTTTCAATAATCTTGATATTTATTTGTCAATTTTACACAAATATTTCCCCGTACATTTCCCGGAAAAGCCTTTACAAAAGCCTGACTGAAGGTGTAGAATAATGACTGTGAAAGGATTCGCATCATCTATTCAGTAAATGGCGGAAACGCCACTTACAAAAATGCAATTCTATTATAACTTAATATCTTAAGGGGGATGGAAAATGATTCCATATTTATCCGAATTTATCGGTACCGCAATGCTGGTTATTTTAGGGGACGGCGTTTGCGTATCCAATACTTTTGACGGCTGCTTGTTTAAAGGTTCCGGTCCAATTTACGTAATGCTTGGCTGGGGTTTGGCAGTTATGCTGCCTGCTATGGCATTTGGCGTTCAGTCAGGTGCACACTTCAATCCTGCACTCACAATCTCATTGGCCGTTATCGGATCCTTCGAATGGGGCATGGTTCCCGGATACATCATCTGCCAGATGCTTGGTGGTTTTGTTGGTGCCTGCATCCTGTGGCTCATCTTCAAAGATCAATTTGATCAGGCTACAGATCCCGGCGCAATCAAAGGTGTATTCTGCACCGGTCCTGCCATCCGCAATATCCCAATGAACATCCTGGGCGAAGCTGCTGCAACGTTCTTCCTGGTATTCTTCATCGTTACGATTCCTGCTGACGCTGCTTCTGGCTTAGGCAAATTCTTCGTTGATGCTATCATCATGAGCTGCGGTTTCTCACTTGGTTCTACAACCGGTTTTGCCATGAACTGGGCTCGTGATATCTCACCTCGTCTGGCTCATCAGGTCCTGCCTATCCCGAACAAGGGTGACTCCGACTGGGGTTACGCTATCGTTCCTATCGTCGGTCCATTGATCGGTGGTATCTTAGGCGCCCTCCTTGGCAACATTGTTGTTGGTTGGCTCTAGAATTTACGCTGACGTAAATAAACTTTATTTATAACCTGCGACCTTTCACAAAAAGACCATCTGGCTTATGCCAGGTGGTCTTTTTACGTTCATCCTTCCCCTTCCCTGTCCCATTTTCAGACAGGACAAAAAAGTATAAATTTACTTTGTTAATTTATCATCAAACATTCATTTATTACCTTGTTTTCTTACTCAGGAGGCGTAATATAAGAGATGAAAGAATATCTCTTGAGGAGGAAATACTATGGAAAAAATCATTCAATCCCCTGGTAAATACGTGCAAGGTGCTGGCGAACTGAACAAGCTTGCCCAGCGCGTGGCCGACTTTGGCGATGCGGCCCTGGTCGTTTTAAGCGGGACGATGATGCGCACCAAGAATGACAGCCTGAAGCAGGAATTTGAAGATGCCGGCATCAAATACGTGTCCGAAAAATTCGGCGGCGAATGCTCCCAAACCGAAATCAACCGGCTCCGCGCCCTGATCGATGAAAATGACCTGAAGGTCGTGGTCGGCGTCGGCGGCGGCAAGACCCTGGATACCGCCAAGGCCGTGGCCCATTACGCCAAGCTCCCCGTCCTCATCGCACCGTCCATCGCATCCACCGATGCCCCCTGCTCGGCCCTGTCCGTCATCTACACCGACGACGGCGTCTTTGAATCCTACCTGGTCCTGCCCAAGAATCCCGAAATGGTCATCATGGACACCGACGTCATCAAAAACGCCCCGGTACGCCTCTTCGTTTCCGGCATGGGCGACGCCATGGCCACCTATTTTGAAGCCCAGGCGACCTACGATTCCGCCTCGGTCGTCATGTCCGGCGGCCATGTGACCAACTCCGCCCTGCGCCTGGCCCGCCTGTGCTTCGACATCCTCATGGCCGACGGCCTCAAGGCCAAGCTGGCCATCGAAAAGGGCGTCTGCACCCCCGCCGTGGAAAACGTCATTGAAGCCAACACCTATCTCAGCGGCGTCGGCTTTGAAAGCGGCGGCCTGGCGGCAGCCCACGCCATCCACAACGGCCTCACCGTCCTCCACGAATGCCACGACATGTACCACGGCGAAAAGGTCGCCTTTGGGACCCTGGCCCAGCTGGTCATGGAAAACCGTCCCGATGAAGAAATCCAGGAAGTCCTGGACTTCTGCGTATCCGTCGGCCTGCCCATCACCCTGAAACAGCTGGGCTGCACCGAAGTCACCGAAGAAAAGATCATGGAAGTCGCCAAGGCCTCCACCGCCGAAGGGGAAACCATCTTCAACATGCCCTTCGAAGTCACCGCCGAAAGCGTGTACGCCGCCATCATGGCCGCCGACGCCTTGGGCAACTGGTACCTGGATCAGGAATAAACCCCTTTATTTATGCGCTTTTTAAAGCTTTAAACAGGCCCATAAAAAACGCCGCGGGGACAGCTCTTGACTGGCTGTCCCCGCGGCGTTTATTTTCTTCATTACATATATTTTCTAAATCGTGATTTTATCAATACCCATCCGGTATGAATAAATACCAATCAAAAAATCCTATTGGAGCAGGGACATGATTTCTTCCACGCTTTTTCCGCTGTCCAAAAAGGCCTGGGCCACTTCCTGGGCCGCTTCCTGACGTTCTTCTTCTTCGGCGCGGGCTTCCAGATTTTCTTTATTTTTTGTCAGGGTCGCCAGTTCTTTTTGAGCCGACCGGAGTGTTTTTTTCTTTTCCTTCAGCTCTTCGTTCATGGCTTCCACTTCTTCATTCAACGCGTCGATTTCCGCCGCCTTTTCTTCCATATCCGCTGTCAATTGTTCCAGCTGTTCCGCCACGGACAAACCATTCACCGCTGTAATCTTACGTTTTTTATTCCTGCTTCCCTTGGGTCTTGGCATCGTCTGAATCCTCCTTTAAAATATAAAACTTTTCATATCGTTGTTTCTATTATTTATATTTTACATGTTTTATTTCCGTTTATCAATACAGAATAAAAAAATTGTAGAAAATTAATAAAAAATACAAGAAAATATATTAAAAAAACATTTTTGCAAAAAAAGAATCCCGAATGTGCCGTCCCATATTTTTGACGCCTAGCGGATGCTAGGTGGGTGTCCTGTCTTCACGGCATCTGCCTTCCGTTCGAAGACGGCCTGACATCAGGTGAAGAACATCCGGACTCCCTGTATAAAGATGTAGGTTCAAAAATAGAGTGGTAACGTACACTTCAGGATATCTATATTATACCCCGGTTTAACCTCAATTTAAAGGATAAAATATTGTACCTGGCAGGTGAATAAATCATCCCTTAATGATATTCAGGGCCTTGGCGATATTGTCAACCGGAAATATTTCCAGGGAGATGCCCTCCAAACCCCTGACATTGTCCCGGGGGAGGATGCACTTCTTAAAGCCCAGCTTCTCCCCTTCCTTGAGGCGCTTTTCCGCGTTCTGGATATTGCGCACCTCCCCGGTGAGGCCCACCTCCCCCAGAATCATCATATCCGGCGGGATCTCGAAATCCCGGAAGCTGGAGTACAGCACCGACACCGCCGCCAGGTCCAGGGCCGGCTCGTCGATCTTCATGCCCCCCACCACGTTGATATAGGCGTCCATGGCCTGCATCTGGATGCCCAGGCGCTTTTCCATGATGGCGATGAGGAGCACCATGCGGTTGTAGTCCATGCCCGTGGCCATGCGCCGGGGGTTGGAAAACCCCGAGGAGGACACCAGGCCCTGGAGCTCGATGAGGATGGGGCGGGTCCCCTCCATGCAGGGCACCACCACCGACCCGCAGGTGTTCTTGGGCCGGCTCAGGAGCATCATCTCCGAGGGGTTCTTGACCTCCGACAGCCCGGTCTGGGTCATCTCGAAGATCCCCAGCTCATTGGTGGAGCCGAAGCGGTTCTTCACCGCCCGGAGCATGCGGTAGGTGTGGTACTTCTCCCCTTCAAAATACAGCACCGTGTCCACCATGTGCTCCAGGATCCGGGGCCCCGCCAGGCTCCCCTCCTTGGTCACATGGCCCACCAGCACCATGGCCACCCCGTCCTTCTTGGCGATCTGGATCAGGGCGTTGGTGTTCTCCCGGATCTGGCTCACGCTTCCCGGCGCCGAGGTGATTTCCGGGCTGTACATGGTCTGGATGGAGTCGATGACCACCAGGTCCGGCTTTTCCGCCAGGATGGTCCGGGTGATGTAGGGCACGTTGATCTCCGACAGGAAATAGATGTTCTCCGAGGTCACCTTCATGCGCAGGGCCCGCATCTTCAGCTGCTCCTCCGATTCCTCCCCGGAGATGTACAGGATCTTCAGCCCTTTCTGCCCCAGGCTTTCCGCCGTCTGGAGCAGGATGGTGGACTTGCCGATGCCCGGGTCACCCCCCAGGAGGATCACCCCGCCGTGGACGATACCACCCCCCAGCACCCGGTCCAGCTCGGCATTGCCCGTGGGCAGCCGTCCCTCCTGGCGGTGGGCGATCTCCGCGATGCGCTTGGGCTTGTTGTACACCCCCCGCTCCAGGGACGCGTGGCCCCCCGACGCCTTGGGCGCCGGCATGTCCAGCTCTTCCACAAAGGTGTTCCACTCCCCGCACTCCGTACACTTGCCCATCCACTTGGACGTGGTGTAGCCGCAGTTCTGACAGACGTATTTCTTCCTGATCTTCGCCATAAATGCCTCCTTGAAAAGCACAGCGCCGCCGCCAGAAACCCCAGCCGGAACCGCCGTACCTGTTAAACTATAGGCGAAAAACCCGCCCTTTGCAAGTCTTTTATAAATCCAAAGCCATATCCCCGTCCTTGATCCAGCCCAGCTTGTAGCAGATCCGGTAAAACACGTAGGTCACCGCCGCCGGCAGGAGGATCTGGAGCAGGCCGATGGACAGCACCATGCGCAGGGGCGAATCCCCGGCGGCGCTCATGGCCATCACCGTGCCGATCTGCCCCACCAGGCCGCAGGTCCCCATGCCCGCCGCCACCGCCGTGTTCTTCATCTGGAAAAGGGTGGTGGCGAAGGGGCCCAATATGGCCGAGGCCACCGTGGGCGGGATCCAGATCTTCCAGTTCCTGACGATGTTGGGCACCTGGATCATGGAAGTCCCCAGGCCCTGGGCGGCCAAGCCCCCCACGCCGTTGTCCCGGTAGCTCTGCACCGCGAAGCCCACCATCTGGCAGCAGCACCCCACCGTCGCCGCCCCGGCGGCGATACCTGTCAGATTGAGCATGATGCACAAGGCCGCGCTGGAAATGGGCAGAGTGAGGACGATGCCCACCACCACGGCGATGACGATGCCCATGATCACCGGCTGCTGCTCCGTCGCCCACATGATCAGGTTGCCCAGGAAGGTCATGAAGGCCCCGATGGGCGGCCCCACCAGGCTGGCCACGATGCTCCCCACCAGGATGGTCACAAAGGGCGTCACCAGGATATCGACCTTGGTTTCCCCGGACACCGCCTTGCCGAATTCCGTGGCGATGAGGGCCGCGATGAGGGACCCCGCCGGTCCGCCCAGCTTGTTGCCCAGATACCCGCCGATGGTCACGGAAAAGATGACCAGGGGCGGCGCGTTGAGGGCCCAGGCCACCGCCACGGCGATGGCCGGCCCGGTCATCACCTGGGCCGCCGGCCAGATGGTCTTGGACAGGAATTCCCACCCCGTGAGCACGCCGATCTGGTTTAAGATACTGCCCATGAGCAGGGTGCCGAAGAGGCCGAAGGCCATGTACTTCAGGGCGTCGATCAGATACCGCTGGACCGAAATTTCAATATCCTTCTTCTCCAGGAAATCCTTGAAATTCTCGTATTTCTTTTGCTTTGCCATGTTGTTCCTCCAAAAATTAAATACATTGAATACATAAAAAAAGGCCTTAATCAATAACTATATGGATCAACACGGACAACAAAAAAAGATACAACAATGTCAAGCTCACTGCCGCCCGTGGGAAGGGGAATGCAAAAAATAAAAATATCGAGTCGGTTGAGGCTCGATATTCTTACTTTTTTCACAGTTATAAACTAAAATACATTATTGTATCTTGAATAATTTGTAACTTTTGTATGGGATGTATTATAGCACCCTTTCCGGGGTCAATGCAAACCCTTTTTGAATTTTCATAACATTTTTCAGGAAATTTTCAGGGTTTTTACATTTGTTGGATCTACCGGATGCGTACTTTCCCCTGATAAATCATCCCGCGGACCGGGTCCACGGAGATGATCTTGCCGTTTTCGATGATTTCTGTGGCCTTGGTGACGGCCTTGACGACGGGGATGCCGAAGACCTCGCCGGCTTCTTCTGCCGCCATGTGTTCCCCATTTTCTTCGGTGACGATGGCCGCGGCCTTTTCCAGGACGCCGTGGATGCCAGGGGTCAGGGAACGGCAGACCAGGATGTCCCCTTCCTTGAAGTCATTCACCGTATCCGGCGTGGTCAGCTTGGCGAAGCCCGTCACCGGGGTTTCCCCGATGCCGATGCCCGAGAGCACGGCGTTGCCCACGGTGTGGACCTTGATCATGTTGGTGTTGCCCTGGATGCCCAAGGGCACCCCGGCGGCGATGACCACCAGATCCCCCATCTTCACGGCATCCAGCTCGCGCATCTTCTTGAGCATGTCCATGACCATGGAGTCCATATCTTCCATTTCCGGCGTATACAGGCCGTAGACCCCCCAGCTCATACACAGACGGCGCACGGTCTTGATCTTGCTGCTGACGCCGAATATGAGGCATTCCGGGCGGTATTTGGACAGCATCCGGGGCGTATGGCCCGAGGAGGTGGCGGCGATGATGGCCGCGGCGTTGAGGCTGTCCACGATCTGGACCACCGCTTCCCCCACGGCATTGGTGATGGTGCGTTCGCCGTGTTCAGGCTTCTTGCGGCTCATGTACTCGTCGGAGTTTTCAATCTTTTCCACGATGCCGCACATGGTCTTCACCGCTTCGATGGGGTAATCCCCGGCAGCGGTTTCCCCGGAGAGCATGACCGCGTCGGTGCCGTCAAACACCGCGTTGGCCACATCCCCCACTTCCGCACGGGTCGGCCGCGGGTTGCGGATCATGGAATCCAGCATCTGGGTGGCGGTGATGACCGGCTTGCCCAGCAGGTTGCACTTGCGGATGATGTTCTTCTGGACCAGGGGCACGTCTTCAGCGGGGATTTCCACCCCCAGGTCGCCCCGGGCCACCATGATACCGTCGGAAACGGCCAGGATGCGGTCGATCTTGTCGACCCCTTCCTGATTTTCAATCTTGGAGATGATCTGCACGTCGCCGCCGCCGTTGTTATCCAGCACCTTGCGGATGGCGATGACGTCCTGGGGCTTGCGGATGAAGGACGCCGCCACGAAGTCGATGCCCTGGGAGATGCCGAAGATCAGGTCCGACTCATCCTTTTCGGTGAGGCCGGGCAGGTTGATGGACACCCCGGGGATGTTGGCGCTCTTGCGGGAACCCAGCTGGCCGCCGTTGTCCACCTTACAGGCGATTTCCGTATCCGTCAGGGCCGTCACCGTCAGCTCGATGAGGCCGTCGTCGATGAGGATCTTGTTGCCCACGCTCAGGTCCTGGGGCAGTCCCTTGTAGCTGATGCCCACCCGGGTGGCGTCCCCTTCAATGTCTTCCGTGGTCAAAACGATCTGGCTGCCTTCTTCCAGGGTCACCTTGCCGTCCTTGAGGACGCCGGTGCGGATTTCCGGCCCCTTGGTATCCAGCATGATGGCCACACAGATGCCCAGCTCCTTGCGGGCTGCCTTGATGCGGGCGATGCGGCCGGCGTGTTCCTCATGGTCCCCATGGGAAAAATTCAGCCGGGCCACATCCATCCCGTTCTTAATGAGCTCGGGGATGATGCCGGGTTTGTCCGTCGCCGGACCCATGGTACAAACCATTTTCGTCTTTTTTAATATCATTGTTCCTCCATTCGTGAATCAGGCCTAGATCGACAGGATCTTGGCGATTTCGTACATTTCTTCGTTGAACTGTTTTTCCGTGTTCAGGGCTTCTTCCAGGCCCACTGCCAGGTACTTGCCGTCCTTCTGGACGATGACCGTCCCCGTCTGGCCCTTGATGATGGCTTCCACCGCCTTGTAGCCCATGTTGCTGGCCAGGTTGCGGTCGAAGTGGGAGGGCGCGCCCCCTCTTTGGATGTAGCCCAGGTTGGTGCCCCGGGTGGTGACCTGGGTCAGCTCTTCAATCTTCTGGCAGTAATCCCGGTAGCCGCCGCAGCCTTCCGCCAGCATGACGATGCTGTGGAGCTTGCCCCGGTCCTTGCCCACCAGCAGGCGGTCGGCGATGTCTTCCAGGTTGATGGGTTTTTCCGGGATGATCATGGCTTCCGCCCCGATGGAGAACCCGGCGTACAGGGCGATGTCCCCGCACTTGCGGCCCATGACCTGGACCACGTTGATCCGGTTGTGGGAGAAGGTGGTATCCCGGATCTTGCCGATGGCTTCAATGGCGGTAGAGACGGCGGTGTCGAAGCCGATGGTGTAATCCGACGCACCGAAGTCATTGTCGATGGTGCCGGGGATCCCCACGATCTCCACCCCTAAGCGCTTCAGGCACAGGGCCCCGTTGAGGCTGCCGTCACCGCCGATGACCACCAGGGCCTCGATGCCGTATTCCTTGAGCACGTCTGCCGCCCGCTTCTGGCCGGCCTCCGTGGGGAAGAAATCGCTTCGGGATGTGCGCAGGATGGTGCCGCCCTTGTCCAGGATGCTGGCCACAGAGTACACATTCATGGGTGTCACGTCTTTTTCCAGCAGTCCCGCATAGCCGCGGTTGATGCCATAAACTTCAATCTTATGATACAATGCTGTGCGGACCACCGCACGAATCGCCGCGTTCATACCAGGAGCATCGCCGCCGCTCGTTAAAATACCAATACGTTTCATTGTGTTTTCACCTTATCCTGACCCAGGATCCCTTTCAGATTGAAAATTAAATCATCGCTGACCGTCACCCAAAGGTTCTTATCAGCACCAAAACGCTTCTTCTCCTTCTCAAAATAGAGTACCACCGGAACCTCTCCCGGCGATTTATTTAAAACCGGCTTGATCTGGTGGATCAGCGGTTTTTTTGAGTAATCGGAAAAACACAGGACCAGCCGTTTTCCATCGGCCAGATCCCTGTCCCCGCGGTAAGCCTCCGGCCCTTCCCGGACCGTTCCTCCGCCTGGGGGACCGCTCCGGCCCGCCTTCTCCAGCGGCGTCATGTCCTGGCAGATCACGGACACATCCATTTCCTCATTGTAATTGATGCGCCCCCGGATGAGCACCGGCTTCTCCGAACGCAGCAGGCTCCGGTAACGCTCGTACACCCTGGGGAACACCACCACCTCCATGCGGCCGTACAGATCCTCCACGGTGATGAAGGCCATGAGGTCGCCGTTCTTGGTGGTCTGGTTCTTCACGCTGTCGACGAGGCCGCCGATGGTCACCGTGCCCCCGTCCCGGATCCCCGCGTCCCGCAGGTCCTCGTAGCTGTCCGTCATGCTGCTGTTCAGGTTGGTGGCGGAAGCCAGGAGCCCCGCGTAGTGCTCCAGGGGGTGGCCGGAAACGTACAGGCCCAGCACCGCCTTTTCCCGGGCCAGCCTTTCCTCCCGGGTGAAGGGTTCCATTTCAGGGAACACATCCTCCTTGAGGGCGTCCATGCCCCCCATGTCCAGCAGGGAGATCTGGCCGGAAAGCCGGTCCTGCTTCTCGTTCTGGACCTGGCTGAGCAGGGCCGGTGCCCCGAAGAGCATCCGCGACCGGTCCACCCCGATGAAATCAAAGGCGCCGGCGCAGATCAGGCCTTCCACCACCCGGCGGTTGATGGCCGTCAGGTCCACCCGCTCGCAGAAATCCCGGAAGCCCTTGAAGGGCCCTCCGGCGTCCCGGGCGGCGACGATGGCCTCCACAGGCTTTTCGCCCAGGCCCTTGACGGCCCCCAGGCCGAAGCAGATGTCCTGCCCCACCACCGAGAACTTGCCCCGGCTCACATTGACATCCGGGGGAAGGACCTTGATGCCCATCTTCTTGCAGTCGTCGATGTATTTGGAAATCTTCTTTTCGCTGTCCATCACCGAGGACATGAGGGCCGCCATGAATTCCCGGGGGTAGTGGCACTTGAGCCAGGCCGTCTGGTAGGCCACCACGGCGTAGGCCGCAGCGTGGGATTTGTTGAAGGCGTACTTGGCGAAATCCTTCATCTCCCCGTAAATCTGGCGGGCCACCGGTTCCGGCACCCCCTTGGCCACCGCCCCGGGGATCACCGTCCGGCCGTCCCCGTCCTTTTCACCGTGGACGAAGACCTGGCCCTCGTGGTCCATCACCGCGATCTTCTTCTTGGACATGGCCCGGCGGACCAGATCGCTTCGGCCCATGGAAAAGCCCGCCAGATCCCGGAAGATCTGCATGACCTGTTCCTGATACACCATGCAGCCGTAGGTCACGTCCAGAATGGGCTTCAGCAGCGGATGCAGGTAGGCGATGGCCTCGGGGTGCTTCTTGTTCTCGATGTACCGTGGGATCTGATCCATGGGACCCGGCCGGTACAGGGAGATTCCGGCGATGATGTCTTCAAAATTCTGGGGGCGCAGCTCCCGCATGAAGCTGATCATCCCCCGGCTTTCCAGCTGGAACACCCCCAGGGTATCCCCCCGGGAGAGCATGTCGTACACCGCCGGATCGTCCATTTCCAGATGATCGATATCCACCTCGATGCCCTGGGACGCCCGGATGTTCTCCACCGCGTCGTGGATCACCGTCAGGGTGCGCAGCCCCAGGAAGTCCATCTTGATGAGCCCCAGGTCCTCCAGCAGCCCCATGGGGAACTGGGTGGTGATGGCGTCGCCGTTGCGGTACAAAGGCACGTACTCCGTCAGGGGCGCGTCGGAGATGACCACCCCCGCCGCGTGGGTGGAGGCGTGGCGGGCCAGGCCCTCCAGCTTTTCCGCCGTGGTCAGCAGCCGGTTCACCTGGGGACTTTCCTCCGCCATGCGCTTCAAGTCCGGGTTTTCCTTCATGGCCTCTTCGATGGTCACATTCTGCCCGGCGTGGATGGGGATCTCCTTGGCCACCTTGTCCACCGCCGAATAGGACATGGACAAAGCGCGGCCCACATCCCGAACCGCCCCCCGGGCCGCCATGGTCCCGAAGGTGATGATCTGGGCCACCCGGTCGTCGCCGTATCTGCGGATCACGTAGTCGATGACCTCCTGGCGGCGCTCGTAGCAGAAATCGCAGTCGATATCCGGCATGGTCACCCGCTCGGGGTTCAAGAACCGTTCGAAGAGCAGGTTGTACTTAAGGGGATCCAGGGTGGTGATGTCCAGGGCGTAGGCCACCAGGCTTCCCGCCGCCGAGCCCCGGCCCGGTCCCACGGGGATGCCGTGGTCCTTGGCGTATTTGATGAAGTCCCACACCACCAGGAAGTAATTGTCAAAGCCCATGGTGTGGATCACATTCAGTTCATAATCCAGCCGTTCCCGGATTTCCGGCGTGATTTCCGGATACCGGGCGGCCAGCCCCGCCTCGCTGAGTTTTCGCACATATTCCCCCGCCGAAGCCACCCCCTCGGGCAGATCGAAATCCGGCAGGTGGGCGCTTTCCAGGTCGAAGGTCACGTTGCACCGGTCGGCGATGGCCTGGGTGTTGGTCATGGCCTCGGGGTACTCGGGAAAGACCCGGGCCATTTCTTCCGGGGACTTGAGGTAAAATTCGTCGTTGGGGAAGCGCATCCGGTCCTCGTCGTCCACCGAGGTGGCCGTCTGGATGCACAGCAGGATGTCGTGGGCCGCCGCGTCCTCCTTGCGGACGTAGTGGCAGTCGTTGGTCACCACCAGGGGGATGCCGTAGCGCCTGGAAAAATCCACCAGGGTCCTGGCGGCCCTGGCCTCGTCGGGGATCCGGTGATCCTGGAGCTCCAGGAAGAAGGAGTCCTCCCCGAAGATGTCCTGGTACAGGCGGCACAGCTCCAGGGCCTTGTCGGGAAAGCCCTTGACGATCATCTGGGGGATCTCCCCGGCGATGCAGGCCGAAAGGCAGATGATGCCCTCGTGGTACTGCCGCAGGGTTTCGTGATCCACCCGGGGCTTGTAGTAAAACCCGTCGATGAAGCCCTTGGAGACGATCTTGCTCAGATTCCGGTAGCCCTGGTTATTCTCCGCCAGAAGAATCAGATGGTAGGGGTTGTTGTCCACCCCCGCCTCCTTCTGCTCCAGGCTCCGGGGGGCCACGTAGACCTCACAGCCGATGATGGCCTTGATGCCCTCGGCCTGGCAGACCTTGTAAAATTCCACCGCCCCGAAAAGCACGCCGTGGTCCGTCAGGGCCAGGCTGTCCATCCCCAGCTCCCTGGCCCGGTGGGCCAGATCGGGAAGCCGTCCGAAACCGTCGAGGAGGCTGTATTCGCTATGGACATGTAAATGGGTAAAAGCCTGTGTCATATGACCTCCTGTTTTTGAAAATAAAGGTTCCGAACCGCTGCTGCTAATTAAGGAAAACAAATATTTCCTTTATTATATCACATTATTTTCACCTTTCAAGTGGTTGTCCCAGTTGGACGAAGATGCTCCCAAAGGTTTTTTAGATTGCGCAGAGCCAGCCCCACGCAGGCCCCGGACGCGTCGATCATCACATCCCGCATCTCCCCGCTTCGGCCGGCCACAAAGATCTGATGGCATTCGTCGCTCATGGCGTACAGGACGCAGAGGATGAGGGCCAGAAGGATCCGGTACCGCAGGCCCCCGCTGTAGCCGGACAACCCCTGGAAGACCAGGACGCCCAGCACGGCGTACAGGGTGGCGTGGGCCAGCTTGCGCACGATGAAGTCCATCCTGTCAAAGAGCGCCGCCTGGTCCGCCGCCGTCAATTTGGCGATGGCCGCTGAGGCCCACCGGAGGATGAAGGCGACCAGCGTGTTGCTCATGGCTGCGGATTCATCCCGGTCCTGGGCTGAAAACCAGAAGATCAGCACCATCCAGCCGATGACCAGGGCCCAGGTAAGCCACCTTTTTTTGTCGTCCATAAATCACCATTTTCCTTCCTTGTCATTCCTTTTTATATTATAAATGATATTATGGAAAATCTGTAGAAAAAAATCTTCTTATCCATTACAATTAAAGAAAAAACAAGCTTTAAGTTTTGATTAAGCTGAATGCTATATTATAGATTTGTAACAATTTAGTTACAAATTTGAAAAATTTTGGAAAAACGAAAGGGATGATGTGGAATATGGAGAAACACTTTTTAAATCGGCGGGTCATCACCATCACGGTTGGTTTTATGGTGGCCCTCGTACTCGCTGTTTTAACTTCGCTGTACGGCGGATACAGTATTTCAATTGACGGCAAGACCGTGGGTACGGTCAAAAGCACCCAGGCCTTCGCCAGCGCCATGACGGCGCAAAAGCAAAGCGTCGCCAAGAATTACGGCGTCCAGACCGTCTCCATCGGCAACGATGTCGCCATCACCCCGGTTTGGGAAAAATCCTGCGACACCGACGCCACCGTGATCGCCAACACCTTGAACCAGAACCTGGATTACGAGGTGAGCGGCGTCATCCTCATGGCGGACAACAAGCCCATCGGCTACTACGAAGACAATGAAGACGCCGGAACAGCGCTGACCAAGGCCGTCCTCGCGACAGCCAGCGTTTCTTCCAGTGACAAGGTGGTCGACTGCGGCTTTGACAATCAGCTCGCCCTGAGCGACGTCACCTTCAACGTATCCAAGCTCAACACCACCGACGATCTGGCCAAGACCCTGGCCGGCTCCGAAAAAGCGGCCCAGGCCTCCCAGGATACGGCGGCCAAGAGCAGCGCTTCCATCAGCGAAACGGTCAAGAGCCTGCCCACGACCAAGGCCGCGGCAACGGATGACAGCACCGTGAAAGCCACCCCCACACCGGATGCCCAGGCGGCGTCCACCCTGGCGGTGACGACGGTAAAAACCACCGAGATCACGGAAACGGTCCCCTACAGCCAGGTCACCCAGCAGGATGCCAATCTGTTCAACGGCACCCAGTCCGTGGCCCAGCAGGGTCAGAATGGCTCGGCGACCCGCACAGCCCTGCAGGTCATCAAGGGCAACCAGGTGGTCCAAAGCACGACTTTGAACTACCAGGTCACCCAGCAGCCGGTCAATGAAGTGGTCGCCGTCGGCACCAAGGCTGCCAATACGGTGGTTTCCAAGGACGGCAGCAATTACCTGCTTCCCTGCAACGGCACCATCTCCTCCTTCGCCCGGGGCACAGGCGCCCATGGCGACGGCACGGCGGTGGATATCGCCAACGCGGCGGGCACACCGATCTACGCTTCGGCGTCCGGCACCATCACCCGCTCGGCGGACAAGAATGACGGCTACGGCAACTGCGTGGAACTCAAGGCCGACGACGGCAAGGTATCCTTCCTCTATGGGCACAACTCACAGCTCATCGCCAAGGAAGGGGACCACGTGAACCAGGGGGATGTGATTGCCCTCATGGGCTCCACCGGGGACTCCACCGGCAACCACTGCCATTTTGAAATCCAGATCAACGGCACGCGCCAGCATCTCCAGACCTACTTCGATCTGGCGGAAGGCATGACCGTATAACGGGTTAAACAAACGAGTTTAAAAAAATACCGGAACAGTTTTTTACGACTGTTCCGGTTTTTTTATGGCCATTTTTTTAAATTTGTTTTATAAATTTATTTTTTCAATCCGTCTTTTTTTATCCTTTTAGCCGATTTTGTAAATCCGGCTGGAGAAGGCCGGAAGCAGGAGCCTGGCCAGGCCGTTTTGCACCTTGACGGTCTTCACCGGCTTGTCCGTGGTCCCGCCGTAGCACAGGGCGTCGCTGTCGATGAGCAGGGTCAGCTTTTCCGCCCGGGGCACCTTGACCTCGTAGGAGGCCTGGGTCTGGTCCGAGAGGTTCATGACGATGAGGAGCCTTTCCTTTTCCGCCGCCCGTTCAAAGGCGTAGATGCACCGTTTTTCCTGATGGCAGTCGATCCAGGTGAAGCCATCCTTCTGATAATCCCGTTCCCACAAAGCCGAATGCTTGAGGTAAATCTGGTTGAGCTCGGCCATGAACTGGCGGAAGCCGTCGTGGAGGGGATAATCCAGGAGCATCCAGTCCTGTTCCCGCTTTTCATCCCATTCCCGGAGCTGGGCGAATTCATTGCCCATGAAGTTGAGCTTCTTGCCGGGATGGGTCATCATGTAGAGATACAGGGTCCGGGCCTGGGGGAATTTTTCTTCGTAATCCCCGTACATCTTCTGGGCGATGGTCGCCTTGCCGTGGACCACCTCGTCGTGGGACAGGGGCAGCAGGAAGCGTTCATCGTAAAAATACTGCATGGAGAAGGTCAGCTTGTGGTAGTCCCTCCCCCGGTATTCCGGCCCGGTCTGGAAGATTTCCAGGGTGTCGTGCATCCAGCCCATGTCCCATTTGTAGTCGAAGCCCAGGCCCCCCTTGGAAACCGGCACGGTGGTCCCCTTGAAGGTGGTGGAGTCCTCCGCCGCCAGGATGATGGAGGGGTGCTTGAACTTGAGCCCCTGGTTCATGTTCTTGAGGAACTGGATGGCGTCCTTGTTTTCCCCGCGGTTTTCATCCCCCTGCCAGTAGATCAGGCGGCTGACAGCGTCCATGCGCAGACCGTCGAAATGGTAGAGCTCCAGCCAGTAATTGGCGGCGGACTGGAGGAAGCTGCGCACCTCCGGCCGGGAGTGCATGAAATTGCAGCTCCCCCACTCGCTCTGGCCCACGTCGGAGCTGGGGTAGGAGTACAGGTCCGTGCCGTCGTAATGCCACAGGGCGTAGTCGTCCACGGCGAAATGGACGGGGACAAAATCCATGATGACCCCGATGTTTTCCTGATGGCACTGGTTGATGAAGTCCATGAGCTCCGTGGGGGTGCCGTACCGGGAGGTGGGGCTGAAGAACCCCGTGTTCTGGTAGCCCCAGGATTCGTCACAGGGGTGTTCGGACAGGGGCATGATCTCGATGTAGTTGTAGCCCTGTTCCTTCAGGTAGGGGATGAGCTGGGCGCCCATTTCATCGTAGCCGTACCAGTCGTCCACATCCTCGGACTTGCGGCGCCAGGAGCCGAAGTGCATTTCGTAAATGTTCAGCGGGCCGTCCTTTTCATCCTTGCGCTTCTTGAGCCAGCGCTTGTCGCTGAAGGTGAACTGCCCCAGATCCCACAGGATGGACGCCGTCCCCGGCCGCTTTTCCATCATGCAGCCGTAGGGATCGCAGTGATCCAGGGTCCGCCCGTCGGCCCCGGCGATGCGGTACTTATACATCATCCCGGACTTGGCCTCGGGGATCACACATTCCCAAAAATTGCCGTCGTACACCTTTTCCATGGGCTGGCCCGTCCAATCGTTCCACTCCCCGATGACGTCGACTGCTTCCGCTTCGGGGGCGAAGGTCCGGAAGATGAAGCCTTCCCCCTGGGCATGGGCTCCCAAATAATCGTAAGCATCAAAACATTTTCCCTGATAAAACCCCTGAAAATCCATTGTCAATTCCTCCACTCATTTTTAACGGCTTGAACACCGCGTAAGATTATTATAAAACCTGGTTGCAGATAAAATCAGTCAATTCTTCCAGGAACGTGGTGTCCTCCTGGATCTTCCCCAAAGCATTCATGGCCCGCTTCCGATATTCCCGGAGCTTTTCCTGGGCCGAGGCCATGCCGTAAAGGGACACGAAGGTCGATTTGTGGTTTTTGGCGTCGCTGCCCACCGGCTTCCCCATCTCATCGGTGTCCCCGACGATGTCCAGGATGTCATCGGCAATCTGGAAAGCCATGCCCATGTTCAGGCCGTAGACACTCAAAAAGCGGATGGTGTTGTCCGACGCCCCGGCCATGATGGCCCCGCAGAGGGCCGCCGCGGAAAGCAGGGCCGCTGTCTTGTGCAGATGGACGTACTTGAGCTTTTCCTCGTTGATCTCGGCGTCATTTTCGCACAGCAGATCCCCGGTCTGGCCGCCGATCATGCCGTTGACCCCCGCCGATTCCATGAGGACGAACATCGCCCGGATCCCCTGGTCCCGCTTGTCGGCAGGCAGGTCCCGGATGCCCTCCAAGGCCACCTCGGTGGCGTAGTTGAGCAGGGCGTCCCCGGCCAGGATGGCCACATCCTCCCCGTAGACCATGTGGTTGGTGGGCTTGCCCCGGCGCAGGTCGTCATCGTCCATGGCCGGCAGGTCGTCGTGGATCAGGGAATAGGTATGGATCATCTCGATGGCGCAGGCCAGGGGCTTCACATCCTCCACATCCCCGCCAAATTCCCGGCAGGTTTCCATCATCATCACCGGCCGGATCCGCTTGCCCCCGGCGAACAGGCTGTATTTCATGGCGCTGACGATGTTGTCCGGGGCATCGAAGGGCCGGTTGAAACACGCCAGCAGATCCCCCTCAAAATCACTCGCCAGATTACCCAGCTTCTCCTTGAAATCACTCATCTTCCAATTCCTCCTCCAACGTCCGTTGTCCGCCTTCCGTCAAAACCATGACCCTGGCTTCGGCCTGATCCAGATCCTTCTGGCATTCGGCGATCAGCTTCATCCCTTCCTCAAAGGAAGCCATGGCTGATTCCAGCTCCAGGTCGCCGTTTTCAAGGTTTCCGGCTATCGTTTCCAAACGTTTCATCTTTGTCTTAAATTTTTTATTTGCCATTTATTCCTCCTGCCCCCGATGGACCTCCACCTCGCCGTCGGCAAAGGTCAGGACCATCCGGTTGGATTGTTGTGCCGCTGCGGCATTCTTTATGAGCCGTCCGTCCTCCGGGCTGCGCACCATGGCGTAGCCCCGCCTGAGCACATTGCGGGGATCCAGGACCTCCAGCTGGCGCTGCAGGGCGGCCAGCCGTTCCCTGTAAACCGTGAGCTCATGGCCCATCGCCGCGTTCATCCGGTCCGAAAGCACGTCCAGCGCCTGACGGCCCTGGCTGATCTCATTTTCCGGGCTGCGGGCGGCAAAGAGCTGCCGCCACCTTTCCAGCTGGTCCCGGTAATCGAAGATCCGGCCATCCATGGCCATGGCCAGGCGGTCCGCCATGGCCATCAGGGCCTCCGCCGCCAGAGTGCTGTCCTCCGCCGCCAGTTCCCCGGCCACCGAAGGGGTGGGGGCCCGAAGGTCCGCCACAAAATCCGCGATGGTGAAATCCGTCTCGTGGCCCACGGCGGAAATCACCGGCTTGTCCGCCTTGTGGATGGCCTGGGCCACGGGCATTTCATTGAAGGCCCACAGGTCCTCCATGGACCCGCCTCCCCGGCCGACGATGATCACATCCACCCCGGGCTCGGCGTCCAGCCGGGCGATGGCCCGGGCGATGGAAACCGAGGCGTCCTTCCCCTGGACCAGGGCCGGTGCCACCAGGATGGCCATCTGGGGATCCCGGCGATGGATGACGGAAATCATGTCCCGGATGGCGGCGCCAGTGAGCGCCGTCACGATCCCCACGGTCTGGATGGTTTCGGGCATGGGCTTCTTCTGATTGGGGTCGAACCACCCCCGCTGCTCCAGATCCTTCTTCAGCCGCTCAAAGGCCAGAAACAAGTCGCCGACTCCCGCCGGCTCCATCTTCCGCACGTAAACCTGATACTGCCCCGACCGCTCGAAGACATCGATGCGGCCGTGGGCCACCACGTGCATGCCGTCCTCGGGCACGAACTGCAGATGGGCCGCGTCGCTCTTGAACATGACGCAGTTGATCCGCCCGCCTTCATCCTTCAGTGAAAAATAAAGGTGGCCGGAGGAATGCCATTTGAAATTGGAGACCTCCCCCTCCACCGCCAGATTTTTAAGAATGCTGTTGGTGGACAGGATGGTTTTGATAAAATGGTTGACCTCGGTGACGGTCAGCTGCCGGTTAATCATCCGAACCGCCTCCTTCTTCCGCGGACCAGGCCTCCCAGGCCAGCAGGGCGTCGCCCACGCTGTTGTCCGTGGCGTACCGCGGGTCGGCGAAGCGCAGGTCCAGATGGGTGCCCTGGAGGCGCTTTTCCGCCGTTTCCCGGACGATGCCGTTGGCCATGACCCCCCCTGAAAAGATGACGGTTTTCACGCCGTAGCGCCCCGCCAGATGGCGGATTGCCCGTCCCAGGGTGCGCCCGATGGACGCGAAGAGCCCGTAGGCGATGGCCGCCGGCTCCTCACCGGTTTCGATGAGCCGCCGGGCCTTGTTTTCCTGGCCGGAAAAATGGAAATCGCCGCCCTCCACCCGGGTGGGGATCACGCAGCCGCGATCCCCTGCCTGGCGGGCCAGCCCTTCCAGCTCCCGGCCGGCGGGAAAGCCCAGTCCCAGGGCCACGCCGATGCGGTCCACCAGCTGGCCGGCGTTGAGATCCAGGCTCCGCCCCACGATCCGGCAGTCGAAGCCCCGGTCTTTAAGCGTTACCAACAGAATTTCCGAAGTGCCGCCGGAAAAATGCACCGCCAGCAGGGGATAATCCAGATCCCGCCGGTTGGCCACACAGGCCGCCATGGCGCTGCGGATGTGGTTTTCCTGATGGCTGAAGGCGTACACCGGCAGGCCGTCGGCCGCCCCGAGCATCCGCCCGGCGCCCTGGCCCACGCGGAACACGGGCATGTAGGACTCCTCCAGGGGCCGGGGGCACACGGACACGCCGATGGCCTTCAGATTCCCCGCCAGGGGGTGTGCCGCCGAAAGCTCGTCCATAAGCTCCGGCAGGTTGCGCACGTGCTGGAATACCGCCTTGGACTGGCGCAGCCCCCGCTCCCCGGTCCGGACCTCCAGGACCCGGCGGACGTCCCCGACCACATGGCCGGCATCGTCACACAGGGCCAGGGAGGTCGTGTAATTGCTGGTATCAATCCCCAGGATCATCGGTCTTGGCCTCCCTTTTCTTCGGAGGAGCGGCCGCGTGATCCTTTGCCAGATTGTTCAGGATGCCGTTGATGTACACCTTGGCATCGTCACTGCCGTACTGCTTGGCCAGTTCCACCGCCTCATTGATGGCGATTTCCCGGGGCATCTTGATGAAGATCATTTCCGCCGCCGAAAGCCGGAGGATGGCCTTTTCCGCGTTGGGAATGCGCTGGAGGCTCCAATCATCCCGCAGGTAGGCGCTGATCGTTTCATCGATTTCCGCCGCGTGATCCAAAACCGTGTGAGCCAGCAGGACCGCGTAGTCGTTGGCGGCGGCGGAATCTTCCGTCCCTGCCGCCTCCTGGTCCTCCCCGGGTCCGCCGTCTTCCGTTTCAAAGCCGGCGTCCCCCGTCAGGACCTGGTCCATGCCCTTCCTCAGATCCTCCGGGTCACTCTGGAAATCCATCTGGAAGATCGCCCGGAAGGCGATTTCCCGTTCCCGCCGTCTGATTTTTTTTCTATCCTCTGACATGCTCATATTATCTCACTAATCCTATATCCCTGATATACCTAAAAAGGCCGCAGTCAACCGCGGCCTCTTTCCTTATTAATATTTTCCGCATCCCTTCACGTGGACATTGACCGTTGAAACCGGCTTGCCCGCCATGATTTCCACCGACTCCTTCACCTTCCGCTGAACCGTCGCGGCCACTTTGGGAATGTCGATCCCCAAGCTGGTGATGACGTGAAGATCGATCTTATAGCCGTCTTCATAGCTGACAACCTTGACCCCCTTGGCCACGGCTGAAGGATAAATGGCGTCCAAAATTTCATCGGAAATGCGCATGAACATTTTTTCGATGCCATCCACTCCCAATGCCGCCATGCTGGCGATGGAACAAATCATTTCATTGGAGATATCGTTATTGGACATGCCGCTGATCTTTTCTTCCATCGGATCCACCTATTCCTCGTGATGATGCCCGCACAAGCAGTCATCCGCATGGGTGAGCTCATCCACGACCTTTTCTTCCAGAATGAATTTTTCACCGCATTCGGGACAGACCACATCGTCGTCCTCAAAGGATTCAAAATCCGTCAGGTATTCGGCCCCGCAGTTGGGGCAGATGACTTCGTACAGGTCGTCGTCATCGTCATCGTCGTCGATGCCGTCCATATCCAGGATGTAATCCTCGATATCGGTCATGTCGTCGTCGATCATTTCAACGTAGTTCTGCAGCTCCTGATGGGCGTCTTCCACGTCGTCCAGTTTTCCGGAGATGTCCGCCAGCACGTCCAGCATCTGACTGAGGATCCTTCCCTCGTCAGTGGTGGTGTCCAGCTTCATCCCTTCGGCCAGGCCCTGGATGTAAGCGACCTTTTCGCTGATGCTCTTCATTTTGATTTACACACGTTCCATGTAATCCCCGGTACGGGTATCCACACGGATCGTATCTCCTTCCTCTACAAAAAGTGGGACCGTGATCATCGCACCGGTTTCCACTGTGGCCGGTTTGTTGGCGCCGGTGGCCGTGTCACCCTTGAAGCCGGGTTCGGTCTTGGTGATCTTCAGCGTCACAAAATTGGGCGCGTTGACTTCAAAGGCTTCCCCCTTGAAGAAACGGATGGTGGCCATGTCGTTTTCCTTCAGATACTTCAGGGCGTCTTCCACCTTTTCGTATTCCAGAGGAATCTGTTCGTAGCTTTCCATGTCCATGAAGTAGTACAGGTCCCCATCGGCGTAAAGATACTGCATTTCCTTGGTGTCGATCTGGGCTCTGGGGAATTTTTCAGTGGGGGAGAAGGTCCTTTCCACTACGGCCCCTGTGATGACGTTCTTGATCTTCGTGCGGACGAAAGCAGCGCCCTTTCCTGGCTTCACGTGCTGGAAGTCCACCACGACGAAGACGTTGCCGTCCATTTCAAATGTAATGCCTTTTTTAAACTCTCCTGCTGAAATCATCTATTCACTAACCTCCAAAATAGTCTTCGTGATATTTATTTATCCATTGTAACACACTTAAGGATGTTCTTCAAATATTTCCTTTTTTTGCCGCGATTCCCCGGCTTTTTCCGGCCAGGTCGTAAATTTCCCCTAAAGGATTGAAAGCCGCGGCTTCCAACCGTCTGGCCAGCTGGGCTCCCTGGTTCCAGCCACACTCCATCACCAGGAATCCGCCGTCCTCCAGATGGGCCGCCGCCTGGGGGATGAGCCTTTCGTACACCGCGTAGCCCGAGGCTCCGCCGTCCAGGGCCAGCCGGGGCTCGTAATCCCGCACGTCCGGCTCCAGCCCCTCGATCTCCAGGCTGGGGATGTAGGGCGGGTTGGAGACGATCATGTCAAAGACCTCCCCTTCCCCGAAGGCTGCCAGCAAATCGCTCTGGACGAAGCGCCCGGCCACCTGGAAGCGGCCAGCGTTCTTCCGGGCCACCGCCAGCGCCGGGGCGGACAGGTCGGAAAAGACCATCCGGGCGTCCGGGCGGATGGCCCCCATGGCCACGCCGATGGCTCCTGAGCCGGTGCACAGATCCAGCACCCTGGGCTGTTCCAGTCCCTCCAGCAGGGCCAGGGCCGCCTCCACCACGCATTCGGTGTCCGGCCGGGGGATGAGCACATCCCCGGTGACCGTCAGGTCCAGACCCATGAATTCCTTGTGCCCGACGATGGCCGCCTCCGGTTCCCGGCGGCTCCGTCTCTCTATGCGTTCCCAGTATCGGGCGGCCTCTTCCCCGGACAGCTCCCTGTCGTCGTGGGCGTAAAGCCAGGCCCGTCCCCGGTCCGTCACGCTGTCCATGAGCACCTCGGCCTCAAAACGGGGGCTTTCCAGCCCGCTTTGGGCCAGCAGGGCCGTCCCCCGGTCCAGCCATTGCCGGATCGTCTGCGCCATAAAAACCTCCACATAAAAATAAGTCGGCTTTTACCGACTTACTTTGATACCTTTTTCGCGTATTTTCTGTTGAAACGTTCAACACGTCCGCCTGTATCGACCAATTTCTGCTTGCCCGTAAAGAATGGGTGGCAGGCAGAACAGATTTCAACCTTCAGTTCCGGCTTGACAGAACCTGTTTCAAACGTATTGCCACAAGCACATTTTACAACGGCTTTCCCATATTTTGGGTGGATACCTTCCTTCATCGAATTCACCTCTTTCATTTTATGTTATCATGGATACTATGATCGTAATTGTCAACTGGTTCAGTATATCAGAATATGAATCAAGTTGCAAGTCGATTTTTAAGGATATTCACGGGGAATCCAGGGATTATTTCCGTGTCAAACGGTTTAATAGCCCCTGGTTGCTGCTGGTCCGTTCCAAAAGGGTCAGCACCTTCTCGGTCATGGCCTCGGGACTTCCCTTGCCGTAGGTCTTGCGGATGTTGAAGGACACCCGGAGCTCTTCCGGCGTCAGCAGCAGGTCCTCCCGCCTGGTCCCGCTCTTCTGCAGGTCGAAGGCGGGGAAGATCCGGCGTTCGCTGAGCTCCCGGCTGAGCTGGAGCTCCATGTTGCCCGTGCCCTTGAATTCCTCGTAAATGATGGAGTCCATGCGGCTCCCCGTATCCACCAGGGCCGTGGCCAGGATGGTCAGGCTGCCGCCCCCTTCGATCTTCCGGGCGCTGCCGAAGAATTTCTTGGGCAGGTACAGGCTTTCGGGATCCAGCCCCCCGGTGAGGGTCCGCCCCGAGGGCTCGATGACCAGGTTGTTCCCCCGGGTCAGCCGGGTCAGGCTGTCCACCAGGACCACCACGTCCTTGCCCTGCTCCACCAGGCGCTTGCTCCGGGCCAGCACCATTTCCGCCACCTGGAGGTGCTTGACCGCCGGCTCGTCGAAGGTGGAGTACACGATGTCCGCGTCCACGCTGCGGCGCATGTCCGTCACTTCCTCCGGCCGTTCGTCCACCAGCAGGATGATGACCTCGATATCCGGATAGTTCCGGCGGATCCCCTGGGCGATTTCCTTGAGCAGGGTGGTCTTCCCGGCCTTGGGCGGCGCGACGATGAGCCCGCGCTGGCCCCGGCCGATAGGTGCGAACAAATCGATCATCCGGGTGGCGGTGATATCCTGATCCGTCTCCAGGGTGATGCGCTGATTGGGGAAGATCGGCGTAAGCTGCTCGAAATGGGGGCGGTGGGTCACCGTTTCCGGCAGATCCCCGTTGACCCGTTCCACGTAGAGCAGGGCGTCGAATTTTTCGTTTTCCCCGGACATGCGCACCCGGCCCTCGATCTTGTCCCCGGTGCGCAGGTGGTACCGCCGGATCTGATTGGCGGCGATGTAGATGTCCTTGTCCCCGGAGAGATAATTGTTGGTGCGCAGGAAGCCGAAGCCATCGGGATTGATGTCCAGAATCCCCCATTGGGATTTGTTGTAGCGCCCCTTGTCTTCCTTATCCTCGGTCTGCATCAGGCTGTTCATGCGGCTGATGATTTCCGAGGTCTGGGTGCCGTTGACCACCTCCAGGAAGAGCATGGCCGCGTATTTTTCACCGGGCTTGGGCGCCCGGACCTTGCCCCCTAAAATATCCCCGTTGACCAGCTTGAACTTCTGGACCTGGGAGGCGGAAACGTAGATGGGACTTTCGTTTTCCCCCCGGCGGATGAAGCCGAAGCCCTCGGGGAGGACCTCCACCGGCCCTTCATAGGGGGTGGTTTCGTCGATGTTGTCCTTGATGTGGGCGTAACGGCTGTCGTGGCCGTTCTTCCCATCCTTCCGGTATTCCCGGTTGTTGCTTAAATTGCGGGAATTGGTCTTGTACCCCCTGGATTTGTCATTGTTGTCTGACTGACGATCTCTTTTTTTATAATTGATGTTTTTCTTGAAATGTCTGTCCTGTTGTTCCGGTTTAGTCTGTTCTGCCTTGCCTTGTTCAGGTTTGATTTGTTCGGGTTTGCTTTGTTCGGGTTTGTTTTGTTCAGGTTTGCTTTGTTCCGGTCGGTTTGCTTCCGCTTTGTTTGGCTCGTCCTTGCCCTGCTCCGGCCTGTCCGGATCCTGCCTGACGGGCTGGGCTCCCTTTTCCGGTTGATGCGTTTCAGACTTATGCGGTTCGGTCTTGTGCTGCCCCTGCTTACCCGTTTTTTTGGGGGCATCGGCCTTTTTCGCGGTGGCACCGACGGACTCTCCCAATAAAATGATGTCGATGAGCTCCTGTTTCTTCATTTTGCTTTTCACAGCCAAACCCATTTCCTTTGCCTGGGCGCGAAGCTGCGTAACGGTCTGTTGTTCTAATCCTGCTCGTTCCAAGGGAACCTCCAATTGAATGCCTCTCTCATGATTAACGATAAAACGATAAAACGATGAAGTGCGGAATAATAATGTTGTAAAACCTCAATGAAAATAACGAATCTGCGAAAAATCGCGGTGAAAATCAAATCGGACTGGCTGTCACAATATGAAAAAGGCCTGTCATCGACAGGCACTTTCTACTTTTAAATGGAGCTGAGAGCCGGATTCGAACCGGCGACCTATTGATTACGAATCAATTGCGCTACCAACTGTGCCACCCCAGCAAAATATATCAAAACCAGTAATTTGAACAAGCTGTATTATACCGTTAATCGGCGAATAATGCAAGGGGCTTTTTCACAATTCATCATAAAATTTCCTTGTGTAAGATTGTAAATTACTGAAGACAGAATGAAAAGAATATGGTAAAATGAATACAATCAAGAGTAGACAAGATGCGTACAGTGTCAGGGGATGGGAGGTTGCCTCTGAACGAAGTAATATCGGACATCCGGTATTCGCGGTGTCTTGTCGCTTCCGCTTGTACACTCAAGATACAGGGCCGGCACCTTTTTGACATCCGGTGCCCTTTCCCAAAACCTGCGGAAGCATTACTTCATTTCATTCACGATTACAGGAGGTTTCTCAATGAAGAGTAATGCTTTATCCCATCCGGTTTCCCGCACGCGGCTCATCGTCAATTGCGGCCTGCTCGTTGCACTGAGCGTCATTCTCAAGCTTCTTTTTGAAGTCTACATCCCTCTGGGCGGCTTCCCGTCCCTGCGTATCAATTTAACAGCCATCCCCATCATTTTAACGGGGATATTATTCGGCCCCGGCGCAGGATTCCTCGTGGGTGCCATTTCTGATATCCTGTGCTTCGCCATCAAGCCCGGCGGCCCCTTCTTCCCGGGGTTCACCCTGGTTTCCGCCCTCACCGGCTTCCTGCCCGGTCTTTTATGGCGGATCCAGAAGAAATACGGGTTTCCCCATCTGGAATGGTTCAACCTGGCCTTCATCGCCGGATCCATCGCCATTTTGACCGTCACCGGCGTCTTCGGCTTTGCCGATGGGGCCATCACCTATTCGGGCAAGGCGGTCCATCCCGTCATCCTGGTCCTGTTCGCCTTTCTGCTGGTGGCCTTCGTCGTCTACCCCATCATCGTCCACCGCAAAAACGTCCGGCCCTTCCGAGGGGATTACCTGCTGTTCACCATCTGCGTCACCCAGATCCTGTGCTCCATCGTCCTCAACACCTTGTTTTTGACCATGCTGTACGGCCAGGCGGTGATGGTGCTGCTGCCGGCGCGGATCATCGCCAATATCTTTATCATTCCTTTATACACCATTTTGATCGGCGCCCTGCTCCAATATCTGCCTGAGAGCCTTAAACGCCCGCTTTAAACCATACCGCCGCGGTTTCCCGCCCACTCCCGGGCTGAAACCGCGGCTTTTTGTTGTGTATCCCCGGCTTCTAAGGTATAATGTAAACAAGAACACCACCAACAATCGGAGGTACAAGACCCATGCCACTCGTAACAACCAAAGACATGTTTAACAAAGCGTATGAAGGCCACTACGCCATCGGCGCCTTCAACGCCAACAATATGGAAATCATCCAGGGCATCGTGGAGGCTGCCCAATCCGAAAAGTCCCCCATCATCCTCCAGGTCTCCGACGAGACCCGGCACTACACCAACCCCACCTACCTGATCCAGCTGGTCAAGGCCGCCGTGGAAACCACCGACGTGGAGATCTGCCTCCACCTGGACCACGGCGCTGATTTCACCATCTGCAAGGCCTGTGTGGACAGCGGCTACACCTCGGTGATGATCGACGGCTCCGCCCTGCCCTTTGATCAAAACGTCGCCCTCACCAAAAAAGTGGCAGACTACGCCCACGACCACGGTGTGACGGCCGAGGGTGAGCTGGGCCGGCTGGCCGGCGTCAGCGATGCCGTATCCTTTTCGGACAATGAGGTCACCTACACCGACCCGGAACAGGCGGCGGAATTCGTGGCCCTCACCGGGGTGGACTCCCTGGCGGTTTCCATCGGCACCAGCCACGGCCCCTACAAGTTCCGGGACCAGGAGGGACTGGATTTCGAACGGCTCAAGGCCCTGTCGGCCATCCTGCCGGGCTACCCTTTGGTCCTTCACGGGGCCTCATCAGTGCCCAAGGAATTCGTGGACATGTGCAACCAGTACGGCGGTGCCATCCACAAGGCCCAGGGGGTGGCGGAGGACGAGCTCCGGGACGCAGCCCGGCTGGGGGTGTGCAAGATCAACATCGAGACGGACCTGAACCTGGTGATGACGGCCTGCATCCGCCAGTACCTCATCGAACACCCCGAGCGCTTTGACCCCCGGGCCTACCTTGGCGCCGGCCGCTCGGCGATCCGGGCCATGGCCGCCCACAAGATGCGGGAGGTCCTGGGCTCCAGCCGCAAGGATCCCTTTGAAAATCTTTGAGGCCCCCCGGCCTTTTCTTTTCCCGGATTTCTTTGACTTTTATGATATAATGAAGCCATGAAAACTTACACCATTGATTCCAACTCAGCCGGTCAGCGCATGGACCGGTTTTTAATGAAATTCTTCCCCGAGGCCTCCAAGGGCTTCCTGGAGAAAATGCTGCGCAAGAAGCGCATCAAGCGCAATGGCAAACGGGCCGACCCCAAGGACATGGTCGCCGTGGGGGACGAGCTCCTCTTCTATTTTTCCGATGAAACCTACAACCAGTTCCGGGGGATCAAAAAGGGCGACGCTCCCAAGGAAGCCCCTCTGCCCCCGGCCCTGCGGCGCATGATGGCGGAGCCCCTGTGGGAAAACGGGAACTGCATCGTCCTCAACAAGCCTGCGGGGTTTTTAAGCCAGCCCGACACCAGCGGCAAGCCCTCGGTGGCCGACGCCATCCAGCGCTTCCTGCCCCACTCCGGCACCTTCCACCCCGCCCCGGCCAACAGGCTGGATTACGGCACCAGCGGCATCATCCTGGTCCCTAAAAACTACGAGGCCCAGAAGAAGATCATGGCCGCCATCCGGGAGCGGGCGGTTTCCAAGGAGTACCTGGCCCTGGTCCACGGCACCCTGACCCAGCCTCTGGAGCTGAAGACCCGCCTGACCAAGGATGAACAGGCCAACCGGGTCACGGCCGGCAATGCCGGTGTGGAGGCCAGCCTGTCCTGCACGCCCCTGGCCAGCCACGAGGGCCTGACCCTGGTTTCGGTAGACCTTCACACCGGCCGGTCCCACCAGATCCGGGTCCAGCTGGCCCAGGCGGGATTTCCCGTGGTGGGGGACACCAAATACGGACAAGCCAAAAAAGACTTGTCCCTGAAACGCCGCTTCCATCTGAACCACCAGCTCCTCCACAGCGTCCGCTACGCCCTGCCCCAGGCCGGGATCGACGTCCGGGCCCCCCTGCCCGAGGATTTTGAGGAAATCCTCACAGCCTTCCATTTTCCGGAGGTCCGCTGATGGGCTACTGGCACACCCGGGGCCTCCGGGGGAGCTACCTGGAGGACTGCATCAACCAATCCAACAGCCTCTACCTGTCCCAGGGACTGGCCGTGGTGCAGAAGCTGCCCACCGCCATCAAGCCCGTGGAGCTGGACAAGAGCCGGGGCACCATCAAGCTGGCCTATTTTGAGGAAAAGAGCACCGTGGATTACATGGGCAACGTCCAGGGCATCCCCGTGTGCTTCGACGCCAAGGAGACCAACCAGAAGCGGCTGCCCATCGCCAACATCCACGAACACCAGATCGAATTCATGGACGCCTTCCAGAAGCAGGACGGCCTGTCCTTTTTGATTGTGCTGTTCCGCCAGCTGGATGCCTGCTTCCTGCTCCCCTTTGAGACCCTCAAGACCTACTGGGACGCCGCCAAGGGGGACGGCCGGAAATCCATCCCCTATTCCGCTTTTTTGGAAGATTACCGCATCGGGCCCATGGGCAACATCCAGATCCACTACCTGGAAGCCGTGGGCGCTTATTTGGAAAAAAAATCACAGACAAGGAGTTAAACAATATGAAAAAAATCGCAAGCTTTACCGTCAACCATCTGGACCTGCTCCGGGGCATTTACGTCTCCCGCAAGGACATCTGCGGCGATGACTGCATCACCACCTTCGACATCCGCATGAAGGAACCCAACCGGGAACCGGTGCTCAACACCGCGGAATGCCACACCATCGAACACCTGGGGGCCACCTTCCTGCGCAACGACCCCGAGCTCTCGGACCAGATCGTCTACTTTGGACCCATGGGCTGCCGCACGGGCTACTACCTGCTCATGAAGGGGGACCTGACCTCCCGGGACGTGGTGCCCCTGGTCACCAAATTGTTCCAATTCATGGCGGACTTTGAAGGGGATGTCCCCGGCGCCGCCGCGAGGGACTGCGGCAATTACCTGGATATGAACCTGACCATGGCCAAATACGAATCCAAAAAGTTTTTGACCGAAGTCCTTGAAAACATCACGGATAAAAATCTGATTTACCCCGAATGATTGCTGCATAAAACAACAGCCGGAAGGCCTTCCCCATGAACCTGTCATGGGAAAGCCTTCCGGCTGTTTTGATGTGACAATGCTTATTTTCCCGGCGTTTGGGACAACCGGGCGAATTTTTCCCGCACCTGGGCTGCCTGGCCGCAGGTCATGGCCCCTTCCGGGCAAGGGCCGCTGACGCACCCCGGTCCCGCGTTTTTAAACAGCACCGGCGCCACCGGCTGACACAGAGCCAGCATCTGGGTGGCACACTCCCGGATCTCCCACTGGGCGCGGTTGCAGCAGCGGTTGTTTAAGAAGTGCAGCAGCTCCCGGGCGTTCATGGTCACGATGATCTTGGTCTCGCAGGCGTTGGGCAGCACGTAGCGGGCGTCCTCGATGCCCATCTTTTCCGCCTTGCGGGCCGCCGCTTCTTCGGACAGCCCCTCTTCCTCCATGAGCCGGGCCTTGTGGCCGGCGATGAGCTCCGCCGCAATCTTGTCGTAGGCCGCCTGGGCGTTCTCCATGGCCCTCAGGTATTCTCTTTCCGCCGCCGGCACCTTCTTTATTTCCGGCGGCACGATGTAGGCGAACTGGCCTTCACTCACATACCGCTGGGATTTCTGGCTGTAGCTGGCCAGGCGGTGGCGCACCAGCTGGTGGGTCAGCGCCCGGCTCACCCCTTCAATGGCGAAGGTGAAGCTCACGTGCTCGATGGGGGACGCGTGGCCGAATTCCATGAGGCGGTTCAGGAAGCTTTGGGTCTTGTGTTCGTCCAGGCCATCCAGGATATCCTGGGTGCCGGAGCTGGAATAGCACAGCTTGGCCGCGGCGGCGACGATCTTTTCCGGTTCGGGGGTCCAGGCCAGCAGTGAAACGTTGAGTTTGGTTTCCATGTATATCTCCTTCAATTTTTTAATGGCTGCTTGACTTTTATACGCAGCCTTCTTTATCACTGATGCAGCGGAGCTATGCCCCAGCATCGCGGTTCTCTTGGCCAGGAGCCGGCACATCGGCTCCGAATTGCAAATTATTATACCATACCGACAACATAATATTAACCCCGCTCCGGTCAAAACCGCTATAATAATACCTAAGAGAGAAGGAGGCAGGACAGCTTATGTACACCTATCAGCGCAATTACCGAAAGATCATCCCCGAACACGAAAAAGTTTATCATTATACCACCGGTGAAAAGCACAAATTCCTCGGTGATTTCTATACCCTATCCGTCCAGAGCACCCACGACACCGCCCATGTGGTGCCCCAGGGAGGCAACCTGGTGCTGGCGGTCAACGACCCCAAGGACAAGGAAGAATGTGCCTTCACCCTGGACATGTGGTACCGGGATCAGGCCCAGGAGGTCTTCCTGCCCATCGTGGCCGACGCCGTGGTGGAAACCGCCCCCTACAAGGTGGCCCTGCCCAAGCTGCGGATCTACCGCATGCTGGACCGTTGGGGCTCCTGCTCCCCCAAGAGCAAGATTCTCATCATGAACCTGGAGCTCATCAAGGTGCCCGTACCCTGCATCGAGTACATCGCCACCCACGAAATGCTCCACTTCCGTTACCCCAGCCACAATTTCGCTTTTTCCGCCGCCCTGGGCACGGTGATGCCCGACTGGAAGAAGCGGGAGGACATCCTCAACGAGTTTTATCCCATTTAGTTGAAATATTTAATCAAATCAGTTAACAATAATGCGGTTGCTTTTTCATCTACAGTGTTTACATCTTCCAGGCTTACTTTACCTATTTTGTAAATTCAACGTTTGGTGATAAACAATCGCTTTTTTAGTTGACATTTCTAAACATTGAAAGAATTAATCAACCAATTTCCATCTTGTTTTTTCACGAATTATTTACCTGATTTTTCCGAAGAACACTTTTAGTCCTTGGACTAGCTCATCCTCTTGCATATTTGTTACACTCGTCAAATTTTGCTCCGATAAGCTTTAGATAAGTCCATTATGTTTTTACTTTTTATGATATGATGAATTGCATTGGCTAATCAATAAATAATTGATTACTGATGCGTTCTTTGTCACGTTGCTTTTTATTTTAACAAATCAGGACTTGCCATGATATCATAACTTTGTATTAATTGTGATTGCAGCATTATGGATGCGATTCATCGATTTTACAAAAACAGATTGTTTTGTATTACAAGATATATGTTAAAACCATACTGAAAATTCTTCGACCAAAAAAGACCAGCCTGAAGCTGATCCTTTGGTTATTTTTCCAGTTGCCCGCAGTTCCCTTCCTTCACAATATAAACCGGCCGCCCCTTGGTTTCCAGGTAGGTCTTGGACAGGTATTCCCCGAGGATGCCGATGCAGAAGAGCTGGATGCCGCCGATGAGGGTGATGATGCAGATCATGGAGGGCCAGCCGGCCACCGGGTCCTTGAAGAGCAGGGTCCGCACCACGATGAAGATGATGAAGATGATGGCCAGCACGAACATGAGCAGGCCCACCACCGAGGCGATGGCCAGGGGCATGGTGGAGAAGGCCACGATGCCGTCGATGCTGTAAAGCAGGAGCTTCCAGAAGGACCACTTGCTCTCCCCGGCCACCCGCTCCACATTCTCGAACTCGATCCACTTGGTCTCAAAGCCCACCCAGCCGAAGAGCCCCTTGGAAAAGCGGTTGTACTCCTTGAGGCTTAACAGGGCGGTCATGAACTGCCGGGTCATGAGTCTATAATCCCGGGCACCGTCCATGATCTCGGTCTTGGAGATGTGGTTCATGATCTTGTAAAACTGCCGGGCGAAGAAGGAGCGGACGGCGGGCTCCCCCTTGCGGCTGACCCGGCGGGTGGCGGCGCTGTCGTAGCCCTCATCCACGATGGCGGACAGCATTTCCGGCAGCAGCGCCGGCGGATCCTGGAGGTCGGCGTCCATGAGGCAGATGTAATCCCCCTGGCAGTGCTCGAAGCCGGCGTACATGGCCGCCTCCTTGCCGAAGTTTCGGGAGAAGGACAGATACCGCACCCGGTCATCCCGTTCTGCGATGGCCTTGATGACCGCCTGGGTGCCGTCCGTCGAGCCGTCGTTGATGAACAGCAGCTCGAAGGCCATGTCCCCCATCTCCCCCATCACCTTCGCCATGGCCTCGTAGTAATGGGGCAGGGCCTCTTCTTCATTGTAGCACGGCACGATGACGCTGATCATTTCCATTTTCTCTCACCTGATTTCCCGTTTGATGGCGGCCATGGCGGTTCCATTTACCCGCCGCGGCCGCGGTACGCTTTCGTTTTGCCCGATTATCATACCATACTTTCTTGGACTCAACATTAAACCCCCGGCTGAAAATGGCCAGCCGGGGGTCTGAATCTTTGCTGTTTTGAAAAAGGCGGGCTTAAGCCTGCACCCGTTCCAGGGCGATTTCCGTGTCGTGGCCGTTGAGGTCGCACACTTCCCCGCCTTCACAGGCCGTCAGGCTGACCGCCAGGGTTTCCTTCTTGATGAAGTCCCCGTAGGCCTGGATGGCGGCGGCGGCTTCGTCATCGGCCTTGTAGGCGATGCGGATGTGGTCCGTCACCTCGAAGCCGTTATTCTTGCGCATCTGCTGGACCTTGGACACGCATTCCCGGGCGATGCCTTCGGCGATGAGCGCCGGCGTCAGGGTGGTGTCGATGATGACGAAGTGTTCCCCTTCGGTCTGGACGTCAAAGCCCTCCTTGGCGGAGATCCGCACGTCCACCATTTCCGGGGTCACCTCGATGGTGTCATCCCCCACGGTGACGGGAAAAGCCTTGCCGGCGGAGGTGGCGGCCACCAGGGCCGGGGCGTCCACCGTGGCCATGGCCCTGCCCAGAAGCTTGACCTTCTTGCCCAGGATGGGGCCGGCCACCTTGAAGTTGGGCTTGACGGTGTAATTCATGAAGGCGCCCAGGTTGTCTTCAAAGTCCACGGTCTTGATGTTGAGCTCTTCCATGAGGAGCTGGGTCAGGTCGCCCAGGGTTTCCTTGTATTTGCCGTCCACGATGACCTTGGTCAGGGGCTGGCGCACCTTGATCCTGGCGTCTTCCCGGGCGCTGCGGCCCAGGCTGACCAGATCCCGCACCAGGTCCATGGGGCCTTCGATGGCGTCGGAGATCAGGGCTTCGTCGGCCACGGGGTAATCCGCCAGGTGGACGGATTCGGCGCCGGTCAGGTCGCGGTAGATTTCTTCGGTGATGTAGGGCGTGTAGGGTGCGCACAGGCGGCACAGGCCTTCCAGCACTTCCCAGGTGGTGCGGTAGACGGCGCGCTTGTCGTCGTCCATGGCGCTGCCCCAGAAGCGGCGGCGGTTGCGGCGGATGTACCAGTTGGACAGGTCTTCGTTGACGAAATTCTGGATCTTGCGCACGGACTTGGTCAGGTCGTACTGATCCATTTCCGCGGTCACATCCCGCACCAGGCGGTTGTACTTGGACAAAATCCACCGGTCGATGTCCGGACGGCGGGCCGCCGGAATATTGTAAGCATCCCCTGCCAGCTCCGCCGGGTCGATGCCGTCGGTGTTGGCGTACAGGGCGAAGAAGGCGTAGGTGTTCCGAAAGGTGTTGAAGAACTTGCTGCGCACTTCCTTCAGGCCCTCCACGTCGAATTTGGTCGGGGTCCAGGCCGGCGACACGTAGAGCAGGTACCAGCGCAGGGCGTCGGCGCCGTATTCGTCAAAGAGGTCGAAGGGGTTGACCGTGTTGCCCTTGGACTTGCTCATCTTCTGGCCCTCGGCGTCGAGGATCAGGTCGTTGACCAGCACGTTCTTGTAGGGGGATTTCCCCGTCACAAAGGAGGCGATGGCCAGCAGGGAGTAGAACCATCCCCGGGTCTGGTCGATGCCTTCGCAGATGAAATCCGCGGGGAAGGCTTCCGCCGGCAGGGGCGGCACGTCGTGGAGGCCGGGGTTCACCGGGTCACCGTCCTTCATCATGCTGAAGGGGTAGTGCTGCTGGGCGAAGGGCATGGAGCCGGAGTCGAACCAGCAGTCAATGACGTCCTTGACCCGGGTCATGCGCTTGCCGCACTTGGGGCAAGTCAGGTGGACATCGTCCACGTAGGGGCGGTGGAGCTCGATGTCGTCGGAGATGTCTTCGATGGCCTTTTCCGCCAGCTCCTTGCGGGAGCCGATGGACACCAGGCCGTCGCAGTCCTCGTCGTCGCAGCGCCAGATGTTCAGGGGCGTGCCCCAGTAGCGGCTGCGGGAGATGGCCCAGTCGTTGAGGTTTTCCAGCCAGTTGCCGAAGCGCTTTTCCCCGACGAAGTCCGGGAACCAGTTGACGCCGTTGTTGTTGTCGATCAGCGTCTGCTTGATCTTGGTGATTTCGATGTACCAGCTCGGCTTGGCGTAGTACACCAGGGGGGTCTTGCACCGCCAGCAGTGGGGGTAATTGTGGGCGACCTTTTCCTTCTTGAACAGGACGCCGGCTTCCTTGAGCCACTTGATGATTTCCAGGTCCAGACCGTCTTCCATGACGAAGCGGCCGGCCCAGGGGGTTTCGGTGTACTTGCCGTCTTCTCCCACGGGCTTGACCACGGGCAGCTTGTACTGGCGGCCCACCTGGTAGTCGTCTTCCCCAAAGGCCGGGGCGATGTGGACGATGCCGGTGCCGTCTTCGGTGGTGACGTAGTCGGCGCAGGTCACGTAGAAGGCCTTGCCCTTGACCTTGACGAAGGGCATGAGCTGTTCGTAGGGGATGTATTCCAGATCCTTCCCCTTCATTTCTTCCAGGATTTCATAGCCTTCGCCCAGGAGCTTGTCGGCCAGGACCTTGGCGCAGATGAATACGGAGTCGTGGCTCTTGGCCTTGATGTAGTCCGCTTCCGGGTTGACGCACAGGGCGACGTTGGCGGCCAGGGTCCAGGGGGTGGTGGTCCACACCAGGAAGTATTCGTCGGCGTCGCCGCGTTTGAAGGCGACGGTCACCGTGTTGGTCTTGATTTCCTTGTAGCCCTGGGCCACCTCGTGGGAGGCCAGGCCGGTGCCGCAGCGGGGGCAGTAGGGCAGGATCTTGTGGCCTTCGTAGATGAAGCCTTCTTCGAAGAATTTGTTGAGCAGCCACCACACGGACTCGATGTAGTCATTGTCCAGGGTGATGTAGGGGTTTTCCAGATCCACCATGTACCCCATGCGCTTGGTCATTTCCCGCCACATGGCTTCGTAGCTGAAGACCGAGTGCTTGCACTTTTCATTGAATTTGGAGATCCCGTAGGCTTCGATCTCCGGCTTGCTGGAGATGCCCAGCTGTTTTTCCACTTCGATTTCCACAGGCAGGCCGTGGGTGTCCCAGCCGGCCTTGCGCAGGACGCGGTGGCCCTTCATGGTCTGGTACTTGCACACTGAATCCTTCAGTGTCCGGGCGATGACGTGGTGGATCCCCGGTTTGCCGTTGGCCGTCGGCGGCCCTTCATAAAAAACGAAATCGTCACAGCCTTCGCGGTTGTCGATGGTCTTCTGAAGAAGATCCATGTCTTCCCAGCGGCTGGCGATTTCCATTTCGGTGTCTTTGACACTTTTTTTGGATAATTCTGAAAATTGTTTTGCCAATGTCTGTCCCTCCTGAATAATAAAAAAATCCCTCATATCTTTAAGATACGAGGGACGATAAAAGGCATTTACCGCGGTACCACCCGGTTTGGCGACGTGTCCGCTTCAAGGCGCTTGGGGACACGGGCCCACTTCATTTCAAGGTAACGGTTTTACCGGGAGGCCCTACCGTGCTGCGCGTTCGGGCGTCCAGCTCCAAGGTGATCCGCCCGGTTTCCGCTCCGATGGCTTTCCACCTGCCGCCATCTCTCTGGGAAGCGTCCGCTAACCGCGCCGTCCTTTTCAGTGCTTTTCAACTATTGAAATATTTTAACATAGATTCAAAAAAATGCAAGGGGTGGGGGGATATTTTTGTTGGATGGGGGGGCTTACCTTTGCTTCGCTTGGTAAGCTGATGGGCGTGCATTCGCTCTGGGAGTGTTTGGCCGGTCACTCTTTTTCCAAGGTAGTTGGCCGGCGGCTTACCTTTGCTTCGCTCGGTAAGCTGATGGGCGTGCATTTGCTTTTTGGGGGATGGCACTGGTGTGCTTTTTTCCGGGGTAGTTGGCCAGCGGCTTATCTTTGCTTCGCTCGGTAAGCTAACAGGCGTGCATTCGCTCCGGGGCTTCGCCCCTGCGCTCATTCACGGCTGCGCCGTATAAAGCAAAAGGCACATACCCACCGCCTCGAAAGCAAGCTTTCGATTCGATGGCCATGTGCCTTTTGCTTTGCACGCCTGTTAGCTTACGCGGAAAAAAAAAGAGAAGCGTTCCGGGCAATGAACGCTTCTACGGTGAGAGTGTGTAATGAATGTATCTTCATTACGGTATTATTCTACCACTTTAAAAACCGTTTGTGAACACATTTTTATAAATTTTTTTATTTCTTTTTTCATATCTATCAGACCACCATCCCTTTCTGCGCGGATTCTGAAATTTTCTCGCAAAATCGGCGGAGTGCTAGTGTTTTCACGATTTTTCGGCTATAATGGTCCTTATCAAAACGAATTAAGAAGGAGGTTTCCATTATGCGCATCGCCATTTGCGACGACGAGGCGCTGGACCGGATCCAGCTCAGTGATCTGATCCAGGCTTTGGCCGCCAACCATCATTTTTCCTGCACCATCGACGAATTCTCCGATGGGCCGTCCCTTCTGGACAGGGTGGCATCCCAGGATTACGATGCCATCTTCCTGGATATCTTCATGGAAGGTCTGAACGGCATCGACGTGGCCCGTTCCCTGCCCTCCCGGTTCCACGGATTCCTGGTCTTTACCACCACCAGCCCGGATTTCGCCCTGGACGCCATCGGCCTGGACGCGGTCCATTACCTGCTCAAGCCGGTGACCATGGACCATCTGGAGGAGGTCTATGCCCGCTGGAGCGAACGCTCCCGGAAGAAGCAGACCTCGGTGCTGGAAATCACGGTGGACCGCCAGCACCTGATCCTGGACCAGGAGGCCATCCATTACATCGAGGCCAACAACAAATCCTCGATCATCCACGCCAACGACGGGGTCTACAAGACCTATGAGACCATGGCCGCCCTCCGGGACCGCCTGAACGAGGGGATCTTCATCTTCCCCCAGCGCAGCTTCATCGTCAACATGGATTACATCGACCGCTTCCAGAAGACCCGGCTGATCTTAAAGGACGGGACCAAGCTCAACGTGGGGCGGGCCATCCGGGACGCCATCGCGGACAAATACACGGAGCACCTGGCCGGCATGGTCCGGGGAAACGCGTGATTCCATGGATTCCCCGCTGACCGCCTTCTTCGGTTACCTGGTCCAGATCCTGCCGGGCATGGCCCTGTTCGGCTTCCTGTTCCGCAGGCGCCTGCGGCTGTCCCCCACGGCGGCGGCCCTGGGCATCGGGGCCCTGGTCCTGGTGTCGGGGTACGCCTTCGCCACCACGGCGGTGTTGGTGGCGGCCTGGATGCCCGATGCCGACGGAAGCCAGCTCCGGTTCTGCTGCTTCGCCTTCTACATGATCATCGATTACCTGTGCCTGATTCCTTTCTCCGAGGAATCCTTGTCCAGGAAGCTGTTTTATTTCGGCATCATGAGCAACTACTCCCAAATCCTGTCCACCGCCTCCATGCTCATCGGCGCCCATCTGCCGTCGGTGAACAGCGGTTCCTACTTCACCCTGTCCAACGCGGTGGTGTCCCTGTGGCTCCTGGTGTTCACCTTCCCCTTTGTAGCCTACACCCTGAACAGCCGCTACCCGGAACTCATCGATACCATCGGTGACGCCATCTGGGGCAAGCTGGCTTTCATCAGCGTGCTGTATTTCGCCATCCTGTCCATCGCCGGGCTGTTCCTGCCCAAACAAAACGCGGACCTGTTCAGCCAGATCGCCATGGTCGGCCTCATCCTCGGCGCCGGCATCCTCTTCGTCTGCATCTTCATGGTGCTGGAAAACGCCAGGCAGGAAAAGGACCGGGAGCTGGGTGAACGCCAGGCCCGCTACCTGCTGGACATGCAGGTCCAGCGCTCCAAGAACATCCAGGAATCGGTGGACCGCCTGCGCCGCAGCCGCCACGACCTGCGCCACCACTTCACCACACTGGCCAGCCTGGCCGACGCCGGCGCCCCGGGCACCGACGCCGAAAAGCTGGCCCGGATCCGGGACTACCTGTCCCAGTACGACCAGTCCATGTCCCAGGCGGACTTCGTGCCACTGTGCCACAACATCGTCCTGGACGGCGTCCTCAACTACTACCGCATGCAGGCCCTGGAATCCGGGGTGGCCTTCACGTGCTCGGCAGACATCCCCGAGGACTGCATGCTGCCGGATCCCCTGCTGTCCACCATCATCAGCAACGGCCTGGAAAACGCCCTGGACGCGGCGAAGACGGCTCCGGAGGGCCAGGGCTGGATCCGCATGGGGGCCCGGACCCTGGACCGGCAGATGGTGATCACCATCGACAACAGCTTCGATGGCCAGGTCTCCCTGCGCCAGGGGCGCTACCTTTCCACCAAATCCGGCGGATCGGGGCTGGGCATCGAGAATGCCCGGAACGCCGCCCAGGCCTACGGCGGCCATGCCACCTTCCGTCACGAGGGCACCACCTTCCACGTGGCGGTGAACATCCCGCTGGAGGGCCCGGCCCATTAAAAAAAACCGCTGCCAAGGCGGTTTTTTTAATGGGCCTGCTGATCCTCCAGCCGTTTCCCCAGCTCCCCGGCGTACAGGGGCTTGGCGAAGTAGTACCCCTGGCCGTAGGTGCTGCCCATGGCGCAGAGGGTGTCGATCTGCTCCCGGGCGTCGATGCCCTCGGTGATGGTGCCCATGCCCAGCTCCCCGGCCATGGCGATGACGGACTGGAGGATGATCCGGCTCCGGCCCAGATTGGCGGCGTCCTCGGTCTTTAAAAAGGCCAGGTCCAGCTTGAGCACATCCATGGGCACGTCCTTGAGGACGTTGAGGGAGGAATACCCCGAGCCGAAGTCGTCCATGAAGACCTGGAAGCCCCCACGGTGGAGGGCGTCGATGATCCCCCGGATCTGCTGGGGATTCTCCATGTACACACTTTCGGTGATCTCCACCTTGAAGTATTCCGGGTCCACGGCGTACTTCCGGGACAGCGCCTCAAGCTGGCCGACCAGATCGTCCTGGGCGAAATCCAGCAGGGAGAAATTGACGGAGATGGGCACCAGGGTCCGCCCCGCCTCCTGCCATCGGGACAGGTTGGCGAAGATCGTCTCCCGGATTTTGGCGTCCAGGGCAGTGATGAAGCCGTTCTTTTCAAACTGGGGGATGAACACCGACGGCGGAATCTCCCCCAGCTCCGGGTGCTTCCACCGCACCAGGGCCTCGGCCATGGCGATGCGCCCGTCGGCCAGGCGGACGATGGGCTGGTATTTGAGGTAGAACTGGTCCTCGGCCAGAGCCTGCTCCATTTCATCGGCGATGCGCTGTTCCTCCATGAGGGCCTGGCGCAGGGACTCGTCGTACCAGGCGGTGTAATCCACGTAATTGTAGCGGACAGTCTCCATGGCCATCTGGGCCCGGTCGCACATCTGGCCCACGGGCAGCTGGGGGTCCTCCACGGTGTACAGCCCCACCCGCATCCTCAGCTTGTAATCCACCGGCTGGGTGATGTGGACGATGCCCGAATCCCGCCACCGGGCCTTCACCAGCCCCGTGGGGATGCAGAAGACGAAATGGTCGGCCTCGGCCCGGCCGCAGCAGCCGTTCTCCCCGGCCCGGCGCCTGAGGCGGCCGGCAAAATCCAGGAGCACGGCGTCGCCGGCCTTCTTGCCGAAGAGGTCGTTGATCATCTTGAAATGCTGGAGGTCGATCATCCCGATGGTGTAGTAGCCCGTATCGGGATTCTGCTCCATGAGGCGCCGGGCGTCGGTGTAAAAGCCTTCCAGGTTGGGCAGGGCTGTGAGGGGATCGATCTTATCGTCGAAGCTCTGGAAGGAAAAATAAACCATGAGGACGGAAAGGGAGGCGATGACGCCCCCCAGCAGGTACTGGGGATGGAAGACCTGGATCAGGCCCAGGCCCACGATGATGGCGGAGGCCCCCAGCACCGTGGCCTTCTGGACCCTGGAAATGAAACGGCGCCCCCTGACCAGGTGGATGATGGCGTCGATGATGTAAAACACCATGAGCACGGGGAAGACCAGCACCCTGTCTCCCCGGATGTACTGGCCGTCGGCGGTCACCTGCATGAACCAGCCGGTGAAGGGGTTGACGAAGATGACCAGGAAGATGCACGCCACCACCGGCAGATACCACAAAAAGCCCGTTCGGATGGCGTTGGCATTGGCCGCCAGGCTGCGGGCGTAATGGGCGATGATGCTGGGGATGAGAAGGCTCAAGGACCAGTACAGCACGTTGACGCCGTACAGGGCCCAGGGCGGGAAGATCTCCCGGTGCCACATCATCACCACCGTCACAATGTCCAGGACCGTGCTGACGACCACCACCCAGTAATAATAGAGAAAGATATCCCGCTGGAGGGAAGGATGCTTGGGCTGGAGGATGAAATACAGTCCCGTCACCCCCAGAAGCAGCAGGGCGAGGCCGTCATATTGGATTTGATAATCGATCATGGCCGTCTCCTCGAAAGTCGTGATGATGGAATGGCAGTCCGGCGTCTACTCCTTGCGGGTGATGCTCTGGAGGAAGGTGCGGGTCCGTTCGTTCTTGGGGTGGACGAAGATATCCTCCGGGGACCCTTCTTCCAGGATGATGCCGCCGTCCATGAACAGGATCTTGTTGGCGGCGCTGCGGGCGAAGCCCATTTCGTGGGTGACCACCACCATGGTCATGTGTTCCTCAGCCAGCTCCTGCATGACCGTGAGGACCTCCCCGGTGAGTTCCGGGTCCAGGGCCGAGGTGGGCTCGTCAAAGAGCAGGATGTCCGGGTTCATCATCAGGGCCCGGGCGATGGCCACCCGCTGCTTCTCCCCGCCGGACAGGGTGCCGGGCATGGCGTCGATCTTGTCCAGGAGGCCGACCTTGCCCAGGTATTTTTCACACCGTTCGCCGATGGTCCGGGGGTCCTCCTTGCGCACCACCTTGGGAGCCAGCTCCAGGTTCTTGCGCACGCTCAGGTTGGGGAAGAGGTTGAAGTGCTGGAACACCATGCCCATCTTGGCGATGATGGCCCGGATTTCCGCCGGACTGCCGTACTGGCCGTCCTTGAACAGGGCCTTGTCCTCCATGCACACCGTGCCGCCGTCGGCCTTTTCCAGGTCGATGAGGCAGCGCAGCAGGGTGGATTTCCCCGAGCCCGAGGAGCCGATGATGGCCACCACATCCCCCCGGTCCACCTCGAAGGAGATGTCCCGCAGCACGTGGTTGTCGCCGAAGCTCTTGTTCAGATTGCTGACTTGGATGATTTGATTCATGGGACCTCCTAAAAGTTATACTTCTGTTCCAATTTCTTGAAGATCAGGGTGATGACGAAGTTGACCACCAGGTACACCCCCGCCGCCACCAGGAAGGCGAAGGTATTGGCGTCGCGGTTGACCGCGGCCTTGGCGTAGTGGAGCACCTCCGACACGCCGATGACGGTGACCAGCGCCGTATCCTTGAGCAGGGTGATGGTTTCATTGGTTACCGAAGGCAGGCACACCCGGATCATCTGGGGAATGACCACCCGCAGCATGGTCTGGCCCTTGGTCAGGCCCAGCACCTTGGCCGCTTCGTACTGGCCCTTGTCGATGGCCAGCAGGCCTCCCCGGAAGATTTCCGCAAAATACGCCGCGTAGTTCAGCCCGAAAGCGATGCACGCCGCCGGGAAGCGGTCGAAGGTCAGGGCCGCGCCGATGCCCGGGATCAGGGGCAGGCCGAAATACACGAAGAGCAGCTGCAGCAAAAGGGGCGTCCCCCGCAGGATGTAGATGTACACCTCCGCGAAGCCCTTGACCACGCCGATCCGGCTGCGGGCCATCAAGGTGAAGGCGAAGCCCAGCGGGATGGAGGCGATGAGGGTGATGGCGAACACCGACAGGGTCACCCCCAGCCCGCCGATCATCGGGACCAGAACCGAAACAAAATAATCCATAAATCCATTCTCCTAACTTAAATACACACGCACCGACGGAAAAAAGAGCCTCCCCCACGAGGGGAGGCTTCAAGCTGTTTGATTATCTCTTTAATTGCCTTTATAAATGATATCTTCACCGAACCAGGTCTTGGAAATCTTGCCCGCTGTGCCGTCGGCGATCATTTCGTCCATGGCCTTCTGGATCTTGTTGAGCATTTCCGTGTTGCCCTTCTTCACCGCCACGCCGTATTTTTCAGGGGACAGGCTGTCGGACAGGATCTTGAAGTCCGCCTTGTTCTTGCTGATGTAATACTTGGCGACCACGGAGTCAACCACCATGGCGTCGATGCGCCCCGAATCCAGATCCTGGAAGCAGGACACGTTGTCGTCAAATTCCGTGGGCTTGGCGCCGTCGATCTGGGACGCGATGCTGTCCGCCATCAGGGCATCGTAGGCGGAGGAGCCCTTCTGGCATCCCACCTTCTTGCCCGCCAGGTCCGCCTTGGCGGCGATGGTGGAGCCGTTCTTGACCACGATGATCTGATCGTTTTCCAGATAGGGCTTGGTGAAGTCCATGTTCTTCTTCCGGTCATCGGTGATGGACAGCCCGTTCCAGATGGCATCGATCTTGTCGTTGTTCAGTTCCATTTCCTTGGTATCCCAGTTGATGACCTGGAACTTGACTTCCTGACCCATGCGCTTGCCGGCTTCCTTGGCCAGGTCCACGTCGAAACCGACGATGTTGTTGTTGTCGTCCCTGAATCCCATGGGCGGGAAGGAATCGTCCAGACCCACGACGAAGGTCTGATCATCGTTCTTGACTTCTTCGCTGGATGACGACGAGCTGCTCCCGCATCCGGCCAGAGCGATCATCGCCACACAGGCGATGAGGACCATGAGGATAATGTGTTTTTTGTTCATACGACCTCTCCTTTTCGTATTCCATGTAATGATAGGGATATTATACACTTTATTGCGTTAGAAGGCTAATCTTTTTTTAACCTTTTATTAAAATATGGTATACTATTTTGTATTAATCCAAAAAAAGGCAGGTATGACATGAATCCATTACTTGAAACAGCCAAAAAGAAATTTACGGGAGACCATTTCGCCACGGAAGCGGCGGGTGCCCATATCATCGACGTCCAGAAGGGATACGCCAAGTGCGGACTCACCCTCAAGCCCATCCACTACAACGCCAACGGCGGGGTCATGGGGGGCGTGGCCTTCACCCTGGCGGACTTCGCCTTCGCCGTGGCCACCAACACGGACAACGTACCCACGGTGTCCGTCACCAGCACCATCGCCTTCCTCAGCGCCGTCAAGGGCAAGGAGCTCATCGCCGAAACCTTTTGCGAAAAGGACGGCCGGCGCATGTGCACCTACCGCATCACCGTGGTGGATGAGCTCGACACCCCCGTGGCCGTCGCCACCATCACCGGCATGCGCATGAGGTAAATCCCCGATGGCCGCGTCCTCCCCTTCCCCCGCCGGCTCAGGTCCTTCCGGCTCCCGCCCGGGCGGCGTCAGCACCGCGCACAGGGCGAAGGCCGTGACGGCCAGATTGCGGCAGGTCATCCAGTAGTGGATGTAGGAGTGGTTGGCCATGAGGAGGTACCAGATGAAAGGCAGCACCCCGGCAGCGGCCAGGAGGACCACCCGTCCCCGGTCCGGCCGGGGGCTTTTTTTTCGGACCGCCGCCATCCACAGGGCGCCGCCGGCAGCGTATCCCGCCAGCACGGCGATGTAGATCCCATGGCCGTAGGCCTCCAGGTTCCGGACCGGTGCCATCCACCGGGAAAAGGCGGCGCTTCCCTCGTCCGCCGAGGTGCGCACGGCGATGTTGGCCGCCGCGTCAGCCAGCACCGACCGGCCGGTGACCGCCGTCCCCAGCAGCCACTTGCCGGCCCACATGCCCCCGAAGCCCAGGAGCCAGCTTCCGCCCCACAGCACCGCCTTTCGGGCCCCCGCCTTCCAGTCCTCCCCGCCGCCGAAGCGCAGGGCGGCCAGGATCATGGGAAAGCCCAGGGTCACCAGGGGGGTGGTCAGCAGATCCAGATAATTGACGGCGATGCCCGCGCAGAAAAACAGCTCCGGCAGATGGCGGTCGCTTTTCAGGGCCAGCACCGCGATGGAAGCCCCCAGGGTGACCTGGGCCACGGCGGCGTACTGCATGGAGCGGGTGAACACCACCGGCGTGGCGAAAACCACCGCCACCGCCAGGGCCCCCAGGTACCGGGCCATCTTCCTTTTGACCATGAGGGCGGCCAGCACCGCCAGCAGGACCAGCTCCGCCACCAGATAAAGTGTCCGGATGGCCGGATACCCCGCCGCCAGAAGCAGCACCTTGAGGGGCACCAGGTAGCCGTTCCAGTACCGGGCGTAGGAAACCGCCGATTCCGCTCCGGGCTGGCCGGAAAGCCAGGCGATGGCCGACTCATAGGGCCCCTTTCCGGCGTACTCCCAGCGGTTGTTCCGGGCCGCCTCCAGCCAGGCCGGGCCCCCATCCGCCCCCTCCCCCTGATAACAGGCGATGTTCAGCATCAGGGCGTCGGTGAAATTGTCCAGGGCGCTGGCCGTGAAGCCGGGAATCAGCCGTGGGTTCTTGCCCTCCTGGGCCAGCAGGGCGGCGGCCTGGGGCCCCTGCTGCGCCATGACCGGCACCGGCAGGGTGTAGACCGCGGCCAGAAGGCCGTATCCCCCCAGGACGGCGGCCAGCCAGATCAACAAAAAACGGGCGGCCCTTCCGCCCCGTTTGTTTTCACCATCCATCAGCGGCTTGCACCTCCCGTTTATCTTTTTTTACGCTATTCATTCCTGCATTTCCGATGGCCGTCATTTATCCCCGTCTTCCACCAGCTTGCGCTTGCCGGCCTCGATCAGGGCCTGGGTGCGGTTGCGCACCCCCAGCTTCTGGTAGATCCGGTTGATGTGGGTCTTGACCGTGGCCAGCTTGATGTCCAGCTCCTCGGCGATTTCCGCGTTGGTGCGCCCCGTGGCGATGAGGCGCAGGACCCCCATTTCCGCCGGGGTCAGGGTATCCATCTCCCCGCTTCCCCCCTCTTTCCTGCGGCTGGTCCTGGCAGCCCCCAGGCTGGCAAAGCTCCGGGTTTCCTCCAGTACCTTGGCGAAAAAGCCGTCGCCCTTGTGGCCGCCCTGGGCGTCCATGCGTTCCAGCACCGGCAGGAGCTGGGCTCCCTCGTCGGCCAGGACCCGGATGAAGCCGAAGGACCGGGCCATGGTCAGGGCGTCCTCCAGGGCCGCGCACGCCGCTTCCTTCTCATCCATCCCCTCCAGGGCCAGGCCCTTGAGGATGAGGGCCTCGATGACATTGTAGGTCCGGTGGTAATCCCGGGAGTAGCCCCCCACCAGCTCGATCAGGGGCAGGGCCCCCTCGGGCTGGCCGCAGGCCAGCAGCACCCGGATCTTGACCAGGTAGTAATACCGGTCGATGACCCGGAAAGCCGGTTCCTCCTCGGGCTCCCGGCTCAGAAGCCACCGCATGGCGTCATCCTTCTTGCCGTCGCACAAATACTGGATGGCCTGGAAGGCCTGGGCGTTCTTGTACATCTCCCCGTCGTCCTGTTCCTTGAGCTGTTTGACCAGCTCGGCGGTCAGGCTCCGGGCTTCGGCCTTCCGGTCCATGACCCGGTAGATCTGGATGAGGACGGCCTTCCCGGCAAAGAGGATTTCCAGGTCCCCGTCCTTGCCGCAGGCCGCCAGCCCCTGGGAGACCCAGCGCAGGGCGGCGTTCATCTGGTTCTTCTGGTAGTTGCATTCCGCCAGGCCGATTTCCGGCAGGCCAACGGCTTTTTTACCCAGGATCTTGTACAGGGGCTTTTCCAGAAGGGTCTTGAGGATCATGGGATGGCGGGTCCACCGGCAGAAATCCCGGCTCCCCGCCATGATCCGGGGCTGGCCCCCGGTGACGGTGATCTCGTAAAAATGGCCGTCCTTGCTGAAGGCCGGCTCCGGCTCGTGGGGCCAGGCCTCCTCCTCCCGGGCGCCTTTCTTTCCCTTAAAGGGCCGCAGCCTGACGCCGGCCAGGGCCAGGAGCATCTCCGGCATGTGCATGTCGTCGTACACGATGGGGATGACGATGTTGGCGTAGGCCATGATGGCGTCCATCTCCCGGCTGGGGTGGTCCTCCCGTATTTCCACCAGGCGGGCGTACCACAGGCGGGCGGCCTCCACCCGGTAATTCAGGCTGTGGATCAGGGCCATGCCGCAGCACAGCAGGGGATCGGCCACGAGGATGGCTTCCGGCGTCTTGACCATGTAGGGCTCGATGCGGTAGTACATGGGGGTGGCCGGATGGCCGGCCAGGACCCGCCGCAGCAGAGTCACCCCGTCGTCGAACAGGTTCCGGCGGTAATAGGCCTCCAGGGCCGCCATCACATCCCCCTTTTCTTCAAAGTAATGGCCTGCCCGCCTCATGGCCGCGTCGATTTCCTCCGGCGCGACCCGACGGCTTCGGAAGGCCTCGGACATTTCGTACATATAATAATGGATCCGGTAGGCCCCGTTCATCTTCCGGCGCATGAAGCTGCCCCGGCAGCACAGCTCTTCCATGGAGGCCACGGCGTCGGGCTTGCCGGTCAGGGCCTCTGCCAGGCCCTCGTCCAGATCCCGGTACAAAGACATCAGCAGGAAGTCCCGCTGAAGCAGCACCGGCCAGGATTCCAGGACCTCCTGCTCCACGGCGTTGAAGACCATGCGCTCCGCAAGGGGGTAGTCCGGCTCCGCCCGGAGCCTTCCCCCGGTGTCCCGGATTTCGTGGATGACCGCTGCCAGGGCCATGGCCCAGCCGCTGGTGTAGGCGCACAGCTCCGCCGCTTCCTCGGGCGTCGCCTCGATGCCGTCCAGGGCCAGCCGCTCCTGGGTCTCCTCGGTCGTAAAGAACAGATCCTTCTCGTCCATGATGCGGATCTGGTCCCGCAGGGCCAGGCCCATCATGGATTGAGGCAGCTCCCGGCGGCTCAGGACGACGAAGCGCACCTCCTGCGGGGCCTTGAGGAAATAGTCGGTCATGGCGGTGGCTCCGGCGTCCCCCATCCGATAAAAATCGTCGATGACGATGGTCAGAGGCGAACCTTCCTCTCTGCCAGCGATGAAATCATCCAGTTTGGCCTTGACCACCGGCCAGTTCTGGTCCTCTTCTTCCAATGTCAGCCATCGGTAGGGCCGCTCCCCGGTCTGGAGCCAGTCCTTCACCAGGCGCGTCTTGCCAAAACCCATTTTGGCAAAGAGAAAGATGATTTTTTCCGTAGACTGTGACAATTTGTCACAAAGGCGCTGCCGGTGCACGTATTTTCCTATGTCAGCCATCCGATCCTCCTCGATTGTCGTGTTTGCCCTTTGGTTCGTATTATCCGTCAAAAACAGCGAAAATGCAATGGTTGTTTTTGCTCTTAAACGCAACAAAAACAAGCGCCGGCCCCGGCTGTCGCCGCCCTGCGCTTGCCATTCAGACCTTTATGGATTTTTCCATCCTCATTTGCCCAGCTGTCCCTTTTCTTCCAATAATCGGGCGATTTCCTTTCCAATGGCCTCCACCGCCTGGTTGCCGCTGATGTTTTCCGAATTCAAGCCGCTGAACCAGCCGTCGGTCAGGGTATCCCCAATGAGTTCCTTGCCCAGTCCCTTGGCTCCGGAATAGGTTTTGGCGATGGTGATCTTCTTGCCGGCGATGCTCACCATGACCTGATATTTGCCCGTCGGATCAAAACGGATGGCCCGCATGATGCCTTCCCCCGAAAGCTGGGGTTCCCCCAGAGGGTAGGTTCCGCCCTTCATGACCGCAAACAGCTGATCGTAATCCATTTTTTCCTTTGTTTTAACCGAACTGTAGGATTTCACCATATCTTTAAACAAGCCCATACTATACCCTCCATCCACTGAATGATTGTGCATCACGATTGATGTTGGATTCATTATACGCCCATTTCCTCCGGGGCGCGTCAACCAAAAGGTTGATACACCCCCATTTTTTTAGCCTTCCGGGGCTGGGGGCGGCAAAAAACACCAATCGGGCAGGTGCGGTGGGTTCCGCTGCCTGCCCGATCATGGGAGAGGGGTGTGTATGGGTCAATCATGAAGATGATCTGGTTTTCTGATGGTTCATCAGATCTGGGTTGCGATTATCCTTCGATCTGGATCAATTTGCTTTCTTCCAATTTCTTGGCGTCCTTCTTGGGGATGGTCAGGGTCAGGATGCCGTCGCTCATCTTGGCGCCGATGTCATCCTTGTTGATTTCATCGCCCACGTAGAACTGGCGGGTGCAATTACCGACATAACGTTCCTTGCGGATATATTTGCCGTCGTCGTCCTTTTCTTCCTTGCTCTGATCCGTGACGGCGGAGACGATCAGATTGCCGTTTTCCAGCTTGACGGATACGTCTTCCTTTTTATAACCCGGCAGGTCGATGGCCACCTGATAGGCGTCGTCGCTTTCCTTGACATCGGTCTTCATCACGGATACTTCGCGCTTGGGTTCCCGCCCGAAGAAATCGCCGTCAAAAGCTGAACCTACCCAACTGTCAAAAAGGTTTTCTCCAAAAATACTCGGTAACATCATAAGTCATTCCTCCTTACCGTTTGTTCATAAACTTTGGTTTTCAGCAGGCTCTTTCTTTGCTTCCTTGTTTCCTTATCTCCTGTTGATGGCTTTATTATAGACCCTTTTGTTAGCACTGTCAAGTGTTGAGTGCTAACTCTTCAGTTTTGATTAAGATTTTGTATTTCAATTTATTGTTTTAGTCTATCAAGTTTTGTGTGTATCTCCCCCACCTTCCCCTTTCCATTCATAATTAAGGGATTTTATAGGCGCAAGGGCTAAACTGGAAGGGTTTTAAAGGCTTAATCACGAAAGGAAATCCACCATGACAATTGTTGGCAATATCTGTCTGGCCCTGATTTACGTTGTGCCGGACATGGCCGGATATTATTTCAAACCCACCGACGGCCCCATCCCGGATACGCCCCTGATCTTCACCATCCTGGAGCGCCTCTTCGAGGTGGGCATGCTGGTCACCCTGATCTTCAACTGGCAGCTCTTCGGCACCCGCACCCTGCCCACCCCGGCCATGGTGGTGCTGTCGGTGGTCATCGTCGCGTCCATGGCGCTGTACCTGGCCATCTGGGGGGTGTATTTCACCACCGGCCGCAGCCTCCACATCCTCTACGGCGACTGGCCCTTCCCCCTGCCCCTGGCCATCACCCCGGTGGTGCTGTTCATCGCCGCGGGCCTCAACGCCTGGAATCTGCTGCTCGTCGGCTTTACCGCCCTCTTCGGGCTCTTCCATATTTTAAAAAGCGTCGATATTTACAGAAACATTCACGCGGAGCCGCCCCTTCCTCTTGCAGAGGGCGCCGATTTAGAGTATAATGATGAAAAATCACTGGATGAGCACGGGCCCAAGCCTGCTTATCCCAAGGAGGAAATCATTATGAAAAAGTATGAATGTGATATTTGCGGTTATGTGTACGATCCTGCTGTGGGCGATCCGGACAACGGTGTCGCACCTGGAACGGCCTGGGAAGATGTTCCCGCTGATTGGACCTGCCCGGATTGCGGTGTAGGCAAAGACGATTTTTCACCTGTCGCATAGGGAGGACGGATGTCGGTAAAAGCAAAGGAATTCGTTCGGAACAAGGAAATATCCGGTGGGGTGACCCTGGTGATGGCGGTGGCCATCATCGGGTATGTGCTTTTTTACGAGTATTACATGCGGACGGCATCTGACCAATCCACGCGAATCCTGTTTAATTTCGTATCCATGGCCATCATGATCGTCGTCTTCGTGCTGATGGTGCGCTATGTCTCTACGACCTTCAACATCCTGCTGACCCATGCCCGCTTCGAAGTGGAGCGCCGGGTCATGTTCACAAAGAAGATTGTTGCGGACATTCCTGTCAAATCCATCATCAGCCTGTGCCTCATGAGCGATTTTACCGCCATGGACAAGGTGGACGGCAAGAAGCATCATTTCACGGTATCCCGTTCCGATCTGGAGGACCTGCGCAAGTACGCCCTTTTATATGAGGAGGACGGAAAAACCTGTCTGGCAGAGGTCCAGTTTTCAAACAAGACCTACGAGACGTTTAAAAAATTATTGGACCAACAATGATTGATTCCGGGTGGCGGCCATTGCGTCATCCGGTTTTTCATTATATCCCTGAAAATTTTGAAAATCGGAGGAAAAGATGAAGATTTTTCACACTGGCGACTGGCATATCGGCCGGACGTTGAACCAGCGCAGCCTGCTGGACGATCAGGCCACGGCCCTTACCGGCCTTTTATCCATCCTGGAGACGGAAAAGCCCGACGTGCTCATCATCGCCGGCGACCTTTACGACCGGGCGGTCCCGTCCCGGGATTCCATGGCCCTGGTGGATGACACCCTGTCCCAGATCATCCTGGAGCTGGGCATCCCCACCATCGTCATCGGTGGCAACCACGACGGCCGGGAACGGCTGGAATTCGGCAGCGGCATCCTGTCCAAGAAAGGACTGTACATGATCGGCCGCTACACCCCGGACGTGAACCCCATCATCCTGGAAGCGGAGGACGGTCCCACGGCCTTCTGGCCCGTGCCCTTCATCAAGCCCATCGAGTACCGGGATGTCATGAACCTGGACGCCACACCGGATTACGACGCCATGTACGCCGCCATCCTGGAGGATATCCTCTCCCGGCGCAACCCGGTCATCCCCAACGTGCTCATCACCCACGGCCTCATCCTCTCCGGCCTGCCCAAGGACGGGGACATCGACGAATCGGTGCGCCCCATCGAGATCGGCGGCATCTCCTACGCCCGGGCGGAGCTGTTCACGGACTTTGACTACGTGGCCCTGGGCCACCTCCACCGGCCCCAGCGGGTGGGCAGCGATACCATCCGCTACGCCGGCTCCCTGCTCAAGTACTCCTTCTCGGAAATCAACCAGAAAAAATCCGTCACCATCGTGGAGTGGGACGAAGGCCGGAAGCCTGAAATCCGCACCCTTCCACTGCCCTTCCGCCACGACCTGCGGGTCATCACCGGGGAATTTGACGAGCTCACCGGCCTGGCGGCCTACACCCAACCCAACCGGGAGGACTACCTGCGGGTGGTGCTGACCAACAAGGAGCGGGTGCCCAACCCCATGGAGGCCCTGCGCCAAGTCTACCCCAACGTCATGGAAATGGCCTACGAAAACGCCCGGACCCGTACCGGCGGCGACGCCCAGGAGGCCATCAAGAAGCATTTGTCCGACCCCATGGCCCTGTTCACGGACTTTTACACCACCATCCACGGCGAGGCGCCCGGGGACGAAAAGGCGGCCATCGCCCGCAAGCTGTTCAACGAAATCGAGGAGGAAGATCATGAGACCGCTTAAACTCACCATGGAATGTTTTGGCCCCTTTGTGGCGGAAACCGTGGACTTTACCAGCCTGGGCGATGAGCTCTTCCTGATCTCCGGCCCTACGGGCAGCGGCAAGACCACCATCTTCGACGGCATCTGCTACGCCCTCTACGGCGAAGCCAGCAGCCCCGACCGCCTGGCCGACGGCATGAAGAGCGACTTTGCCGACATCGGCAAGCCCTGCCAGGTGGACCTGACCTTCGCGGTGGGTTCCAAGACCTACCACATCCACCGCCTGCCCCACCAGATCATGATGAACCGCCTCCAGACCGGCCACAAGGAACAGAAGCACGAGGCCCAGCTCTGGCAGGTGGACGATGACGGCGGCGAGCACCTCATCGCCGGGTCCGTGCGGGAGTGCGCCCAGAAGGTCCAGGCCATCCTGGGCCTGTCCGCCAGCCAGTTCCGCCAGATCGTCATGCTCCCCCAGGGGGAATTCAGCCGGCTGCTCAAATCCACGGAAAAGGAACGGGTGGATCTGCTCAAGACCCTGTTCTCCATGTCCTATTACAAGGCCTTTGAGAAAAAGGTGGAAAGCGCCGCCCGGGACGCGGACACCGAGGCCGACCGCCTGGGCCTCGCCATCAAGCGGGAGATCCTCCACTTCGCCTACGACGACCCCTCCCCATTAAAGGACATCGTCACCGCCGGGGATACCACCCTGGAATACCTGCTGGCCCAGGTGGAGGAACACATCCAGAAGGAACAGGCCCGGGCCGCCTCCCTGGGCCGGGAGCTGAAGCACCTGAACGCCCGGCAGCAGGCCCTGGCCCGGGAGCTGGGTGCCGGCGAAGCCCTGCTCAAGCGCTTTGACCAGCGGGACGCCTTCCAAAAGGAGGTGGCCGTGCTCAGCCAGCGCAAGCAGGCCATGGCCGACCTCCAGGTCCAGGCGGAAAACGCCCGCAAGGCCCAGCTGATCCTGCCGGTGGAAGACAGCCTCCGCCGGGACCAGAAGCGGCAGGCCCAGGCCCAGGCCGCCCTGGAGGCCAGGACCCGGGATGCCCGGGAGGCCGAAGCCGAAAACGCCGACCTGGCGCCCATGCTGGCCCGGGTGGAATCCCCGGCCTTCGAGGACGCTCTGGAGGCCGCCCAGGGCAAGAAGAAGGATCTGTCCGCCACCCTGGCCAACCTGGACGACCTCACCGCCCACGAAGCCAAGGCCGCCGACCTGCGGACCCAGCTGGCCGGGATGCAGGAACGGCTGGACAAGGTGGCGGCCCTCAAGGATGCCCAGGAAGCGGACACCAGGGCCATGACCGCCCTTCAGCGCGCCCTGGCGGAAAATCAGACCGCCCTCATCGACCTCACCGAGCAGATTACCCACGCCCGGGAGAACGCCGCCACCCTCAAGCGGGTCCAGGAATACCTGGCGGTCATCGAGGACAACAACCAGGCCCTGCTCAAGCTGGAGGGGGAACGAACCGCCGTCCAGGAGGAACGGGATCAATGGGAGGCCCGCCGGGTGGACTTGGAAACCGACCAGCTGGAAAACGCCGCCGGCGCCCTGGCCGCCACCCTGGAAGAGCTCCAGCCCTGCCCGGTGTGCGGCAGCGCCCAGCACCCCCATCCCGCAAGGGCCGCCCATCCCCTGGGCACCCTGAGCGCCGCCCTGTCCAAGGCCCGGAGCAAGGCCAGCGAACTCACCGGCACCCTGACGGTGATGAACGAGCGGGCCGCCTTCTGCCAGGGGCAGATTGAAACCACTCAGGAGGACATCCGCAGCCTCATCGGCAACGCTCCGGATTTTGCCAATGCCGAGCCCACCCCGGCCACCGTCCGGCAGCTCACCCTCTTCTGGCAGCAGAAGCTGGACAGCCTCCAGGAGGAACGGGAACAGCAAAGCACCGCCATCGCCGCCCGGAAGAAGGAACAGGCCGAACGCCAGGCCGCCTGGGAAGCCAACGAGCAGCTCATCGCCCAGTCGGAAAGGCTGCGCAGCCGGCACCAGACCCTGAAGAGCGAGCTGGATACCCTCGGCGGCGCCATCAGCATCCTGAAAAAACGGCTGGTGGCCGTCACCGCCGACTACCCCCAGGCCCCACATGATCCCGGTTCCCTGCATTCGATCATTTCCCGGGAAATGGCGGCCTGCGACACCGCCATCGCCGGGATGCAGAAGGAGCGCCGGGACATCCGGGAACGGAAAGAAACCACGACCAAGCGTCTGGCCGCCGCCCGGGCTGCCGCGGAAAGCGCCGCCAAGGTGGCGTCGGAGGCGGGAAGCTCCGCCACCCACCGCCAGCGGGAATACGAGGACGCCCTTAAAAGGGCCCAGCTCACCGAAGCCTGCTACAACGCCCACAAGGCCTTCGACCTCGCCGTCCTGGCCGCCTGGGAGGAACAGCTGGTCCAGTACGACAAGGATGTGGCCATCGCCACCCGGACCCTGTCCTCCCTGGAAGCCGAACTCACCGGCAAGGACCGGCCGGACCTGACGGAGCAGCAGGAGGAGATGCAGCAATGCGTGGATGGCCTCAACGCCATCCGGGACCAATACCAGAAGCTCACCAGCCAGAACGCCACCAACACCCGGCAGGTGGAACGGCTGAGGGACCTGTCCGGCCAGATGGAACAGATCAGGGCCCGCCAGGGTCTGATGCAGGACCTCAACCACACCATCAAGGGCACCGTCCCCGGCTGCCAGAAGCTCTCCTTCGAGCGGTACATTCTCTCGGCCTACCTCCAGGACATCCTGGTCAGTGCCAACCTGTTCCTGGACGATATCTCCGACGGCCGCTACCACCTGATGCTGGCCGACGATCCGGAGCAGAAGGACAACCGGGGCCTGAACATCGAGGTCTACGACGACTTCACCGGCAAGAGCCGGGCCGCCAGCTCCCTGTCCGGCGGCGAGACCTTCATGGCCGCCCTGTCCATGGCCCTGGGCCTGTCCGACATGGTCCAGGCCCAGGCGGGGGGCATCTCCCTGGACACCCTGTTCATCGACGAGGGCTTCGCCACTCTGGACACCAACTCCCTGGACAAGGCCATGGACTGCCTGTCCCGGCTCCAGCGGGGCGGGCGCATCGTGGGGATCATCTCCCACGTGTCCGAGCTCAAGGACCGCATCGACGCCAAGATCCTGGTGGAAAAGACCGAGGCCGGCAGCTACATCCAGGTCGTCCCCCGATGACCCTTTCATCCCCCGGCATCGGCTTTGATGCCTCTGCTTTTGAATGGATAGAATTTATGGAGAATTTCCGAACATGCAAAAATCTTTATCCGCGACCTTACACAAAATAAAAGAGCGGCGGGCTTATTCCAAGTCCGCCGCTCTGATTCTGATGTCCGTCCAGATCGTCATCGGCCTGGTCTGGATGGTGGCCAACTGGGCGGTCATGGTGCCCTACGGCGACGTGCCCGAGTTCATCCGCCTGGCCCACACCTTCGTGCTGGACATGTGGCGGCCCGTCGCCTACCCGCTGTTCCTGCGGCTGTGCATGGAAATCGCCCATCCCCTGGGGGTGCCTTTTTACACCGTGGTCCACTTCCTCCAGTGCGCGGCCTGCCTGGCAGGGCTGTACTACACCCTCCAGACCTTCTGGGTCACCTTCTTCAACGACAGGCGGCCCCTTCCGGCCCTGGGCCAGGATACCTTCTTGAAGGACCCCTCCCGGCGGCTCCTCCTGTTCCTGACGGTGTTCCTGTTCACCAACCCCCTGGTCCTCCACTTTAATTTAAGCGTGATGACCGACTCCCTGTGCAACACCTTCTCCCTGGTCTTCGTGTCCGCCGTGCTCCTCATTTTAAAGGGCAGCCGCTTCGACTGGCGGCCTGTGGCCCTGGGAACGGCGGCCTTCATCCTCATGTGCCTGCTCCGGGCGGAGCGCCTCATGCTCATGGGGGTGCTCATGGTGGTGCTGGCCGGGGTGCTGGCCTTCAAGCTCCGGGGACCCCGGCGCAAGCAGGTCATCGCCGCCATGGCCATTTTGCTGGTCGTGGCCATCCCCATGGCCAATGTGATCAAGAAGGAAACCCAGACCGCCAATCTGGGCCGCCTGCCGCCGTCCATCCACACGGCCCTGTACCAGCGCATCGCCTACCCCTACTTCGCGGACAATTACGACGCCATGCCCGACTCGGTGAAGGCGGTGCTGACCAGGGAAGATGCCAAATACAGCGACGCCTGGCAGCTCAACTGCAACACCATCGCCGCCAAGGTGCTCCGGGAGGATCCGGACCATTACGGCGAAATCCTGGACGCGGTGTGGATGACCGTGCTCACCCATGACACCGGCCGGGTCTTCGCGGCGGTGTTCTCCGACTTCGCCAAGGATGTGTTCTCGCCCTTCATCTACAACATCACCACGGTGCACACGGTGACGACGACGGACATCACCTGGAACCGCCTGCGCCACGGCACCCCCCAGCTGGCCTACGTCTATGTGACGGCGGCGGAGCTGGCCTTCTGGGCGCTCACCGTGCTGCTCCTGGTCCGGATCGTCAAAAACCGCCGGCTCCTTTCGGATTACCGGCGGCTCTGGGCAGGACTCATCGTGTTTGTGCTGATCCAGTCGGCGTTTTACGCCAGCACCTCCAACTACGGCTTCCACATCCGCTACCAGCTCTTCAACTACTCGGTGCAGCTCATCGTGGGGCTGATGGTGCTGGCGGTGGGCGATGGGCCGGAGGCATCGGAAAACGGAGCGGCTTCGGCGTAAGCCGCCACAGGGCAGGGCCTCACCCAGGCCGCTGCCCTTTTTTATTTGAGGACCTGGCCCACCACCCGCAGATCATCCCCGGGATTGACGGTGATGGCCGCGACGCCGGGGTTGCGGGCGATGAGGAAGACCTGGCCGTCACCCTTGGCCAGTTCCCGGATGCAGCCCTCGCCGTTGAGGACGAAGATCCCCACATCCCCGTCGTCCAGGTAGCGGGTCTGGTGTACGAAGACCACATCCCCGTCGGCAAAGGCCGGCGCCATGGCGTCCCCCCGGACCTTCACGGCGAAATTGGTGCGGTCCGGCACGTCGGCGTAGGGAAAATCCGTCATCTCATAAGTATCGGCGTCCAGGAAACGGCCGCCCTCCGCCGCGCCGGGCAGGGTGTACAGGGGCAGGGAAAGGGTGTAAGCCGTGTCCTTTTCCGCCATCAGGACCCCCTGGTATTCGGCCAGCTCCTTCACATGGCGCCGGGCCAGCTCCCGGCCGGCGGGCTGGAGCTCCCGGTACACGTCGATGAGCTCCCGCTCATCCCGGGAAAAATGGGGGCCCATCCCCTGGCCTTCATCGAAGAATTCCCAGATCTTGCAGTCCAGGGCATCCGCCAGCGCCATCAGGGTGTTCACGGTGGGATTGGTGGTCATTCCACACAGGATCTTGGACAGGGTGTTGAGGGGTACCCCCGACAGGCTGGCCAATTCCTTATTCGTCAGTCCTCTATTTTTTTTGATCGCTTTAATATTGGAAGCAAGCATCTTCAATTCTCCTCTTCGTAAATATGATTTAGTATAACACACTTTTAATTCATTATACACCAGGGGTGTCAACAAAAATGCCCTAAAATGCCTGCCAAAAAATTTTTTTTTATTTTATTTTAATTTCCTAAGAATCCTCTCTTTATAGTATAATAATATTAATGTAATTATAGATGCAACCGGCACACATCCATGGCCGGATTACCCTGGGGAGGACCTGTATGAAGGATGGTAAAATCAAAAATAACTGGCTATTGACGGAATTGCAGCGGTACCGGCTTAATCTGATGCCCCTTTTGATCTTTGAATGCCTTTATTATTTTGTCGGTTCCCTGATCATCCTGCCGGTGACGAAATTCCTCTTCAACACCCTGCTTTCGGCCCTTAATCTGAATTTTGTGGATCAGTCCAATTTCTTCCAGGTCCTCAAAAACCCCATCGTGGTGGCGGTGAGCATCGTCATTCTGCTGTTTTTCGCCTATTATATCCTGGTGGAGTACGTGGCCATCATCACCTGCTACAATGAAAGCCGCAACGGCCGGCGGGTTTACATCTGGCCCCTGATCCGCTTTGCCACCAAGCGTTCCCTGCAGATCGCCCTGCCCCGGAACTAGCTGATGATCCTCTACGTCATCATCGTCATTCCCTTTACCAATTTCGGACTGGCCTCCAATTTCATCCAGAATCTGTCCGTTCCTGATTTCATCATGGACTACATCAACGCCAATCCCTATTACCTCGCCGGCTTTTGGGTGCTCGTGGTCTTTTTGATTCTCAAGGTGATCCAGTTCTTCTTCGTGTTCCACTTCTTCACCCTGGACAAGCCTGATTATCCCGAGGCTTCCGCCGCCAGCAAGAAGATGATCCGCCACCGCTATTGGCGCACCATCGGCATCTACATCGTCGTCGCCCTGATCCTGGCACTGATCTTCGTCGTCCTCGGTCTGCTGCTGGTCCTCATGGTGACACTGATAGAGAAGACAACCATGGTCCAGAATCTGATTGCCGGAAGCAACCTCAAATTCCGCTCCCTGCTCTTGTTGGGTGCCATGGCGGCCTTCCTTTCCATCGGCGGCACCATCGTATCCATCATCAACATGCCCCTGATCCTGGCTGGCTTGTCCGCCTGTTTTTACCACAACTGCCAGCTGGACCAGATTGCCATCTCCGACAGCCCTCTGGTGCTGCCGCCGGAAAAGCCTTTCTGGATCCGCCGCCGGCAGATTCTGGGCCTGATCATCGTCCTGGCGGCCCTGATTTCTTTCAAAACCATCAGTTTATCCGCCATTTACAACGCCGATTCCAGCGCCATCCTGTCCCAGGGGACCCTGGTCGCCGGCCACCGCGGGGATTCGACGGATACACCGGAAAATACGGCGGCGGCAAAATCAAGATGAACATCGAGCTCAAACCGGAAAAAGCCCACGATCACGGGTTCGTGGAAAAGGCCGTGGCTGTCTTCCAGAAGCACAACTTTTATAACAAGGGCTTTTACGCTTCCCTGGACTACCCCACCCTCCAGAAGGTCAAGGAACTGGATCCCAAGATCCGCACCTGCCTGAACACCTTCATCGCCCTGGGCGACCTGCAAATGCTGCCGGTGGATATTTACAGCGTGGAGGCCACCTTCGTCACACCCCAGCTGATCCAGAACGTGCACAGCAAAAACAAGGCTCTGTGGGTTTGGACGGTGAACCGCAGCGACCTCACCGACGATATGATCCAAATGGGTGTGGACGCCATCATCACCGATGATCCGGCCGCTGTCAAGACCATGGTCGCCGAACACAACAAGAATGGCCAGCAGACCATCCAGAAGACCATCATGGACACCTTCCTGTCCATCAACTGATGGTGAATCCCACCTGGCTTTTCCTTTAAAAAACCCAAACGCCCCCCCTTGAGCATTGCAATTCAAGCGGGGGCATGGTAATATTTAAGGAAAGATTTATAAAATTTGTAAAAATTTGTAAAAATGGAGTAACTTGATGAAAAAGAAATATCAGTTTTCGAAGGCCCGCAAGCGGATGGGGTGGCTTTGCTTCCTCATGGATATCCTCATCATCCTTATCAGTTTCGGGTTCATTAACTATGCATCCCTGCCTTCCGCCCTGGCCACGGCCCTGGGTTACGGCTGGTTCGGCATCATGGTGGCCGCCTTTCTGATCGCCGCCATCTCCGTATTCGTGGTCCGGGAATACGATGTGATCCGGGGCTGCCTCTTTGAAACCCTGATGCTCGTGGTGGAGGGCATCTGGCTGGGGATCACCCGTTCCTACATGCTCACCACCAGCCAGGACACCAACATCGTCCTGCTCTTCCTGGTCGGCAATGCCTGCATCATCATTCTGACCGTCCTCTTCCACATCGACATGGTGTGGTACTTACCCATCAAAAATTTCCTGATGAAGGGCACCGTTGAAGAAACGACCGCGCCTGCTGCCTCCGAACTGCCGGCGGATCACCCCCGGCGGATGACCATCCAGGAGCTGGAAGCCCTGTCTGAGGATCCGTTCATGGCCCAGCCCGCCACCGACAGCCTTTTCTCCGAAGAAATCGAAAAAGCCGCCCGGCCGGCGGCAAAACCCGCCGCTGCCCCGAGCCGGATGGAAACAGCCCCCCGCCGCGCCAGCCGGACTGCGGACAGCCGCCCATCGGCCGCCGCTCCCATCGTCGAAAACAGCCAGCCCCAGCAAAGCCCGAAAAGCACCTGGACCCAGCCGGTGACACCAACACCGGCCCCGTCCGAAGCCACCCCTGCTCCGATTTTCAATGAACCGGCACCGGCCCAGAAGAAACCCGAGCCCGCTCCGGCTTATTCCAAAGCGGATACCCAGCCCATCCTGAGTCCAAGCCAGGCTGCGGCTTTCCGCCAGGCTTCTTCCCGGAAAAAGACCGCTACCACGAAGACTCCGGCGGTATCCCAGCCGGCGGCTGATTCTTCCCGCCCGGAACATTCGGCCCGGAAACAGCGGGTGATGCCCACGGATCCCACTGCCCAGGCTGCGGCGGCTACCACGGCTTCCCGTGCCAGTGCGCCCCTCCACCGCCAGTCTTCCAGCCGCGATGGAGCCCGAAAATCATCGGCCAATTCTTCCCGCCGGAGCCGCTCTACGTCGGATATCCACTGGTATCAGCCGCCCAAGCACGACTACGATACCCATCAGATCATCCGCCAGAACGACGATGACGCCTCCCAGCCATCGGAAAGCGCCCCTCAAAAGCACCCCGCCACCCAGCGGGAATCCATCCTGATGCGGGCCAAGAAGTAGACCCTTGTATTCTGCAGAATAACAGAAAAAAAAGAAAATACTACTTGCATTTTCTTTTTTTCCTGTTATAATAGTTTAAGTAGGGTTCAGAAAGAGTCCTGCGACGCGTGCCAATAGCTCAGCTGGATAGAGCGTTCGGCTACGAACCGAAAGGTCGGGGGTTCGAATCCCTCTTGGCACGCCATAACCCGCATAAACAGGCACCTTCGGGTGCTTTATTTAGTTAGAGAGACGACCCGGCACGGAATCGGCACGCATTCCGATTCTGTGTCGTTTCTTTTTTCGTAAACCGACTCTGCATAATATTCATTCAGTTTGCTGATTTTTTTCGCCTGGACGGCCCGGCTGACATGGATATAGGTATTCATCATCATGGACATCGAGGAATCGCCGAGCAGCACCTGGATGGTCTTGGCATCCAGTTCAGCCTCAAAGCAGCGGGTCCCGAAGGTGTGCCGCAGGTCATGGGTGGTATGGATGGCGATACCCAGGCGGCCGCACAGCCGCTTGAGGGATTTGTTACAGGCCTGTTCCTCCTTGTGTTCTCCCGTCAGGGTCCCGAAGACCAGGGTTTTAGAACTCTGCATGATACCGATCCGCGCCAGCATGTGTTTCTGAGTCTCCTTGTGGCGTTCCACAATGGGAATCAATTCCGGTGGAATCGCCAGGACACGGTATCCCATCTCGCTTTTGGGCTCCCCGGTGATGGCCTGCCTCCGCTCCACCCCATCTTCCCCTTTGACCTTCCGGAATCCGAATTGCTTGTTGATGTCGATGAGCGGGGTATCATCATCCAGTGTCACATCCTCCCAGGTCAAGGCCAGCAGTTCCCCGATACGCAAACCCATCCGTAGCTGGACCAAGAACAACGCCTCATTGTCGCTATTTCGGTGGTCAGGCAGGCCGGCCGTCTTCATAAGGGCATCGGTGAAGATACGTTCGTCCTCCTGGGAAAAAGGCCTTTCCTCCCGTTTCCTGCGTTTCGCCATTTTCACTGCCGGACGGTCCTTGGGCAGTTTGACGATCGGCATGAAATCAATACGGATGTCGCCCCGGATGGCCGCGTAACGGATGCAGGGCTTGACGATGCGGTCAATCCCCTTCACGGCATCAGCGCTGTCCGTTGCCTTGAACAGCGTGGAATAAAAAACCTGCATCTGCCGGTCATCCTCAATTACTCCTTTCTACTATAATATATTTGGATGAAGAACCAGGCATCCAGCCGGGTCTTCTTCCATCCTTATGCCAAAGCTGTTAGAATGAGAAGTGCAATCGGCGTGACGTCTTCTTTCTTGGGCCAGTGCCCGCTCCAAAGTCCGTCAGCCGGCTTCTCATTCACAGCCATTCGATTTAAGCAGATTGAACTGCCATACCCGGAACGTTCGGATCATATCCCAGTAGATGGAATCGGCAATAAGGAAAAACCGGATTGCCGTTGCTACTATTAATGTCAGGAGGATGTTTTTCATGATGAACGCGGTCGGTATTGATGTTTCCAAGGGCAGGAGTATGGTCGCTGTTGCCCGTCCTGGCGAAGTGGTCGCCAGCCCTTTTATCGTTTCTCATACACAAAGCGGTATCCATGAGTTGATTGATCAGCTTAGCTCGCTGGATGGCGAAACCCGGATTGTCATGGAGCATACAGGCCGGTATTACGAACCGATGGCGCAGAGGCTTTCAGATGCTGGCTTCTTTGTTTCTGCCGTCAATCCCAAACTCATCAAGGATTATGGTCATAACTCTTTGCGCAAGGTAAAAACGGATAAGGCCGATGCGAAGAAAATCGCCCGTTATACCCTTGACAATTGGCTTGATTTGCGCCAATATACGGGTATGGATACTTTACGTAAACAACTCAAAACCATGAACACCCAGCTTGATTTCTTCACGAAGCAGAAAACGGCTGCCAAGAATAATCTGATCGCCCTTTTGGATCAGACTTATCCTGGCGTGAACGCCTTCTTCAACAGCCCGGTACGCAGTGATGGCAGTCAGAAGTGGGTTGATTTTGCCAAATCTTTCTGGCATGTGGATTGTGTCCGTACGCTGAGCACCGCTTCTTTTATGCAGCGTTACCAAAAATGGTGCCATCGGCACGGATACAATTATCAACCGGATAAGGCAAAAGCAATCTTCGATACTTCCACTGAGCTGATTGCCATGCTTCCTAAGAATGCCATGAACAAGATGCTCGTCATGCAGGGGATTGATCAATTGAATGCCGTCTCCGCCATCATCGAACAGCTCAAGGCGGAGATGAATACCCTGGCCAGTGATCTTCCGGAATATCCGGTCGTCATGGCCATGCCAGGGGTTGGTCCCTCCCTGGGTCCCCAAATCATGGCCGAAATCGGTGATATTTCACGATTTCCTCATAAAAGCGCCCTGACGGCTTTCGCCGGGGTCGATCCAGGTGCCAATCAATCCGGTAATTTTGAAGCGAAGAGTAATCACGCTTCGAAACGCGGTTCCCCGCGACTCCGCAAAGCGCTTTTCATGGTCATGGACTGTCTGATTAAAACTTCACCGCCAAATGACTCAGTCTACAGCTTTATGGATAAGAAGCGCTCTGAAGGAAAACCTTATCTTGTCTATATGACGGCAGGGGCCAATAAGTTCCTGCGCATCTATTATGGACGGGTGAAGGCATACCTTGCTTCGCTTTCGTCTGCTGAATGATTCTGTTCTTTCATACTTTTTTTCACCGGCTGGCGTGTATGCGGTGGCCTATTTGTGATGCTTTTTTTTGAATCATCCTCTCTGCTTTCTTTGACAATTATTTTCAAATTTTACTTGACTTTTTATTAGCAGACTTGTAATGTATTTGCAATGGGCCTCCAGGATGAACCGGGAGGCGGTAATATAATCAAACTTCAGCCGGACGTTGTTCGCGTCCGGTGTCCGTGGTGTTAAATACAACTCAGAGGAACCACCGCGAACAGCGCTTTCCTGTCCGCGGTGATGACGGCATGAGTTGTATTAACACCGCCGACAGCGGACCAGTAACTTAAGCCGCTTTTTCAGCCTTCATTTCCTTATAGGCTTCATAATCTTCCGTAATCTTGAAGTAACCTTCCTTGTCCTTGCGGTATTCCAGCTGCGGGATGATGATCAAAGCCGCCGCCACGATGATGACACCAGCGATGCTCAGGTACTTCATGACGATGGTCATCACAGGCCATACCACGGCCCAGTCCCACATGCCGAGGTATCCGCCGTAGGCTGCCATGCCGACCCAGCCGGCGATGAAGGCCGAACCGAAGACCTGGCAGATGCCGGAGAGGAAGGGCAGGATCAAGGCCGCCTTGACGCCGCCCTTTTCATTGGCGAAGATGCCGATGGTGGCATTATCGAAGAACACAGGCACGAATCCGCAGATGACCAGGGTCGGGCTCTTGAGGACGATCAAAGCGATGATGGCCAGAAGCTGTCCGGCAAAACCGGCCAGGAATCCCAGAGGCACCGCGTTGGCGGAACCAAATCCGAAGATAACCGCACAGTCCACACCAGGAATGGAGCCCGGCAGCAGCCGGTCGGCGATCCCCTGGAAGGATTGGGTCAATTCAGTAACGAAGGTCCGGACCCCCAACTGGAGGATGGCCAGGTAAACAGCGAAGTACAAACAAGTCTGGATCACATAGAAGACCATGCTGTCGTCGGCCTTCAGGAATTTCTGGGCCACCAGGTAATCCTTGCCCAGGATGCACAGGATGGCGCCGAAGAAGATGAGCATTAAGATAGCGGTACACACCATGTTTTCATTGAAGATGGACATGAAGCCGGGCAGCTCGATATCGTCGATCTTCTTGACGGCCTTGCCGTCCTTGCGTTTGCCGAAGAATTTATCCGCCAGCCAGTAATTCAGCGCCACGCCGAACATCTGCTGGTGGGCCAGGCAGAAGCCCGCGCCGTCCGTAACTTCCTGGCAGGGCTTGATGGTCAGGTTGGAGCCCACAGCCCAGTACAGGCCGAGGATCAGGGCCATGACCACGAGCATGGCCACGTTGTTGTGGATCAGGAAGGGGCAGGCGAACATGATGAGCCAGTAAGCGGTGGCCGACTGCTGCACCTGGACGTGGCCGGTGGTAAACAGGGCCCGCATCTTGGTCTGCTTACTGAAGCGCACCAGGATGATGTTGACGATGAAGGCGATGAGGAGGAGCACCATGGCTTCCCCGAATCCCTGACCGAAGACTTCCTTGACCCCGGCGGTCACCGCGTTCTGACCGAAATAGGGGTCGATGACCATGGCGTCCATATTGAACTTGTCCTTCAGACCGACGAGCACCGGGCGGAAGTTGGTGACCAGTCCGCTGGAGCCGACGGTCAGGATCAGGTAGCCGACGATGGCTTTGATCACCCCGGCCAGCACATCGTACCAGGGCTTCCTCAGCAGGATATACCCTACCATGACGATGAGGCCGATCATGAAGGCAGGCTGTTCCAGGATATTCTTGGCAAAATAATTCCAGATTGTCATTAACATTAGTCATTCCCTCTCTTTAAAGTGAATATTTGTCGTTGAGTTCGAGCAGATCTTCCGGCGTCTGGGCCTTTTGGAGATCCGCCAGCAAATCTTCATTGCACAGCATTTCCGACAGCCGGGACATGTTGTCCAGGTGCTTGTCGTGGTCGCAGGAGGCCAGGGTGAAGAACAGCGTGGCCGTCTTGTCCGGATCCTCCGGATCGAAGGTTACCGGTTCCTCCAGCTTCATGAAGCCGATGGCCGTCTTGTTGACCCCGGTGGCCCCTTCCTGGGAGTGGGGCATGGCCACTCCCGGGATGATGACGATGTACGGACCGTACTCTTCCACACACCGGATGATTTCTTCTTTATAATTGGCATCCACCGTGCCGTCCGCTTCCAGGGACTCGCAGCTCATGCGGATGGCATCCTTCCAGTCTACAGCTTTCTGGGCGAATTTATAGTGTTTTTGTTCCACAAAATCTTTTAACATGATTCTCCCCCGATTTTACAGGCAGGACCGGAACGGGATGTTCTGCGGTGCTTCGAAGCAGTCTTCAAATCCTCTCCGGTGATGATAGGCCTTTTTGTCCGCGTCCGCCGGGTAGGTGTATTTTCCGCCGACTTCCCAGAAGAAGGGATGGAACTTGTAATCCAGACGGTCCTTCTTCATATCGTACAGCACCTTGATTTCATTGACATCCGCCATGAAGTTGGTCCACACGTCGTAATGGATGGGGATGACCACCTTGCACTGGAGGGCTTCCGCCATGCGCAGGATATCGCAGGAAGTCATCTTGTCCGCCATGCCGATGGGGTTTTCACCGTAGGAGCCGAAGGCCACGTCCACATCGTAGTCCTTGCCGTGCTTGGCAAAGTAGATGGAGTAGTGGGAATCCCCGCTGTGGTAGATGTTGCCGCCGGGGGTTTTGAGCAGGTAGTTGACGGCCTTGTCGTCCATGTCCGTCGGGCACACGCCGGTGAGTTCTTCCCGGTCCGCCTGCTGGGAATCCGTCGTCACCAGGCAGGTCCGGTCGAAGGAATCCAGGGCGATGATTTCAATGTCCTTGATCTTGATGGAATCCCCAGGCTTGACGGTGATGCAGCGGTCTGCGGGAACGCCCCATTTCTGCCAGAGTTCCACGGATTTCTTGGGTCCGATGAAGGGTACCGGGATGGTCTTGCCGTTTTCGTCGGTGGTGGTCAGCCCGCTTTTGATGACGTGGGCCGCGTATTCCGCACTCATGTGATCCTGATGGTAATGGGTGGCCAGGACCGCGTCGACCTTCTTAATGGCGAAGGGATCGATGACGAAGGGGATGGCCCGCAGGTTTGGCTGCATGCTTCTGGCTCCGCACATGTTGGCCATCTGGTGGCCGACCTTCATCTTGCCGTCACCGTGGGTACGCTTGCCGTTGCCGCACCACAGGTCCACTGAGATGTTGCAGTCTTCCGGTGTCTTGATCCAGAGGCCGGTGCATCCCAGCCACCACATGGCCACGTTGCCCGGTGCCACCTTTTCTTCTTCAATTTCTTCGTTCAGCCATGTTCCCCATTCCGGGAATGTGCTCATGATCCAACCTTCCCGTGTCATATCATCAATCTTACTCATCGTATTTATCCTCCATTGGTTTTTTATTTGTTTGCGCCGGCTGTTGTTTTCCATGACCTAATCTTAGCACCTTCCGCCCGGCAATGGAAGTCCAAGTCATTTCAATTGCATTGTGCAAAATCTGCGCCATTGTGCAAACTTCCGTCAGCTACCGTGCAAAAGCTGGGCAGTCTGCCCCTTTTTCTCTTTCTCCTCCAAAAAATGAAAAAAGGACGGCACACGGGGGGTTAGCTTCCTGTCACTGTCCGGCTTGTAAAAACATTCCAGTCTCCGCTCCGCGGACAGCTTCGCTGTTCGCGTCAAGTCGACCTTGAATGTTATTTATAAGCCGGACAGTTGCACGTCACTTTTTCCAGTGCAACCATCCTATGGTTTATTCCTGATGATCTTGGATATATTTGTCCAAAAATTTGACGACCGCCGCCGCGTCGGGCAGGGCCCAGATCTTCGATGCCATGTCCTTTTCCTCGTCGGCGAACACCGTCATGATGTCCTTGAGGATGCCCAGATGCTGTTCCTGGTCCTTCATGGACAGGGTGATGATGATCTTGGCTTCGTAAAATTCTGAAAACCGCACGGGCTTCTTGAAAACCGTCATGGCCACATCCAGCTGATTGGCGCCGTCCTCGGGCTTGGCGTGGGCCAGCAGCAGCCCCTTGGCCACAAACATATAGGGGCCGTAAAAACGGAGCTGGGAGATGATGTTGTCCACGTATTTCCGATCGATGCTGCCGCATTCGATCAGGGTCTTTCCCGCAAAGCGGACCGCCTCCGTCCATCTGAACGCATCCTGGGTCAGGGTGACCCGGTCCATCTTCAGATAGTCCACCAGCCCCGCTGTCTTGGGGGCGTCCCCGCTGAAGGGATCGGAGCTGCCGCCCTTGCTTTGGGTCAGCTCCTGCTTGAAGGCCTGGAACTGTTCGGGATCCATGTACTTCGCCGCCACGTCCAGCACCTGGTTCCCCTCACTCCGGTGGGTCCACCGGGTGATGAGGTGGTTACCTAAAATCATCTTCCGGTCGTAATCCGTCAAGATGGGATGGACCACCAGGACCGGCACGATGCTCTGGATCTGGACCGTGGAGATCACCAGGTCACAGATATTCTGGATGTTGATCACATCCACCGCCGCCACCACATCCACGATGCGGGCGTCCGGCAAAATCCGGTGGATCTCCCGTCTGAGCATGTTCCCCGTGGCCACGCCGTTGACGCAGACGATGAGGATGCGCAGCTGCTCGTCCTGGTGCCGGGCGATCTTCAGGTGGGCCCCGAAATGCAGGGCCAGGTAGGCCACCTCACTGTCCGGAATGGGCAGCCCCACAAGCTGGGCCAGATACCGGCTGACCACCTTGGTGATGTCGAACAGGTTGGGGTACTCCCGCATCACGTCGTCGGACATGGGGTTACCGATCTGGATGCCGTACTGATAGCGGTACAGGGAGGTGCTGATGTGGATGAACAGGGCCCGTTCCAGCTCTTCCCGGTCTTCAAAGACCACGCAGGCCACCTTCTCAAATTCCGCCACCAGGGCCTTGGTGATCTCGTACACCTCCATGTTTTCCGGATCCTCGATGATGGGGTTTTCCGCCACCGCCACCCGGGAGCCCAGCAGATGGAGGCACAGGTAAATCTGTTCCTGCTCATCCAGCTCCCCGAAGTGCTTTTTGACCAGGGCGTACTCCCGGGTCCTTTCCACGCCGCCCTTTTTCAGGTTGCCGAATACCGGCTTTTCGCCGTCGGCTTCCATGAGGGGCATGAGGGCCGCCAGGGAGAGGAGGATCCCGTCCACGTATTCCGTCCCCAGTTCCTTTTCAATCTCCTTGAGCCGGCCCAGGTAGGTCTTGATCTCATCCCGGCTGACAAAGGGCAGGACGCCGCTGTTGAACAAGGGCATCAGGGAATTGAAGTACAGGAAGTACAGGGCTCGCACCTGGATCAAATCCCCTTCGATGCGGTAGCCCCGTTTGTTTTCGTAGGTCAAGGCCAGGTTGTATTCCTTCAGCTGGTTGACAGCGATGTGCAGGTCGTTGAAGATGGTGTTCCGGCTGACCTGGCAGCAGTCAGCCAATTGCTCGATATAAACCGGTCCGTTGTAGTGGATGATGTAGCAAATGATGATCTTGACCCTTTCCGAGGGGGAGAAGATGTAGTCCTCTTCCCCTTCCTCACCCTGCATCTGGCAGAGGATCTGTTCCTTCATCGCCACGGGAATCCGGATGCCCTTGCCCCGCACCACGCCGAATTCTTCCAGGCCGTGACCCAGAAGCCATTCATTGATCCGGCTCAAGTCATAGTATACGCTGCGCTTTGACACGCCGACTTCATCGGCAATCCGGCTAATCTTTGTGTAATCATCAGACGCCAATAATAAGCGCATAATCTTCTGACATCGGGCATTCATCGTTCCGCTGGCCATCTCCAACCTCCTGCTTTCGCTAATCTCTGTACATAATTATAAACCTTAATCCTTGGATGACGCCAGTCCAGATAATTGCACGTTAAAAAAACATTTATGCAAAAGCAAAGCCGCCCGGAATGCCTTTGCACATTCCGGACGGCCCATGGTCCATCCCAGTGGTTTACAGGATATATTTTGCCAGCGCCCGGGCCACGCCCAGGTCGTCGTTGTCCGATGTCACCCAGTCCGCCGCCGCCTTGACGTGACGGTTGCCGTTGCCCATGGCCACCGCCAGGCCGGCGTAGTTGAGCATGTCCAGGTCGTTGTCGCTGTCTCCCACGGCCATCACCTGGGAAGAGGGGATATCCAAAGCTTCGCACAGATGGCAGAGGCCGTCCCCCTTGTTGGCGGTGGGGCTGTTGATCTCCAGATTGTTCTCCGAGGACAACACGATCTTCAGATCCGTTTCCCGTTCAAGCTGTTTCTTCAGCCGTTTCTTTTCCTGGGGATGGCGGAAGAAGATGTTGAATTTCTGTACCCGCCGGCCAATCATGTAATCCAAAAAACAATCGTGGGTCGGCAGGGGCTGACGGGTCGCCCTGAAAAAGGCGTGGAACCGATCGGGCACGTTGTAATGACCCAACATCATCAGGCACCGGCTCTCCACCCGGATGCCCTCTTCCATGTAGACCTCCGTCATCAGGTCGTACTGTTCCAGGATATCCAGGACCCTGGCCACATCCTCCGGTCCGATGGGGTTTTCGTACAGGGTTTCCTGGGTGCCCAGATGGACCACCCGGGCCCCGTTGGCCGTGATGATTTCATCCACCCCGTCGATGGAGGTCACCGGCTCCGGCACCTCGCACACGTGGCGGCCGGAGCAGGGCACCACCCGGATGCCCATCTTCACGGCTGCGCGGATGGCCCTGAGGGTCGCTTCATCCGCCTTGCTGGAACCGTTGAGCACCGTTCCATCCATATCCAATGCGATCAGCTTGATTCTCTGTTTATCTTCGGGTTCCGCCAATTTCTTCACCTATCACGTATTTTTCAAGGGCCTTCGCCACGCCGAAATCGTCATTGGTCGCCGTGACCACGTCCGCCGCTTCCTTGACCGCGTCACTGGCGTTGCCCATGGCCACTGAGAGGCCGGCATAGGCCAGCATGGCCATGTCGTTGTTGCTGTCCCCCACGGCCATCACCGACTCATGGGTCAGGCCAAGGGTGTGGGCCAGGTGTTTTAGCCCATCCCCCTTATCCGCCGTCGCCGCGTTGATTTCCATGTTGGTTTCCATGGAGGTGGTGATATTGACATCGCAGCCTTCGTTGATATCCCGGTAAAGCGCTTCCTTCACTTCCGGGCTGGGACAGAACAGGTTGATCTTTTCCACATCACCGTTTTCCAGCATGTCCATGAATATTTCATGGGAACCCACCGGCAGGCAGGCCTCCCGGAACAAGCTGAAGTACACTTCCGGCACGCCGAAATCACCCAAATTGTCCAGGACCTGCTTTTCCGCGTAGGTCTTCCCGGAAAGGTACAGCTCCACCATGACATCGGCGGGGTCGATGATCCCGCGGATTTTCTTCCGCATATCCGCCGGAATGGGGTTTTCATACAGAACCCGGTTGTAGTCCGACAAATCCATGACCCTGGCCCCATTGGACGTGATGACGTAATTCAGTCCGTTCAGCGCCAGGATTTCCTTGGGCAGCTGGGAAAAAACCCGGCCGCTGCAGGGCACCACGTAGGCCCCCGCTTCCATGGCCTTTTCAATGGTGCTCCGCGTCTTCGCCGCCAGACGAACCTTGCTGTTCAATGTCGTCCCATCCATATCCAAAGCGACAAGCTTGATCTTCATTGCTTCCTCCTTGTTAAATGGTAATCCCTCATTGTAATTTTCAATCAATGTAATTTATTTTCATTATAACAGGATTTGCAAGAATTTTCAATCAAAACATTGGGAACATCTTGATTCTTTACTTCATTTCAGAATGACAGGACCGGTGCCCGGCCATCCACGATCTGTCTCATGGCGGGTTCCGCCTGGGTATCGGTGATCAAACCGTTGACCTGGTGCCATTTGCAATAGACGAACCGGCTGGCGCTCTTGCCCTTGCTGCCGTCTGCCACCACGTAGGTCTTTTTGGCCGCGGAGATGGCGCCCTTTTTAAAGGCCGCTTCCTCATAGGATAGGGTGGTCGGCCCTTCCATCCCCTTGAAGCCGTCCGAGCCCAGGAAGGCGAAGTCCGCGTGGATGGATGCCAGGGCGTCCTGGGACCAATTTCCCACCGCGGCCTTGCTGCTGGTGCGGATCCGCCCTCCCAGCATGAAGATCTCGTTGTCCGATTCCGCCAGGAGCCCCGCCGTGATCACCGAATTGGTAAAAACCGTAAATCCCTTGGCCAGCACCAGCTGCTTGGCGATGGCGTAGGTGGTGCTCCCCGTGTCCAGGATGATGGCACTGCCCGCCGGCACCAGGGACAGGGCCACCGTCGCGATGGCCGCCTTTTCGTCCGAGTGCAGCCATTCCTTTTCGTCCAGGGTCCGTTCCAGCACGTCGACCTTGGCGATGGCCCCGCCGTGGTTTTTTTCCGCGATGCCTTCCTCTTCCAGATAAATGATATCCTTCCTTATGGTTTCTGTGGATACGTCAAAAAGCTGGGCCAGTTCCCCCACCTTGACGCTTCCTTCCTTTAATAGCATTTGAGCGATCCGGTTGCGCCGGTCTGCTGTCAGTGACTTTTTCATGGGTTTCCTCCTCGCCTGTTGTCCTGTTCCCATTGTACCAATAAACCCATAAATAATCAAAATCAATCACCATCAAATTATTTTGAAGGTTTTTGAGTTTTTTTGGTATTTTATGCTTGACAACAACTAATCGCAATGCTATAATTTGGATATCAAGTGAAGAGAACAAATAAAAAGTTGGAAACATTGCGAATATGGTTTTTATAGAAAGGCGGAAACAAAATGAAAGCAAAAGCGGTACGGATGTATGGAAAAGATGATTTACGGTTGGAAGAATTTGAATTGCCCCAGATCAAGGACGACGAAGTCCTGGTCAAGGTCATGAGTGACAGCATCTGCATGTCAACCTACAAATTGGTCAAACAGGGCAAGGCCCACAAGCGCTGCCCCCAGAATGTGGACACCAACCCGGTCATCATCGGCCACGAATTCACCGGCGTCATCGTGGAAGTCGGGGACAAATGGAAGGACCAGTTCAAGCCCGGCCAGAAATTCGCCCAGCAGCCGGCCCTGAATTACAAGGGCAAGCTGGACTCCCCCGGCTATTCCTACGAATGGTGCGGCGGCGCGACGACCTACTGCATCATGCCCCACGAAGTCATGGAGCTGGGCTGCCTGATGCCCTACGAAGGCAAGAGCTTCTACAAGGCTTCCCTGGGCGAACCCATGAGCTGCTGCATCGGCGGCTTCCACTCCAACTACCACACCAATAAACGGGATCACAGCCACGCCCTGGGCACCAAGGTGGACGGCAACATCCTGATCCTCGGCGGCTGCGGCCCCATGGGTCTGGGCTGCGTGGAATACGGCCTCCACTTCGAAAACAAGCCCAAGCGCATCGTGGTGACAGACATCAACGACGACCGGGTGGCCCGGGCCAAGGAGCTGATCAAGCCCGTGGACGGTATCGACCTCCAGTTCGTCAACACGGCGGGCATGGCGGATCCCATCGAAGAGCTGATGGCCATTTCCGAAGGCCACGGCTACGACGACGTCTTCGTCATGGCCCCCATCAAGCAGGTGGCGGAAATGGGCGACAAGCTCCTGGCCTTCGACGGCTGCATGAACTTCTTCGCCGGCCCCACCAACAGCGCCTTCACCGCGGACATCAACCTGTACAACGCCCACTACACCTCCACCCACATCATGGGCACCACCGGCGGCGACAACAATGACCTCATCGAAGCCAACGAGCTGTCCGCCAAGGGCATCATCGATCCCTCGGTCATGGTCACCCACGTGGGCGGCATCGACGCCATCGCGGAAGCCACCCAGGACCTGCCCTCCATCCCCGGCGGCAAGAAGCTGACCTACACCCAGTTCGACATGCCCCTGACCGCCATCGATGACTTTGAAGAAAAGGGCAAGACCGATCCCCTGTTCGCCAAGCTGGCGGCATGCTGCAAGGCCCACAACGGCCTGTGGAATGACGAAGCCGAAGCCATCCTCTTCGATCACTTCGGTATCGAATTCTAAGACCATCCCATCGCTCCCCCGCCATCCGCGGGACTCACAGGCCATTGTGGCCCCGCGGATCGCATTTTAAAAATAATATAAAAAATGAGAGGAATCTTCCTATGAAAGAGAAAGTTCAAGTTTTCGGACGCTTTTTAAGCAGCATGGTCATGCCGAATATCGGCGCCTTCATCGCCTGGGGCCTCATCGCCGCCCTATTCATCGATACCGGCTGGATTCCCAATGCCTACCTGTCCAAGCTGGTGGATCCCATGAGCCATTACATGCTCCCCCTGCTCATCGCCTACACCGGCGGCAAGCTGGTGGGCGGCGTCCGAGGCGGCGTCACCGGCGCCATCGCCACCATGGGCGTCATCGTGGCCACAGAGGTCCCCATGTTCCTGGGTGCCATGATCATGGGCCCCTTCTCCGGCTGGATCATCAAAAACTTTGACAAAGCCATCAAAGGCAAGGTCAAGGCCGGATTTGAAATGCTGGTGGACAACTTCTCTGTGGGTATCATCGGCGGCGCCCTGGCCATCTTCTGTGTCTTCGTCTTCGCCCCGGCCATGACAGCGGCCACCGGTGCCATGGCGGCCGGCGTCCAGTTCTTCGTGGATCACCACATCCTGTTCCTGGCCAGCGTCTTCATTGAACCCGCCAAGGTCCTGTTCTTAAACAACGCCATCAACCACGGCATCCTGACGCCCCTCGGATTGGAACAGGTGGCCCAGCAGGGCAAATCCGTGTTCTTCCTGATGGAAGCCAACCCCGGTCCCGGCCTGGGCATCCTCCTGGCCTACTGTGTGGCCGGTAAGGGCACGGCCAAGGAAACAGCCCCCGGCGCCATCATCATCCACTTCTTCGGCGGCATCCACGAAATCTTCTTCCCCTACGTTTTAATGAACCCGATCCTGCTCCTGGCCACCATCTGCGGCGGCATGACGGGTATCGCGACCCTGACCCTGTTCGGTGCCGGCCTGGTGGGCCCTGCCTCCCCCGGTTCCATCATCGCCATCCTGGCCATGGTTCCCAAGAGCGGCGGCTACCTGGGCGTGCTGGCCGGCGTGGCCGCAGCCACAGCCGTTTCCTTCCTGATCGCCGTACCCCTGCTCAAGATCTTTGGCAAGGATGAAGATCTGGAAGACGCCATCGCCAAAAAAGATGCCATGAAGGCCGAATCCAAGGGCGCTGCCGTACCGGTGGCCACCATTGAAAACCCCTCAGACATCCGCAAGATCGTGTTTGCCTGCGACGCCGGCATGGGTTCTTCCGCCATGGGCGCCACCGTCCTCCAGAAGAAGCTGACCAAGGCCGGACGGGGCGATATCAAGGTCGATCACGCCTCAGTGTCCGACATCCCTTCCGACGCCCAGATTGTCGTCACCCATCAGGACCTGCGGGAACGGGCTGCCCACAGCGCCCCCCAGGCCGAGCTGGTGCTGATCACCAACTTCATGAACGCCCCCCAGTACGACGAGCTGGCTGTCCGCCTGTCCGACACCGCCCCCAAGTCCGTGACCGACAGCCAAGCCCCCGCCGGCAGCCAGGCTTCATCGGCCAAAAATGAAGGCATCCTGCCCCTGAAGAACATCCAGGTCAACTGCGAACCCATGGCCAAGGATGACGCCATCCGCAAGGCCGGCCAGATCCTGGTGGACAGCGGCTGTGTGGACCCGGCTTACATCCCCGCCATGCTGGAACGGGAAAAGACCTTCGCCACCAACATCGGCAACGGCATCGCCATCCCCCACGGTGTGGAAGAAGCCAAGGCCAACGTCAAGCGCAGCGGTATCTCGGTCCAGGTCTTCCCCGAAGGCACTCTTTGGGATGACGGCCGGAAGGTCCGCCTGGTCATCGGCATCGCCGGTGTAGGCGACGACCACCTGGACATCCTGGCCAACATCGCCACCAAGCTGGCCACGGAAGAAGCCGTGGACGCCCTGATGACCATGAGTCCCGAAGGCATCCAGCATTTCTTTACCACATCGGATTGATGATTTGACATTCGCTTTCCATGAAAAATCCCGCCTTGCAGAGCCAATGGGTCTGCAAGGCGGGATTTGATTTTGAAAAAACGTATGGCAGGACTACTTATTCGGATTGAACCGCAACAGTCCAACGGCCGTATCCTGACCCGGACTGGTCTTCCAGCCTTTAAAAGCATGATAACGGCACTGATATCGCCCGATTGAGGCATTTTGTACGTACTGACCTGTTCTTAAGTCGTAATAATCGGCGTAATAGGTATCAATTTGCGTAAAAGAAAATCCTTTCTTGGGATTCTGGTGTGTCCGGCTGTAGTTACCCATATACATGAAGGAGCTGTTGAAATTGAAACCCATGGCCCGCCATTCATCATACAGATTGGAATAACCCGCATTGCTCCTGCGGCGTTCCATTTCCTGCAGCGGCCAGCGGTTATTGGCCCGTAAATCGCTGGTATCGCAATTAAATGAAGCACTATCCACAGTATCTGCATATTTATAATCTCCGGCACTTTCCTGATAATCATAAACCGAAAAATCACTGAAGGTATTGCTGCCATAGGCTTTCTTCGTGACATAATTGTACACTTTACCGTCGCTGCGGGCATTGACCTGGTAATCTGCCGAGCCAACCATGGCGTTGATCTTCTCAATCTGGTCTTGCAGTTTCAGCGTGTCATTGTAATAGACATCGTGCTGCGTTTCAGTACTCGTGGATTTCATATAAATCATGCAAATCAGATACGCATCGTTGTATTTGGAAATTGCCGCCGCACGGAATGCCTGCTTATCTGCAAAGCTTTCCGGCTCCCAATTATACCGCAGGCTGCACAAGGTATTGAAATCCTCAAAAATCGGCTGGTCATAGCCTCCTTCGCCCAGCAGCATATTACCGAGCTCTTCCGTTTGATTCAAAACAACGTTGAACCCACTTTGACCAGTGCTGATCCCACGCCCATTGACGATATTGACGATACGCTTTGCATAAGCGTCGTAGGCTTCTTTATCCTTGTCCAAATCCAATGTCGCCAGCTTGACAATCAAACTGCCCGGGTTAGACACATCAGATCCAGGATTGTCCACATTATATACATTATCCACTGATCCGACGACAGTATCCAGATCATTGAAATTTTTCCGATATTTATCCAAATGATCTGTAGCAGTATTTTTCGCCACATTGTTTTCAAAGTTAATAATCAAGTTATTGACGCTCGTCTGAAGGTCGTTGTTCTGAGCGTGAAGCACCGCCAGCTCATCAAGAATTTCTTTGTTGGGATCGTCGGCATTAATTCCTAAAATCGCAGTGATGCCCTTCAGATAATCGCCTTTTTTGACTGCGCCGATGGCGGTTCCAATGCCACTTCCTACTTTTTTACCGTATTCGTACAATTCCTTTTTTGACGGATTTTTCGAAAGCCCACCCTGGGTTTCCAGTCCGTTTGCTTCTGCTGATTCTTCAACAAAGGCCGACGGCACCATGCTGTAGATGGTCTGGCTATAAGGCTTCCCATAGGCATCCTTCAGATTTTTAATGCAGACATTGACCCCATAGGGCATTATCATCAACTCATTGGAGTAATCTCCAAAGTTATCACCTGCAGTCGGTGCATCGATGGTTTCAGACATTCTGAAGGTAAATTCAGACTTGCCGGCATAAGACGACCCCTGATACTCATAAGAATAAATTCCCAAAGTGTCGTTCATAATGGCTATATCCCCATCTGACAGACTCACCGGCGCGCCAGAGGTATAGATTTTCGCAGTATAAAAACCAGATAAAGTTGCCGTATCCGGGTTATCCGTATTTCGTGTGATGCTGGATTTTTCCACATCCGGCGTCACGCTGACGACCACTTCTGCGTTGTCCATCAAATAAAAGGGTGCATTCAGGGTATCGCAGTTGGTGGCGTGTCCGTCGATCACCATGGTACCGCCGTCCAGTGTGCTAAACCATTGGGAGCTGTCCATACCGTCAATGGCCGCTGTTAGAATGGCATCATGGGCATTTTGAACCTGGATGGTTTGCGGCCTGAATCCAGAAATCACCGCACCGTCATAATCCTGAAAACTAAAATCCGACGCTTTGACATCTGAAGTGAATTCTGCCCGGTCAACAGTGAAATACAAAGACATAACCCCATTTTCAACTTTACATTGACTGATTGTAAAGCTTGGTTCCGGGTTCTGGGTTTGCACCGTGCATGTCACAGGGTCATGCAGGGTCGCCAGGGATTGTCCGTCAAAGAGAATCTGCCCCGGCGCATCCGAATTGGTTTTCCCCGTTAAGGTCAGCGTCATGTTTGAATCGTCAATTTTTTTAATGTCAGAAACGGTCATCCCGCTAAAGCCTTGACTTAATGTTACTTGCCCCGCGCCGTCTTTTTCAAATCCCTTTACAAAGGTATCGCCTTCGGCATGCACCGTCACGGCAACTTTATCCGCACCGGCGGCAACACTGTCCGACGACGTGATGGTAGCTACTGCGATATCCGCAGCTTCAGACGTACCGACCTTCACTGTTGCTGCCACGGTTTCTTCGTTGCCGTTGACTTTGATTTTACCCAGAACATTATAAGATGCATTCGTCGTCGTGTTCGAATCCGCCGATGCTTCTTCGGCATTCACCCGGGCGAGATTCGCCAGAGGCAGACTCCCCATTGTCAAAGCCAGGCACAGGATCAGACATAAAGAACGCTGGTTCCTCCGACCACGGTATACAAAGATGACCACACCGGCCAGAATAATAAGCAGCAGGGCAATGGCCAAAAGGCTCCCGCCGTCAACTCCTGTAGCAACCCCGGATCCCCCGGCGGCTGCCCCATCAGCTTTTGCTGTAATGGTGGATTCTACAGTTTCACCCGGTTGAATCAAATCGTAATGCTTGGCTGTTGTATTGTTTACTGCCTTGAGCCCATCCGGAAGCGATGCATCCAGCGTGACATCCTTTAGATTGGAACTTGTATTATTTTGCAGGGTGACCTTCACATCGACCGTCTCCCCAGCACGCACGTTGTCCTTACTAAAGGTTACCGTGGTAACCGGTGTGCCGTCTCCATCCTTTGCTGTTTTCTCTGCCGCCGCTACCCCCATAGTGGTGAGAAGAAGCAGGCACAATAGAATCATCAAAATCTGCCAAAAAGTTTTTACTTTCACATGTTTCATCATATACCCCTTTCCAAATACAGAATGACCGCATTCGATTCCTCTTTTTTTAAATCCTAATTCCTCTAAATTTTTCCTCCTTTGCATTTTTTTCGTATTAGCATCCGTGTGCTGGCTGAAATGTAAACATCATCACGAACATTTAATATTACTATATCATCCTTATTCCAATTTCGTCAAAGTATTTCGCAATCGGGAATATATGGGCGCAAACCGAATCCTGCCTGTACAAGCTTTTCTTTCTCCGCGGACTTCCACCATCATGTCACCGCTCCTGCCGGACTCAATCCACCATTCGTAAAAAATTTTGCACCGTTCGTTCTTTACTCTTGCATTCCATTTCACAACCCTTTACAATAAAATGCAGGTGCCCACCCATTACCGGTCAGTGGCATAAATTCACCATTTCAAGGAGAACCTGATGAAAAAATTATTGTCTGCATTACTGCTTTGTCTTCCCAGGAACTTGGCAATGACAGCGGCCTGACCGATTCCGCCCTGACGACGCCAAGTGCCAGCCCTCTCCAGGTCCAGGAAGGACAGACGGAGTACAAGGTCGGCGACACAAAAGAAATTCATTCGTCAGCATACATCGACGGCTCTGTCTTCACCGCCGAATGTGTGGCCGTGACGGATCACTGCACTCTTTGGTTCGACGCGACGCCGGGGGCCAAGTCCCACTACACCAAAGACGAAATCGCGGCCATCGCGCCGGTCCTTGAATCCCATGCTGTAACCACGATCAATACCTTTGGGGACACCAAGCGCCTCGACATGGACCAGGACGGCCGGATTGCCTTCATCTTTTATCCCTTTAAAGACAGTTACCGGACGACCGGCGGCTTTTCCACCCCCGCTAACCTCTACAAATACGATCCCGTTTCCAATTTAGATGGCAACGAAATGGATATGCTCAACGTCAACGCCTACGGCTTGTCCCCGGGGGACGGCAAGACCCCTTTCAAAACGGATGAGCCTTTAAGCATCTGCAGCCACGAATGGCAGCATCTGATCAACCAGTCCCAGACCCTGGGCAGCCAATACGGGATAACGGGCGTGGATGCCCAGTACGATACCCGCGATTATTTCTGGCTGGACGAAACCTTCGCCCAGAGCTCCATGGTGGTCAATGGTCTGGGGAATATCGCCAACCCCCTGAAGATTCCCAACTTCAACCGGTACCTGGCAGGCAACAACCACAGTCTGACGGTACCCTTTGCCTTCAAGGGGCTCTTCATTCCCCAAACCGGCGATCTGAGCAAGGGCATTTACATCAACTGGCTCCTGTTCGGACGGTATCTTTCCATCCAAACCCAGGGTTACGCCGGCGGCAGCGCCATGACCGTATCCAAGCCCACCGCCACCACCGGCACGGTGTACGACGGCACTCCCACCACCACAGCTGCGGCTCCGTCAGCCACGGGCCTTTCGGCCGCAAGCACCTCTGTCACAAGCACCTCCACCAATGCCCGCACCGGCATCGGCGCCGGCCGGCAGCAGGCCAACCTGATGGCAGCGGCCGCGTTGATCCTGGCCGCCCTGGGCATCACCGCAGCGGTGATGGCCCATCAGAAGGGCCGCCGTTAACGGCATTGCCATCAGACGAACAGCCAAATTAAACACGCATTAACTCCGGCAGCCGCTACGGCTGCCGGCCACCCCTCCATAAAAAATCCGGACATTGAAATACCCTCCAGTAGGTTTTAGATTTCAATGTCCTACTGGAGGGTGGCTTATCATCCCGTCTGCAAGGGGATGTTCCCGTAACGGTTATTTTTTTATTCACATTGGAGCAAAGATTGGATCAGTTCCTCCGCGTCAATGGGTTTGCTCAAGATATCGTAAAAATCGGCGCTGTGATCCTCAACTGACAGCATCTTATCCGCTGAAACCAGGATGATCGGCAGGTCGGGCATCTCTCCGTGGAGCACGGCCGACAGCTCCATCCCGGTCATTCCCGGCATCTCCTGGTCGGTCAATACCGCGTAGTACGTATTGGCCCGTCCCTTTTCCAGGCCCTCCAGGCCGTTTTTCACCCACTCGGTTTCAATCCCTTGTTCCTTTAAAATGTGCATCAGTATTTCTGCGCTTATTTCCGAGTCTTCACACAGAAGCACTTTTTTACCCGCAAGGGCTTTCCTGTCGAAATCTGACGAATCGCCGGCCGGCTTTTCTACGGAAGGCCTGTCGAAATCAATGTGGACGATGAAGGTGGTGCCTTTGTTGATCTCGCTCAGACATTCGATGGTGCCGCCCATCAGATCCAACAGGTTCTTGGCGATCATCAGGCCGAGGCCACTGCCGCTTTCGTGGTTATTCTGCCTGCCCGAGGACTCCCGCTGGAAGGCCTCGTACATGTGCTTCTGGAAAGCCCGGGACATGCCGATGCCATTATCCGAGATGGTGCTCGATAATACAATTTTTTCTCCGGCCAGTGAGCAGTCCACCTCCCATTTGACCGAGCCCCCTTCCGGCGTGTACTTCACGGCGTTTGTCAGCAGATTCAAAAGGATCTGCTTCAGCCGGTTCCCGTCGCCGGAAAGGTAGTCCACATTTTGCTGCACCCTGTGGTTGCAGGTGAAGCGGATGCGCTTCTCGTCTGATTTGATGCGGATGATGTCTTCGATATCGGAAAGCAGTTCCCTGATATCCACAGCCTCAGGCTCCAGCTGCAAATGGTTGCTTTCCAGCTTTTCCACATCCAGCAGGTCGTCCACCATCGACAGGGTGTAGGCCGCGCAGGACCGGATTTTTTTCAGCATCGCCCTGATCTCGTCCTTACTTTCCGTTTCTACCGCGATATCCGTCAGACCGAGGACGCCTCCCAGGGATGTCCGCATATCGTGGGAAAGGCAGGACAATAACTGGATCTTTGTCTCGTTGGCCGCGGCCGCTTCTTCCACGGCCGCCTTCAATTCGTCGCTTATTTTCTGCTCATGGCGGATGACCTTGGTAACGTCGTAGACGATGTTGTAAAGGCATGAAGGGTCATCCTGATTCCTGAAGGTATCGCAGCGTTTATAATGGACCTCACCGTCAATGGACACCCTGTAGGTGACGTTGTACTCGTCGGTGATGTGCCGATCGCCCTCATCACAGCTGTGGACGCGCTTGCCTTCCAGGGTGCCGATGATTCTGCCTTTGGTCTGGATGAATTTTTCAAAATCCTCATAGGCCCAGGTGCTGATTCCCCCTGGAAATCCACACCAGTTTCCCTCCCGGGCGAAGACCGTGCAGGTCCTTGACGGGTGGTCCTGTTTCATCACATAATCACATATGCGATAATTGAGCACATTGATGATGGAAGGAAAGGACATGGACGACCAATTGGAATGCTTATCATTGTAGCTTTTTGAATCCATACACTCTCCTCCATTATAATACCAGAATTTAATGCCATTATACTAAACCCTGCCAACCGTGGCAATATAAATTTTGATCATAAAGCCATCGTCTTTTGCTCAATTTGACAAAAAATTGCAGTCATGTGAAAGTTTGCACCATTCGTTTTCCATCATTGGGTTTTTCGCTATTGGCGGCTCCTAAAAAAAACAGGACGGCTGCACCAGATGAATCTTTCGTGCGGCAGTCCTGTTTAGTTTTCCAATCCTTGCTCCGATGGCAAAGCTTTTCCTTATTCTATTTTTCCCCGGTGGTGTCTGACCACTTGGCCCGGTAAATAGCCACCCCATTGGGATAGGTCACCACCAGCCCGGTCTTGTTGTCCGTAAAATTCTTTTCACTGATGCCCGTCTGGGCGCCGCTGACGCCGGCTCCCATGCCGATGACCTTCTTATCAGCGGATACCAGCTGGGCGCTGCCGTATTTGCCCAGGGATGCGCCCGTGGGGTAGGCGTTGAAGGCGGAAACCTTCTTGTTGGTTTCATCCAGCTTCATCACGAGGATCCGGTCGCTCTGGGTGATGACCAGGCTGCCGTCCGAGGCGATTTCCACATCGCTCTGGCCGCTGAATTTCTGATCGTCGCTCAGGCCGAACTGATCCTGGTTGCCCCCCAGCACCCACAGGATCTTGCCGTCGGTGCGGCTGATTTCAACGATGGCGTTGGCGTTCTTGAAGGACACGATCAGGTTCTTGTCATTGGGATCCAGCACCATGGCGTTGATGTGCAGGTAATCCTGGATATCGGCGCTGCTGTAATTGTTGCCCGCGGTGCTCATGGCGTAAAGCTCCGGATAATCGGTGCTCTTCCACTGGAAGCTGACCTTGCTGCCGTTCACTTCCTGGATGACCGCCGCTGCCACGGTGGCGCCGTCACTGGCCGGTGCCAGACCCGCCGGCACGTTGGTCACCTTTTCCGTGCTGTAGGACTCGGTGAGGTAGTGGTCATCCGCCAGCATGATGAAGCCGTGGCCGTCCACGGGATCCCCGGGATTCTTTGCAACGATGGCTTCATCCTTGTTGTACCGGGTGATGCCCCCCGCCTTGTTGGCGATTTCTTCCATGTTTTCATCCAGGACCACCCGCATGCCCGGATAGTAGTCGCTGATGCCCAGCTTGTCCAGATCCGGATAGGTCACGTTGTAGCTGTAGCGCACGGTGCCGTTTTCCAGCACGTGCTTCTGGAAATCCGTGAAGACCTTGCCCTTGTTGGCATCGCCGCTCAGGGCCACGTAGTAAGTGATGTTCCCGTTCTTGTCCATCTTGTACAGCACAGGCTTGTCCGCTTCCGTGACGTAGTAATGGCCGTCTGCCGCGCTCTGACCCGTAGCACGCACCTTGGGCAGCAGGGATGAGTAGGTTCTCAGGTAGATGGTCCGGGTATCCTTGCTGGAGGTCACCGTCACCGACAGGGTGTTGTTTGCCGAGATGCCGGAAATGCCGACCTTGGCCTTCCGTCCCGTCTTCAGGGTGGTTCCCTCTACCTTGATGTCCGCCCCGGCGTCTTCCAGCAGCACGAAGATATTATCACTTTCCGTCGTCAGGCAGGGCACGTCGTAGGTCTGGCCGTCCTTGTCCAGGGGAATCTCGATCTGGTAGCCATTCACCGACATGTGCAGGGTCCGGTCCTTGAGCAGGGTGACGTCCCGTCCGGAATAGGCCAAAGTGAAGCTCACAAGAATGATCAGCGCCAGGCAGGCGATCGCCGCCCCAATCATCAATTTCGTATTTTTGTTCATGCTTTCCTCCCGAGTCTAACCTTTAAAAATGCTTTAAATCAGTCTACCACATTTTGCCGGTCACCACAAGGGAAATTAAAAAAAGGCCGCTGATATTTCAGCGAACCTTTATATTTTTTTAGAGTCTCTTCTTAAGGATTTCCGCCTGTTCTTCATATCCCGGTTTTCCGAGGAGGGCGAACATGTTGCGCTTGTAGTCTTCCACGCCGGGCTGGTTGAAGGGATTGACCCCCAGCAGATAGCCGCTGATGCCGCAGGCGAATTCAAAGAAGTAGAACAGCTGTCCCAGACTGTATTCATCCTGGGCGGGAATGGTGATCATCAGGTTGGGCGTGTTGCCGTCGGTGTGGGCCAGCACGGTCCCCATCATGGCGTTCTTGTTGACGAAGTCCATGTCCTTGCCGGCCAGGTAGTTGAGTCCGTCCAGATCCCCGTCTTCGGCTTCGATGACCACCGTGGATTTGGGTGCTTCCACCTTCAGCACGGTTTCAAACATGATGCGGGAGCCATCCTGGATGAACTGTCCCAGGGAATGGAGGTCCGTTGACAGGTCGTAGGATGCCGGGAACAAACCCTTCTGGTCCTTGCCTTCGCTTTCGCCGAAGAGCTGCTTCCACCATTCGGATACGGAGTGGAGGCTGGGTTCGTAATTGGCCAGGATTTCCATCTTCTTGCCCTTGCGCAGGAAGATGTTGCGCACGGCCGCGTACTGCATGGAGGGATTTTCTTCAAAGGCGTTGTTCAGCACCTTTTCACGCATGTCCTGGGCCCCCTTCATCAAAGCGTCCAGATCGGCGCCTGCCACGGCGATGGGCAGGAGACCCACCGGTGTGAGCACGGTGAACCGGCCGCCGACGTCGTCGGGAATCACGAAGGTTTCATAGCCTTCAGCGTCGGCCATGCCCTTCAGGGCTCCCCGGGCTCTGTCGGTGGTGGCGAAGATGCGCTTGGCCGCTTCGTCCTTGCCGTACTTGGCGATGAGTTTTTCCTTGAACACACGGAAAGCGATGGCCGGTTCCGTGGTCGTCCCGGATTTGGAGATGACGTTGACGGAGAAATCCCGGTCCCCGACCACTTCCAGCAGATCGTGGAGGTAGGTGCCGCTGATGCTGTTGCCGGCGAAATAGATTTCCGGTGCGCCGGTGACATCCCGGCCGACACGGTTATAGAAATTGTGCTGCAGGAAATCAATGGCCGCCCGGGCACCCAGGTAGGAGCCGCCGATGCCGATGACGATGAGGACTTCCGAATCGCTGCGGATTTTTTCCGCCGCTTTCTTGATCCGCGCGTATTCTTCCTTGTCGTAATTGTCAGGCAGATCGATCCATCCGAGGAAATCATTGCCTGCGCCGGTTTTGCCCACCAGGTTGGCCCGGGCATTGTTGACCAGCTTCTTCATATACTCCATTTCATGATCCCTGATCACATCCGTCACTTTGGAATAGTCAAACTTCACATTGTTCATCATCCATATCTCCTTTGATTTCTATAATTGTTGCCGTCCTTCCAATCATGATACCATCATCTCCATTGGAATTAAGTCCGGCTTTTTCCGCGTAAAAGAAATTTTTGTTCCTAGTTATTGTACCATATAAAGGTTTTCATCGTCAATGACCAATGCAAAAAACCGTCTCACACATTGGGATTGACGTAGCGGTGGCGCTGCCGGGTCTTTTTGCCCACGTTGATGGCGTGCTCCGGGCAATGCTGGATGCACCCCATGCAGGATTCGCAGTGGTGGTGCCATACCGGCCGTTTGTCCCCGCCCAGGGTGATGTTGTGGACGGGGCAGGCCTTGACGCATTCCCCGCAGCCGATGCAGCGCTTGTCCACCACAAAGCCCTCGTCAAAGCGGGAGAGCTGGGACATGGGCTTCTTCATGGCCAGGTAAGCGGCCATGGCCAGGGGACTCGGATGGGCACCCGACAAGCTTTCCCCCCGGCCGTGGACCACGTCGGCGATGCGGGCCGTCATCAGTTTTTCCTCCTCGAAGAGCGGCGTCTGCTTGCTCTCCGGCAGGGCGTCGTACAGGGTGATGCAGTTGCCGGGCATCTTCACCTTGAAGGCGCCGGAGAGCTTCTGGGCCCGCTTGTCCAGGATATCCGCCATGACCTTCAGACTGGCGCCGATGCCGCCGCCGTAGGTCGCCACGCCGTAAATATACGGGTGGCCGTAAATCGGCACCCGTTCCAGGAAACGGGCCACCACCCGGGGCAGGCCGAAGCCGTACACGGGAAAGACGACCCCCATCTTCCGGGCGATGACCGGCTCGTTCAAGTCATAATCAGCCAGGGGCACCAGGGTGGCCTCGCTGAAAAGCTCCTGCAAATCCCTGGCAACCTGCAGGCTGTTGCCGGTTCCGCTGAAATAAAAAATCACGTGCTCCTTATTCATTGTACAAGCCTCCTCATCGTCTGGATCATTTGGCTATATTATAGCATATTCCGGATAAACTTTCCCGTACCATTTCGTAATACTTCTTCCCCACCGCCAAAACAGTCCCATCCTTTAAAAATACCTGATACCGTCCCAGACGCTTCACGTAATCCGGATTGACCAGCAGGCTTTTGTGGACCCGCAAAAAGGGCGGATGGCTGAATTGCCGCAGGGGCGCCCGGGTTTTCATGGTTCCACCGTTTATATGGACCGTGCAGAGCTTGTCCTTCACGCTGATCCAGAGGATTTCTTCGGGAAAAAAGAAATGAATGGCCCCAGATGTATCCCTGACCGGTATTTTTTCACTCTGTCTCTGACCGGCGGCCTTGAACCGGTCAAACACCATGGCCTGGGGCACAGGGGAAGGGACTTCCCGGGGATCCTCCAAAACAT